>MAAC01009631.1_pt1 | contig 50657 bp, 44 predicted proteins | sample 1115981 | NCBI WGS metagenome assembly MAAC01 (sample SAMN04961126, study PRJNA320927) | seawater metagenome | isolation source: sample BD02T64 sea water enriched with oil for 64 days | place: USA:Gulf of Mexico | collected 2013-07-27 | reverse complement strand
CACCTATCTGACCCACAGGTTCGAAACCTAAAGTCTTGGCGATGTCACCCAGCCGTGCCACTCTCAACTGATTGTATCGGCAGTGGCTGTATCAAGATACGAGGTCTTGCTTTTTGCCCAGGAAACAAAAAAGGGTCTTGACTTGTGATTCAGTTAGCTTGAAGCAAGCTAATTTAGGAGGCTGTTAATGCCCAGAATTTGCCGATAGTCGAGGGCGACACAAGCTTGTTTGAGGTGCCGTAGGCTGTCAATAACGCGACCAAGGCGCCCTTCAAATGGGGTGCTAAGGGTAAGCCAGTTATCGGCTCAGATAGTTAAGCGGCTTAATAGCGGGGGAATACTGTCATCGATAGCGCCTCGCTTATCATCGCGGACGATGCGCCCCGTCCAATCGATCAACGCCAGATCGGAACCACCGGGACATCTATACTTCGCCCCATTAATAATATGATTGCCATATCAGAAAATTTCGGCGCTACATTTTATCTATGCTGTTACGGGTATAATGCTGCTGTTTACTTCCCTTGAGCTGACATTAGTATGAGTGACGAGATAAATTACCAGAACAACCCCCTACACGGGCTTGGTTTAAAAAATTTATTGATTGAAATGGTAGATGAATATGGCTTCGAGGTGCTCTTTGCCTATTTGAATATTAATTGCTTTAAGACCAATCCGAGCATTGAGTCGAGTCTGAAGTTTCTGAAAAAGACGGATTGGGCTCGTGAAAAAGTTGAAGGCTTCTATTTGTATGAGCTAAAAAGCCTACCGAGAGCATCTTCGGAGCAGTTTTTATTACCACCGAGAGACCGGGTGATACCCGAGGGTCAGGTGCCCGGTAACCCTAAGAAGCTGGATTTAGAGGATGCCGAGCGATTGCGCGAAAAGCGGGCAAAAAAGTCAGCGGTACGAAAGCAGACGGAAGGGCGGAATCAGGCGACAGGACATCGCTCGGGAAAAAGTGTCGATCCGTGGGGGAATAGGAAATAATTACCCCTTATTTTATAATGAATAGCTTCATAAAGGCCCCCACGTCTAATCCCCATTTTAATTAATACGCAATATGCAGCTTGTAGATAAACCTGGTTTTAGGGTCTGGTCTTAGGGCCTTGGTTTTTGGCCTGTCTAAAAGGCGGGCCTAAACAACATCCAGTAGCATTCATTTAACGCCGGGCATTTTATCCATCTTGTCATCTCACGCGCGTGCTGGCAGCTCAGCGCTAGTGAAAACACCTCTCGAAATGTCACCAATTTAGCGGCTATATCAGTAAAATATCGTCTCTGAGTTCCATAGGAAATTTTTATGTCATCTACTCGCCCTGTTATTAGCTTTCTGGCCTCTCATGGCGGTACGGCGGTCAGGCATGTTCTTGCGGCGATGGCATCGGGTGAGTTAAGCGCGTCTTGTGGCATTGTGGTGACAAACAATAGGGATTCAGCGATATACGCTTGGTGTCTTGAGCAGGGTGTCGACGTTATTCAAATCAGTGCTAAAACCCATCCGGGTGAGGCGGCAGAGGATTTGGCCATCACAGCGGCCCTTGTATCAGCCGGTACGGATATTATTGTGCTGTCGGGCTATATGAAGAAGATAGGTTGCAACACCTTGGCACAATACTCGGGAAAAATATTAAATATCCACCCCTCTCTTTTACCGGCACATGGCGGTAAGGGTTTATACGGCGACCGGGTTCATCGGTCGGTGCTGCAAAGTGGCGATAAAAAGTCCGGTGCTACCGTGCACTATATCAATGAAGAATACGATGAGGGCCCGATTATTATGCAGCAAGCAGTGAGCGTTGGGGCGGCCGACACCGTGGCGTCACTAAAAGCCAAGGTGCAAAATATTGAGGGGCCGCTCTATGTCCAGGCCATCCAAAAAATCATCTAACAAGGTAGGGGTATTTAGGGCAGCGGCATTCGCTGTTTGCCGCATGAAGCGCCGCTATCGTGTTGGCCGCGCGAGGGCTCTAGACTCAATCTGCTCCAGTGCTTGCTCAGCTTCCAGTAGCTGATATTGATTAAACACTTGAATGCCGTGCTGGCGGAGTAGTGCCACGGTCACCCCCACTCCCGTAATTTTCTGCCGTGTAAAGCTGCCGTCGTAGATATTCGAGCTACCGCAGGAGGGGCTGCCCTCGGTTAACACCACGACTTTAATTGCGTTTTCCTGACACAGTACTAGGGCCAGTTGCGCACCTTTTTTAAAGTAGGCGCTGACCTCATCGCCATTTTGGCGCACTACCTTGGCGCTGCCAGCGAGTACATCGTTACCATCGCCCGCGCTAATTTCCGCCGCTGCACGAGGTGTGCTCATACCGGCGTCAACCTCGGGGCAAACGCTGATCACTCGACCCTCGGTCATCCAGCGCTCGAGGAGGGTGTCGATAACAGCTAAGGTCTTGCCGTCATAGCGAACCTTCTTGCCCAGCAGACAAGCACTGATCAGGACTTTTTCCATGGGGTCTCCACTCGGTTTTGTCGGCTCATTAAGTGACAGGCTATTTCGGGGGCGTAAATGCCTGGCGCTTGGCCTTCACTACTTCAGCGCTAGCGCAGCCGGGCATATGGTCATTGACTAGGCCCATGGCCTGCATAAAGGCGTAGGCGGTGGTGGGGCCAAAAAATTTCCAGCCGCGCTTTTTCAGGTCTTTACTCAGTTGTTGTGAGGTTTGGGTAATGCTGGGGATGGGATGATTGTACTCGCCCTTGCCAATATGCTCCTCACGGGTCTGCGGTTCCCACTGCCAAATATAGGTGGCGAGGCTGCCAAACTCATCGACCAGTTCCAGGGCGCGTTGGGCGTTATTGATCGTCGCCTCTATTTTACCGCGATGGCGCACAATGCCGGCATCCTGTAGTAGCTCGCCAACCTTGTTTTCGTCAAAGCGGGCAACCTTTGCGAAGTCGAAATTCGCGAAAGCGCTGCGGAAATTTTCGCGCTTGCGCAGGATGGTCAGCCACGAGAGCCCCGACTGAAAACCCTCCAGGCAAATTTTTTCAAACAGCTGGAAATCATTGGCACTGGGGTGGCCCCACTCCCGGTCGTGGTAGCGCTGGTAATCCTCGTCACCCTTGCCCCACCAGCAGCGGGTGATGCCATCGTCACCGGTGTGTAGGTAGTTATTATTTGTTTCAGACATTAGTCTGATGACTCCTGAGCTGGCGTGTGGTCTGGCACGGTAGGGTTTATGGCCCTGTTGTTAAACGCTATGGTGGTGAAACAAGGGCGCGGTGTCGGTTAGCTAGTATGGGCGGTGTTTCTGATTTTGTGTTGCTGATTTTTCTAGCTGATAGGGCTGGGGTAAAACCTTGTGATTAATTTATTCGCTCTGGTGCTGGCGTTGTCGGGTCGATCAGACAGTCACGGCCACCTGCTGTGGCCGTGACTGTCTCAATGCCTTGTTTTCAATGGCGCGTTTTACAGAGCTAAGATTTTTTCTTTTTGCTCCTCGAGTCGGCTGAGGGCGCTTTCGCCATCACTGAGTTTCTGGCGCTCCTTGGCGACGACATCATCGGGGGCATTGGCAATAAACTTGTCGTTTGACAGCTTACCTTTTAAGCGGCCAATTTCTTTCTTCAATTTACCGATTTCTTTGTCGAGGCGAACCAGCTCGGCCTCTTTGTCGATAATACCGGCCATGGGCACGAAGATTTCCATCTCACCGACCAGGGCGGTTGCCGAGGGTGGCACCGTTGCATCGGCGTCGAGCCATTGCACGGATTCGAGGTTGGCCAGCTTGATCAGGTAGGGGGTATTTTCCTCGAGGCGACGTTGGTCTTCGGCATTACCATTCTGCAGCAGCACGGGCAGTAACTTACCGGGGGAGATATTAATTTCGCCGCGAATATTGCGCACGCCGATAATAATTTGCTTGATCCACTCAATGTCGGCGGCGGCAGTGGTATCGCGCTGGCCGTCGTCGGGGATGGGAAAGGGCTGGAGCATGATGGTGTCGCCCTGCTTACCGGCTAAGCCGTGGAATCATCGGGTGGGCCAGGCGCATAATGCTTTCGAGTACGCGAATCAGGGTGCGGCGGGTGCCTTTCTTCAGGGCATCGGGGGCATTGTCGTCCCACAAAATGGGTTTGGATAATTCCAGGTACCAGGCGCAGTACTCGGACCAGACAAAATCGTAGAGGGCCTGTGAGGCGAGGTCGAAGCGGAAGCTTTCGATGCCGTCGATGACCTCTTGCTCGGCGTCTTGCAGGCGGCTGATGATCCAGCGGTCGGCGAGGGAGAGCTGGTAGTCGTCGCTGCCGTCCTGGCCACAGTCGTGCTCTTCGGTATTCATCAGCACATAGCTGGTCGCATTCCATATTTTATTGCAGAAATTGCGGAAGCCCTCGATGCGACCGACGTCGAATTTAATATCGCGCCCGGTCGATGCCAGTGAATAGAAGGTGAAGCGCAGGGCATCGGTGCCGTAGGCCGACAAGCCATCGGGAAATTCCTTGCGGGTTTGCTTGGCGATTTTTTCACGCATTTGCGGCTGCATCATGCCAGTGGTGCGTTTAGTCACCAGCGGCTCTAGTTCGATGCCGTCGATGAGGTCGATGGGGTCGAGCACATTGCCCTTCGATTTGGACATTTTCTGGCCCTGGCCATCGCGCACCAAGCCGTGAACGTAGACCGTTTTAAAGGGCACGTCGTCCATAAAATAGAGGGTGAGCATGATCATCCGCGCCACCCAGAAGAAGATGATATCGAAGCCGGTGACCAGCACGTCGGTGCCGTGGAAGGTCTTCAGTTCATCGGTGTTTTGTGGCCAGCCGAGAGTGCCAAAGGTCCACAGGCCGGAGGAGAACCAGGTGTCGAGCACGTCATCGTCTTGGCGCAGTTTAACGCTGTCGTCGAGCTTGTGCTTACTGCGTACCTCGGCTTCATTGCGCCCGACATAGATATTGTCGGCCTCGTCATACCAAGCGGGGATGCGGTGGCCCCACCACAATTGGCGGCTAATGCACCAGTCCTGAATGTCGCGCATCCATGAGAAATACATGTTTTCGTATTGTTTGGGCACGAACTGAATGTCTTGTTGCTCAACGGCATCGATGGCTTTTTCGGCCAAGGGTTTGGTGCTGACATACCATTGGTCGGTGAGCCAGGGTTCAATAACCACACCGGAGCGGTCACCACGGGGTGTTTTTAGGGTGTGGGCGTCGATTTTCTCCAGTAAACCCAGGGCTTCAAGATCGGCAACCACGACCTTGCGCGCCTCAAAGCGCTCCATGCGCTGGTATTTATCCGGTACGTTGCTGTTGAGATTGGCATCGCGGTCGAAGATGTTAATCATTGGCAACTGGTGGCGCTGGCCAATCTCGTAATCGTTAAAGTCGTGGGCCGGGGTGATTTTTACGCAGCCCGAGCCAAAGGCCATGTCGACATAGTCGTCGCCAATAATCGGTATTTCCCGACCGCTGAGAGGCAGGGTGATGGTTTTGCCGATGAGGGCTTGGTAGCGCTCGTCATCGGGGTGTACGGCTACGGCCGTGTCGCCGAGCATGGTTTCGGGGCGGGTGGTGGCGACGACCATATGGCCTGAGCCATCGCTCAAGGGGTAGCGGAAGTGCCACAGGTGGCCCTGTTCTTCTTCGGAGATCACCTCGAGGTCAGAGATCGCCGTGTGTAGCTTCGGGTCCCAATTGACCAGACGCTTGCCGCGATAAATCAGGCCGTCGTCGTAGAGACGGACAAAAGCCTCTTGCACCGAGTCGGAGAAGCCGTCGTCCATGGTGAAGCGCTCGCGGGACCAGTCGGGCGAGGCGCCGAGGCGGCGCAGTTGCTGGGTAATATTGCCGCCAGATTCTGCCTTCCAGTCCCAGACTTTGTTAATGAATTTATCGCGACCGAGATCGTGGCGACTAATGCCATCGGCCTCGAGCTGGCGCTCAACCACCATTTGGGTGGCGATGCCGGCGTGGTCGGTGCCCACTTGCCACAGGGTGTTGTCGCCCTTCATGCGATGGTAGCGCACCAGACCATCCATGATGGCCTCCTGAAAACCGTGGCCCATGTGCAAATTGCCGGTGACATTGGGCGGTGGAATCATAATGCAAAAGGGGTCGCCGCTACCGGAGGGCTTGAAGTGGCCGCTCTCCTCCCAGATTTTGTACCAATGACTTTCGATGGCTTGGGGCTGGTAGGTCTTTTCCATGATGGGTGTGCGTACCTGTTTAGAGTTAAAGAGTTGGGTGGAAGAGTTGAAGCATGGGCCTTAGGGGTGGCGAATTATACGGGGCTAGGGGACGTTACTCTATAGTCGATAACGTAGTCGATAACGTAGTCGATAACATCGGCGCTAATACCTGGGCTGACTATAAAAGCACGGGCGCGCCCTTGAGGTTTTCAACCTTGCTAAAGCGCAGCGGGTAGCCGAGGTGTTTGTAGTGGGCAAAGCGTTCGCGCTTCACTTGTACGCTGTCGGCGTCGCCGTAAATCAGCTCAGCGAGGTGTTCAAAGCGACCAAACCAGCTGGGGGTTTCAGTGTCGAGGTTGATTAGCATATCGTGGTAGTCACCGGGCTCATCACCGCTGCAAATACAGATCGGTGCGTGGTCGTCGACCGCGCGGCTGTGGGCGAGAAAACTACTGGGGATATGCTGCCAGAGCAGGGCTTCGAGCTGGCTCGCCAGCTTGGCGTCGGGGCAGTAAATCAGCACGCTGTGCTGTCGTTTGCCGGCCTCGTTGGCCAGTTCGCAGACCAATTGCAGGGCGCGCAGCAGGGTGTCCTCGCTGCTGCCCTGCAGTTGGTGGAAGTGTACTTTTGTCATCGGCGGTGGGTCATAGGGAGCGGGTCATCTTGATCGACATCTACTGGGTTTCTATTAAAGAATTATACGGCGGCGCGATTGCGTAAATACTCCATTAATAACGGCACCGGGCGCCCGGTAGCACCCTTGGGGCCGGCCGATAACCAGGCCGTACCGGCGATGTCGAGGTGGGCCCAGCGGTAGTCCTTGGTAAAGCGCGCGAGGAAGCAGGCGGCGGTAATGCTGCCGCCACCGGCACCGCCAATATTGCCCATATCGGCAAAGTTGCTTTTCAGTTGCTGGTTGTACTCATCCCAGAGGGGCATCTGCCAGGCGCGATCACCGGCGCTTTGCCCGGCGGCGAGTAAGTCCTGGGCCAGCTCATCGTCGTTGCTGTACAGGCCGGAGGCGTGAGAGCCGAGGGCGACGATGCAGGCACCGGTGAGGGTGGCGATATCGATCACCGTATCGGGCTTGTAGCGCGCGACGTAGGTGAGGGCGTCGCAAAGAATCAGGCGGCCCTCGGCATCGGTGTTGAGCACTTCAATGGTTTGCCCCGACATCGAGGTCACCACGTCACCGGGCTTGGTGGCCTTGCCGCTGGGCATGTTTTCCACGGCGGGAATAACGCCGATGACATTAATGGGCAGGGCCGAGGTGGCGAGCGCTTCCATCACGCCGAGCACGCTGGCGGCACCGCACATGTCGTATTTCATTTCATCCATCTTGCCACCGGGCTTGAGGCTAATGCCGCCGGAGTCGAAGGTCACGCCCTTGCCGACGAGCACGATGGGCTTAGCGCCTTTCTTGCCGCCCTTGTAATTGAGGCTGATTAAGTGGGCGGGCTCCACGGTACCGGCGGTGACCGATAGCAATGAACCCATGCCCAGCTCGGCCATTTGTTTTTCAGACAAGACCTGACAGCTCATCGTCTTGTGTTGGCGGGCTAGGGCGCGACTGTATTTTGCCAGGTAGCTGGGGGTACAGGTGTTGGCGGCCAAGTCACCCAGCAAACGCGCCTGGTTGACGCCAATGGCAACCGACTGGCCGTAACCGAGGCCGGCCTGTGCGGCATTTTGACCCTTTTTATTGCTGCACAGCAGGGTGACTTTCTTTAACGTGAGTTTGCTGGCGGCCGGGGGCTTGCCACCGTTAAAGGCGTAGCTGGCTTCACCAAACTGCTGGGCCAGTTGTTGCGCGGCCCAGCGTGTATCCTGGTTTTTCACCTCGACGTCGGCCAGGGTTGTCGCCACGGAGGCGATGGCATCGCCCTTGGTTTGCTTGGCGGCGCTGCGGGCGATCTTTAAAAAGTCCTTGCTGGAGACGACTCCGCTACCGGTACCCACTAATAGTAGGCGCTTGGCCGCAATGCCGTGGGGTTCGTGCAGCATCAGCGTCGTTGCGCACTTGCCACTAATATCCTTGCCTTTCAGTCTACGGCTGATCAGCCCCTCGGTGGCCGTGTCGATGGCGGCCGTTGCGGCGCTGAGTTCCTTGTCAGCGGGGACGGCGATAACCAGACAATCGGTTTTCAGTGTGAGTGGGTCGGTGGAACGTGCGACGATTTCCATGGTGTCTCCCGAGACAAAGGTCATCAAATATTGGATAATTCTTTACGGCTGCTAGTGTATGCCATGGCTCAGTTGAGGCCAAACGCCTCGAAGGTAAAATGATGCATTTTAACGAGCAAGTTAAGGCAGGAGTTGAGCCACTTTTTGTGATTATTTTTCGCTATATCGCCCGGGATTTACTGGGTACCACCGCCGCCGTTTGCGCTGTGCTGATGCTGGTTATTATCAGCGGGCGCTTTGTGAAGTATCTGGCCGAGGCCGCCGCTGGCATGCTCGATGCCAATATATTGTTTGCGGTGATCGGCTATCGCTTACCCGGCTTTCTGGAGTTGATACTACCCCTGGCCTTTTTTCTCGGTATTTTACTGGTCTATGGTCGTCTCTATGTCGACAGCGAAATGACCGTGCTCTATGCCTGTGGCATGAGCCCCGGTAAATTAATCGCCTATACCATGGCGGTTGCCGTGCTGGTGGCGGGCGTGGTGGCCTGGTTGAGTTTTTCGGTCAGCCCCGGTGGCTTGGCCAAGGCCGAGGCCCTGCTCAGCGCGCAGAAATCTCGGGGCGAGTTCGAGTCCTTAGAGGGCGGTAAGTTTTACCCCCTGCGGGGTGGTCGTGGTGTCACCTATACCGAGTCGATGGACGAAGACGGCACCATGCACGAGGTGTTTTTATCGCAGTCGAGCGTTGATAGCAGCGGCGTGCGCCAGGTGGTGGTACTGGCGCAAACGGGGCTCCCCACGTTGGCCGAGGAAAATGGCGAGCGCTATTTAGTGCTGAATAAGGGCTATCGCATTGAGGGCATGCCGGGGCGGGCCGATTTTCAAATTACCGAATTTGAGGAATACGGCCAACGTTTGCAGAGCAACAGCAATCCCCGGCGTCATCGTGAAAAGGCTGAGAGCATGTCGACCGCGGAGCTGCGCGCATCGGATCGGCCCGAGCATGTGGCAGCACTGCAGTGGCGCTACTCGGTGCCCATTCTGGTGCTGGTGGTGTCTTTAATGGCGGTGCCCTTGAGCCGCACCAATCCTCGCCAGGGTCGCTTCGTCAAGGTCTTCCCCGCCGTGCTGCTGTATATCTTTTATTTGGTCGGCCTCAACGCCGCGCGTGGCGCATTGGAAGACGGTGAACTTTCGGCGACCCTCGGGCTATGGTGGGTACACGGTGTGTTTTTAGTGATTGCCGGTGGGCTCTTGCTCTGGGATAGCGGTTGGCGCGGCAAGCGCGCCAGGGTGGCTGCGCCGCTAGCAGCGGGGAGTGAGTCATGAGCTACCTATCGCGCTACGTGATGCGCTTTGTGTTCGGCGCCATTATTCTGGTTTTACTGGTACTGCTAAGTATTGATGTGATTGCCGCCGTGGTCGATGGCCTCGGGGATGTGCGCAATGATTACCAGTTTAGCGACGTGCTCTACAACGTCTGGCTCACCTTGCCGGCGCGAATCTACAGCAATATTGCCTTCGCCTCCCTGATCGGCTGCTTAATCGGTCTCGGCGTATTAGCGGGCAATAGCGAACTGGTGATTATGCGTGCCGCCGGTGTCTCGCTGCTGCGCATTACCGGCTTTGTACTGCGTCCGGTGCTGCTGGTGATCGTTTGCGGTGTTCTCCTCGGCGAATATGTGGTGCCCTACACCGATCAGCTGGCCACCAGTCGCCGCATGTTATTGCGCGGTGAGCAGGAGAGTTTATCCGCCACTAGCGGGGTGTGGAATCGCGAGGGCAATGAGTTCATCCACTTCAATGGGGTCTACCCCAACGGCAGACTCTTTGGCGTGACCCGCTACCGCTTTAACGAGCAACGCGTTATTGAGGAGGTGAGTTTTGCGGCACGGGCGACTTTCTTTAAAGACTATTGGTTGGAAGAGGAGGGCGTCGTCACCCGCTTTGATGATGATGGCACGCAAACCAGCGAGTTTGTCACCCGGCATTGGGACTCGGGTTTGTCGCCAGACCTGTTGACGCTGATGGTGATGCCTGCGGAATCGCTGTCGATGGGCAGCCTGTATCACTACGCCCAGTATCTCGACGAGCAGGAGCAACAGTCGTCGAAATACTGGCTGGCCTTTTGGAGCAAGGCGCTACAGCCGCTCTCGGTGCTGAGCCTGGTGCTGATTGCCACCTCCTTTGTGTTTGGGCCCCTGCGAGCCGCGACCATGGGCTTTAAAATTTTTGCTGGGGTGATTGCCGGCATCGCCTTTCAAACCAGTCAGCAATTGCTCGGGCCGTCGAGTGTGGTGTTTGGGTTTTCGCCCTTTTGGGCGGTATTTACCCCGGCGATAGTGTGTGTGGGTATTGGTTTGGTGTTGTTGCGGCGGGCGGCTTAGCGGGGCGGCTTGGTTCAATGGTTGGCAGCGCTTGAGCGTCGAGCTCGTGTTGGCTGTGATGTCAACTTAGCACGTCTATAAAAACATCATTCCGAGTGACGACACCCGCTTTGAGGCGTGGCGGGAGACATGCCGTTGAGGTGCTAGACCCCCGCTTTATTCCCGTTTTATTAAGGCAATAGTGATTTGCCTTTTGCTGCAGCCGTCAATTCGATGGGGGGCTATTCTTCCTTAGGCAAAACCACTACCCGAGTCTGACTGCAAAGATCGTGCAGGCAGTGGCCTTCAGGATTAAACAAACAATAAGCATAGGAAAGCCCCGCCCCTAGCAGTACGGGGGGTGCCACCAAGCTGCGTATCAAACACTGCCGCCAGCTGGCCCGGGGGCTGGTGCCGGGGCTTGCTGTGTCAAGTTGCTCGAGGCGTAGATGCCAGGTTTTCATACCCAGGGTTTGACCACTGCGCCGCCAGCACCAGCTGTAAAACAGTGCCAGACAGAGCCACCAGCCAAACAGGAAGAGATAGCGCAGGGGGCCTTCGTACTCGAGCCGGGTTGTTTCCTGGCCTGGGGTTAATATTTGCGCGGCTGCGCTACCGTCGGTGTAGACCTGAACCATAAAGAAAAGGGCGGCGTAAGCCAGGCTAATCGCCGCCAGCAGAAATAGGTCGTAGACCAGTGCCGCGATGCGTCGTAGCGGTCGGGCGACGGGCAGTGACAGGGGGTCGTCAGTTGGTGTTGTGCTGCTCTGTGGCTGTTGCGGTGTGGCTGACAAGGGTGGCTCCATGTTGCAGGTGAAAAAACCGGGTGGGCAGGGGATTGGCTGGGGGCGGCAATTATAATGGCTTTGTACGAGCGGCGCACCGATGCGGCTTGCTATGTCGGCTTATCTTGTAATAATGATGTCAATTCAACGATGTTGTACTTGTGCTTGGGGAGATTATTTTTGGCGACTATTAATATTGCACGCTCACACCAGTTGCCGCTGGATGAGATCAAGCAACAAGCCGAGCAGTTGGCGCAAAACTTAATTCGGCGCATCGGTGGTAAGTACCGCTGGCAGGGTGACACTGTGCACTACACCTATAGCGGGGTGAAGGCGCGTATCGACTGTGGTGAGGGCGATATTTTGATCGATATAAAGTTGAATTTTCTGGCCTCGGTGTTTCGTGGCACCATCGAGGAGGAAGTGAGGGAAACCCTCGATAAACATCTGGCTTGATGGGTTCCGTGCGATAGCTTGCGCGCTGCAAGTCCTCGCCGTAAGCGCTTGTCGTAAGCCCCATACCCCCAGCGCTTTAATTGCTTGTTTGACTAAAGCTGGTCGCGAATAAAACTAGGGTCTAGTTGCTTGAGGTCGGCACGGCCCGAGAGGATCATAGCGCGCTCTATTTCACTCTTCAGTAAGTCTAAAACCCGCTCAACCCCGGCCTGACCGCCAGCCGCTAGCCCGTAGAGATAGGGCCGCCCCATCATGCAGGCCGTGGCGCCCATGGCCAGTGCTTTCAGTACGTGAGTACCCCGGCGCACGCCGCCGTCGAGAATGATTTCGAGCTTATCGCCCAGGGCATCGGCTATTTCGGCGACGACATCAATGGGTGCCGCCACAGTGTCGAGCTGGCGGCCACCGTGGTTCGAAATAATGACTGCGCTGGCACCGATGTCGGCAGCACGGCGGGCATCTTCGACAGACAAAATACCTTTAATGGCAAAGGGCCCCTGCCAGCGGGCGGCGACTTTTTCGGCGTAGGCCCAGTTTAGGGCGCGATCAAACTGTCCGTTAATGTATTTGCCGAGGGAGCTAACTTGCGAGCTGCCTTCTGAAATATGCTGGCTCAGGTTGGCCATTTCTAGCGCCGGTGTCCTTAGGTAGTGGTAGCACCAAGCGGGGTGCAGGGCGAAGCTGGCGAGACTTTTCAGGGTCAACTGCGGGGGGATGGTCATGCCGGTGCGCAGGTCGCGCTCGCGGTTGCCCTGTACCACGGTGTCGACGGTGAGACAGAGGGCGTCATAGTTGGCGGCGCGACAGCGGTCGATCAGCTCTTCATTAATGGCGTTGTCGCGCAGTACATAGAGCTGGAACATTTTTGGGCCACTGGTGGCTGCGGCGACATCTTCAATGCTGGTGGTGGCCACGGTCGATAGTGAATACATTGTGCCGGATTGTGCGGCGGCACGGGCCACGGCGCGCTCTCCTTGGTGGTGGAAAAAGCGCGACATGCCGGTGGGTGACATCAGCACCGGCCAATCTAACTCACAGCCCAGTACCCTGGTCTTCATATTAATGGTGGTGACATCTTCTAGACAGCGCGGCACAATTTGGTAGTTATTAAAGGCCGCAGTGTTGTTGGCGCGGGTGATTTCATCGTCGGCGCCACCGTCAATATAGTGAAATAAGGGGGCGGGGAGTTTGCGTTTGGCTTGCTGTCGAAAATCATCGAGATTAAAACAGCGTTGGATGGAGGGAGGGCACAGCGAAATTGGCATACTTTCTCTTCTAGCGGAATTATTGAACAACTATCTATTAGGTGTTTTCCATAGCCCAAAACCAACAAACCCACACCGAGGTGTGGGTTTGTTGGTTTTGCTGAAGAGAAGTGCTTATGCGGCTCTTTCTTCAGCAATCTTAACGGCGCTCTTACCACGGCCACTGCGCAGCAGCTCACCGGGGGTGGCGCCGGTGCATTCGCCGTTATCAAAGGTGACTTCACCGTTGACGATGATGGCCTGGTAGCCTTCGGCGCGTTTAATACGACGCCATTCGCCGGCGGGTAGGTCGTGGACAATTTCGCCAATCCACTCGTCGCCATCACCGAGGGCGTTGATGTCGTAAACCACGACATCGGCGGCCCAGCCGGCACGCAGTACACCGCGTTCTTTCAAGCCTGCCGCCTGGGCGGGCAGGGCCGCGAGACGGTAGTGGGCCTCTTCCAAGGTGATTTTTTCTTCATCGCGCACCAACCACTTGAGGAAGTCGGTGGTGTAAGCACCACCGGTGAAGAACTTGGTGTGGGCGCCACCGTCGGAGACACCGGGAATGGTGTAGCTGTTGTCGTTGATGATTTCCGCCATAAAGTCGGCGTTAAAACCCTTGTCTGGGCCGAGGAAGTGGACATTGAGGTCGCCCTCTAGAGAGAGGTCGAGCATCACGTGAATCGGGTGTTTACCTTCCTCCTCACCAATTTGCGCGAGGGTCTTGCCGACGTATTTCTCCAGTGACTTGGTGCCGTGAACATCTTGCACCTGCAACAGGGGAACCGCGCCGCCAACACCGGCTTGAATGACCTGTAGACGACGATCCGCTTCTTCGGTTTCGGCGATAATGGCTTCGCGCAGCTCGGGATCTTGCAGTTTCTCGAGCTTTTCGGCTTTCGTGCCGGTGGTCAGCTTGCGCCATGCGGGGCTGGCATCGTAGAGATTCCAGTGCTCGAGCGTAAAGCAAAAGCCGGTGCGTACGGTGCCGGCCTGACCGTAAATTTGCAGGCCCTTATCCCGCGCATTGTTGAGCCAGTCGAGACTACGACGGTGCACCCGGGCATTTTTACGGGTCGGGGCGATGGCGTTGTGCAGTACCGGACGACCGGTGGCCTCTGCCAAGGTTTCGAGGAACTGCATATCGGTTTTAATATCACCGGTGGCTTGGGTGATTTGCACATTGCCCTCGCCGCGCTCACGCAGTACTTCGGCGAGGTTGAGCACCTCGGCATCGGTCATGGTGTCGGTGACCATGGGGGTGCCGTCGAAATCGGCCTGGGTGGAGTTTTCACCGAGACGCTGGATGGAGAAGCCCATTAGACCCGCTTCCATGCCCTCGTCGAGTAGGCGTTTCAATTCGAGGCGCTCGGTGGGGGTGGCTTCACGAGATTTTGCCGCTTCGAGACCCATTACATAGGTCAGCAGGGACGCGGTGGGCATATAGTGCACGCAGTTGACGCCCTTGGCCGCAGCATCGAGAGAGTCGAGGTACTCGGGGATTGTCTCCCAGGTAAAGGGCATGCCGATTTTCATGCAGTCGTAGGGAATTGCCTCGGTGCGGGTCATGGTCAGCAGTGAGCGTTCGCGATACTCGGGCTTAACCGGAGCGAAGCCAAAACCACAATTGCCCAATACGACGGTGGTAACGCCGTGCCAGCCAGAGATGGTGCAGTAGGGGTCCCAGTGGATTTGTGCATCGTAGTGGGTGTGCAGATCGACAAAGCCGGGGCAGACGATCTTGCCGGTGGCGTCGATGACCTCTTTTGCCGCACCGGGGGCTTCGCCGCCGATTTGAGCAATTTTGCCGTCTTTGATCCAGACATCGGCTATGCGTCGCGGGGCACGAGTGCCATCGACAACAGTGCCGCCCTTGATGTGAATATCGTAAACGTCAGACATGGTTAACTCTCCTAAGGTAGAAACTGTGAAATATCGTTCAAGGAATAAAAATCTGGCGGACGACTGCTTTTTTATGGAAATAGATATCAGTCGCCGTGCTTATTCAAATTGAACGTATCTTGTTTATAATTTTTTTGGGCAGTCTATCTTCAGAAGCCGGCGGCAAAAGCAACGATTTGCTACGGGTATCTGTGCCCCCTGTCAATTTCAATTCACTATAGCACTAGAACAATCGGCGAAGGAAGCCAGAAAAAGCGACTGTATATTGACCTTTTTATTCCTTTCCGATCTTTGTTTTCCTGCCACTGGCACTGTGTTCGATGCCTCGAGAGGCAAAGCAACTTTGTTTCGAGGCGGTGGATCGCTTACAATTCGCCATTTCTGGGTGTCTTATTGGCTGGTACGGGCGCCAATACTTTACTAGCGGGGCTGCGCGGTATTATTTTTAACGAATTTTACGGGTGCGTGAGTTAGAGCCGTTTGCTGAAGCGCTGTGTATTGAGTGATTTAAAGGGTAAGTTTATGGAAGTCGATTTATTTCAACAGGGTGTCGACCTGATGCTCTTTGGCATGGGTACGGTGTTTACGTTTTTGATCTTACTGGTTGGCGCACTGACGCTGATGTCCTGGGTGATCACCCGCTTTTTCCCCGACCCCGTACAGCCCGAGGTGGCCGTGCAAATGGCGCCAGTGAGTGCCGTAGAGCCTCGCATACAAGCGGTTATACAAGCGGCAATCGATAAACATCGCGGTAAGTAGACGCTAGAATTTATTAAAAACGAGCTGCAGCTAAGCGCAGCCCCATCGTTTAAACAGTTGAGAGTGATTTAATGGTAGAGCAGAAAAAACCCCTGGGGATTACCGATGTGGTGTTGCGCGATGCGCACCAATCTCTTTTCGCGACGCGTCTGCGCATCGACGATATGTTGCCGATTGCCGAGAAACTCGACCAAGTCGGCTTCTGGTCGTTGGAATCCTGGGGTGGGGCGACCTTTGACTCCTGCATACGCTATTTGGGCGAAGATCCCTGGGATCGCATTCGCGAGCTAAAAAAGGCGATGCCCAATACGCCCCAGCAAATGCTTTTTAGAGGCCAGAATATTCTCGGTTATCGCCACTATGCCGATGACGTGGTGACAAAGTTTGTCGAGCGTGCCGCGACTAACGGCGTTGATGTTTTTCGCGTGTTTGATGCGATGAACGATGTGCGCAATTTACGTACCGCCCTGCAGGCCGTGAAGAACGTTGGCAAGCACGCCCAGGGTACGATCTCCTATACGGTTAGCCCGGTGCACAATATTGACCTGTGGGTCGATATGGCCCGCGAGCTGGAAGATATGCAGGCCGATTCTATCTGTATTAAAGATATGGCGGGTTTGTTGACACCCTATACCGGTTTTGAATTAGTGAGTCGGCTTAAGAAAGCGGTCAATATTCCCATTCATATTCAATGCCACGCCACGACGGGTATGTCGACGGCGACCTATCTGAAATGTATTGAAGCTGGTATCGACAATGTCGATACGGCGATTTCATCGATGTCGATGACGTACGGCCACTCGCCCACCGAGGCATTGGTGGCAATACTCGAGGGCACCGAGCGCGATACCGGTCTCGATATGGGCCTGCTGGAAGAAATCGCCGCCTATTTCCGCGAAGTCAGAAAGAAATACGCCAAGTTTGAAGGCTCTCTGCGCGGCGTCGATTCGCGTATTCTGGTTGCCCAGGTGCCCGGTGGCATGCTCACCAATATGGAAAGCCAATTACACGAGCAGGGGGCCATTGAAAAGTTTGACGAAGTATTGGCTGAAATTCCCCGCGTCAGAGAAGACCTCGGCTTCATCCCACTGGTGACGCCAACCTCACAAATTGTTGGCACCCAGTCGGTGATCAACATCCTCACTGGTGAACGCTATAAAACCATTACTAAAGAGACCGCCGGTGTCTTAAAGGGCGAATACGGGGCCACACCGGCGCCGGTGAATGCCGAGCTGCAGGCCAAGGTATTGGAAGGTGGTGAGGCAATTACTGTGCGCCCCGCAGATCTCATCCCCGCTGAGTTGGATAAGCTGATCGCCGAGCTGGATGGTAAGGCGAAAGAAAAAAATATCACTTTAATGCAGGGCGAGCAAAAGATCGACGACGTGCTGACCTATGCACTGTTCCCGCAAATTGGTTTGAAGTTTCTCGAAAACCGTGACAACCCTTCCGCTTTCGAGCCCGTACCAACCGGTAAAGAGGGTAGTGTTGTTACCAATGACAGCGGTGAAGAAATTTACACCGTGAACGTAGAAGGCCGCGACTACACCGTAGCCGTCAGTAATGGTGGCGATGTGTCGGCCATTGCGCCCATGGGCGGTGTTGCGCCTGCAGTCGGTGGCTCAGGAGTTGTCGGTGGTGGTGAACCTGTACCGGCTCCGCTGGCGGGTAATATCTTCAAGGTACTGGTCAGTCCCGGTCAGCAGGTGGTCGAGGGTGACAACCTGATTATTCTTGAGGCGATGAAGATGGAAACCGCCGTGAGTGCTGCGCGAGCGGGCACCATCGGTGATGTCTTAGTGAAAGAGGGCGATGCCATTAGTGTTGGCGATCCCTTGGTCACACTCATCTAGCCTACGGAGTTAATCATGGAACAAATATTAAAACTCTGGACCGAATCCGGTCTAGCACAAGTCGATGCCGGCACGGTAGTGATGATGGCGGTGGGCCTTACCCTGCTGTTTTTGGCCATTCGCAAAGGTTTTGAACCGCTGTTGTTGGTGCCCATTGGCTTTGGCACCATCTTAGTGAATATACCCGGTGCCGGTTTTGAGGCCGCGCCGATTTACGATGCGATGGGTCACATGGAATCCCCCGGCGGCTTGATGTACTACATCTACAACGTCGGTATCGCCTCGGGTATGTTTCCGCTGATTATCTTTATGGGGGTCGGTGCAATGACCGATTTTGGCCCCTTACTGGCCAATCCAAAAACCCTATTACTCGGTGCCGCTGCGCAAGTGGGTATTTTCGTGACGGTAATGGGTGCGGTGGGCTTGAGCAGTTTGGGGATTCTTGACTTCTCCATTCGAGATGCGGCATCGATCGGTATCATCGGTGGCGCCGATGGGCCGACGGCAATCTTTGTCGCCAGTAAGCTGTCGCCAGATTTACTCGGTGCTGTGGCCGTTGCGGCTTATTCCTACATGGCGCTGGTGCCAATTATTCAGCCGCCGATCATGCGTGCGCTGACCAGCGAGGCGGAACGGAAAATTGAAATGGTACAGCTGCGTCCCGTCTCGATCCGGGAGAAAATTGTCTTCCCGATGCTGCTGTTGGGTCTTGTCGCGATGTTACTGCCCAGTGCGGCACCGCTGTTGGGGATGTTTTGCTTCGGTAATTTAATGCGTGAATGTGGTGTCGTCGATCGCTTGAGTGATACCACCCAAAACGCCTTGATTAACATTGTCACCATTTTTCTCGGTCTCGCGGTCGGCTCTAAAATGAGTGCCGATAAATTCCTCAACTGGGAAACTCTGGGTATTCTCGCCCTGGGTGCCTTAGCTTTTTGCATAGGCACTGCGGCCGGTGTGTTGATGGCGAAGTTGATGAATCGCTTTAGCGATACGCCGATAAACCCCTTAATCGGTTCGGCCGGTGTCTCGGCGGTGCCGATGGCGGCGCGGGTGTCGAATAAAGTTGGCCTTGAAGCGAATCCACAAAATTTCTTGTTAATGCATGCGATGGGGCCAAATGTGGCAGGCGTTATCGGCTCGGCGGTGGCAGCCGGGGTGATGATTTCTATGGTTTCCGGCTTTTGACTGCGAGCATGGTATGGGGAGCGAAACGATGAGCGTGCAGGAAATTATCGTTCAAAAATTGCATGACGGCCTCTCACCAGTACATTTACAGGTGGATAATGTCAGCCATATGCACGCAGTGCCCGCAGATGCCGAAACCCATTTCGACATTGTCGTGGTTGCCGACAGCTTTGCGGGTCTGCGTGCCGTGCAGTGCCACCAGCGTGTCTATCAACTACTTGCCGAAGAGCTCTCCTCTGGTGTCCATGCCTTATCGATTCATGCCTTTACCCCCGAATATTGGGCGCAGAAGGGAGAGGTGCCTACGCCTCCCGAATGCCTAGGTGGGGAATAAAGTGTGAGCTAGACCTCAAATATTTGACGACTCCCTTGTTATAGCAAAGTGACGAGCTAGTGTTTTGAAACGATTGTAATAATAAATCTCTTAACCTAGATCAACTTCAGATTTCTACTCTAATGCTCTAATAACACAGTCATTTTTGAGAGAGGGGTATGCTGTATGGGACGTCAAAAAATTAATGCTTTCGTTACGGGTTCATTATTGGCAGGCGGTTTAGCTTGCGGTGCGGGCAATGTATTGGCCTATGAGCCAGGTGACTTTATTCTACGTGCTGGTGTTGCCTCGGTGCAGCCAGATGAAAGTAGTTCGGCTTTGAATATTAATGGTGGGACTGTGGCAGGCACGGGTGTCGGTGTCGATGGCGACGAGCAGCTGGGCCTGACAGGGACTTATATGCTGACGTCGCATCTGGGTATAGGCCTACTTGCGGCAACACCCTTTGAGCATGATATTAAGGCCAATGGTTTGGGTCTTGATGCTGGCGATAGCAAGCAGTTGCCGCCTACCTTGACCTTACAATACTTCCCGATGGAGCCTTCATCTGCATTTCAGCCCTATGTGGGTATTGGTGTTAACTACACAGCGTTCTTTGATGAGGGTGTTGATAGTGATCTTGAAGCTTTTTTAGGTGAAAGCGGTGACCTAGAGCTCGACGACTCCATTGGTCTGGCAGTTCAGGTAGGCTTTGATTATGCTATTGATGAGCACTGGTTACTGAATGCCTCTGTGTGGTATATCGATATTGATACCGAAGCAGATTTCAAGTTTGATACTGTGCGAATCAAAGCCGATGTGGATATCGACCCTTGGGTTTATATGGTGGGTGTTGGTTACAAATTTTAAGTTTAAAACGATAGTGTTTTCGTGAAAAAGCCGGGGCAATGGCCCCGGCTTTTTTTATTGGTTTGTATGGTTACTTTAATACGCTGCTTTTACCCAATGCCTGGATAATGACTTTTCGGGTGTCAGCGGGGTCAATAACCGCATCAATCTCAAGATAACTGGCAGCTTCTGTCGCTTTACCGCGCTCGTACATGGCGTTGAGCAATTTATTGAAGAGTGTTTCTCGCTCCTCTTCGGTTTTAACAGCATCGAGTTCTTTTTTGAAACCCAAGTGAACGGCGCCCTCTAAGCCCATGGCGCCGAATTCACCGCTGGGCCAGGACGCACTGTAGATGGGGCGGGCAAAACTGCCGCCAGTCATAGCGATGGCCCCTAGACCGTAACCCTTGCGTAAAAAGATCGCGATCATGGGCGACTTGAGGCGGGAGCCGGCGACAAACATATCGGACATCTTGCGCACGGCACCCTCGGTTTCACTCTCCGGGCCAACCATAAAACCGGGGGTGTCGCACAGGGAGAGCAGGGGTAGCTTGAAGTTATTACAGAGTTCCAAAAAACGTGTTGCCTTGAGGGCTGCCTCGGCATCAATGGCGCCGCCTAAGAATCGACAGTCGTTGCAAATCAGGCCGAAAGGCTTACCTTCAATGCGTACAAAGCCGGTGATAATGCCGCAGCCATAGTCCCTGCGCAGCTCGGTAAAGGAGTCCGTGTCGGCCAGGGTGGTGATGATGTCCCGTACTTTGTAGACGAAGCGCCGGTCGGCGGGGAGTAATGGCCAGAGCTTGCGTTGATCGGCACAACTCCAGTTTTCCGTACTGCCTTGAAAATAGGACAGCACCTGGCGAGTAATGCGCGTGGCGTCGTCCTCATCTGCGGCGACAATATCCACCACACCATTTTTGACCTGGGTTTCAATGGGGCCAATATCGGTGGCTGTGAAGCTGCCCATGCCACCGCCCTCGATCATCGCTGGGCCTGCCATACCAATCCATGAGCTTTTCGTGGCGATGGTAATGTCGGCGCAACCAAAGAGGGCGGCGTTGCCGGCAAAGCAGTAGCCGTTATTAACGGCGATCATCGGCACGAGGCCCCGGAGCCCAGCCCAGGCGGCAAAGGAGCCTAAATTCAAACTTAATTCGTAGTCGGTATCTCCGGGACGGCCACCGCCGCCCTCGGCGTACATCACTACCGGCAGTTTTAGTTCGGCGGCCAGTTCGAGGGCACGATCGAGCTTTTTGTGGTGAAAGACGCCCTGGGTACCTGCCAGCACGGTGTAGTCGTTGACGATGACCACGGCGCGACTGGCCTGTTCGTCAAACAGCTGGGCGTTGATGGTGGCGAGGCCGGTGATAATACCGTCGGCTGCGGTATGTTTTTTAAGGTCGTCGATGTCTCTGCGCCGGCGCTGGGCGGCGACTGCGAGTTGACCGTATTCTAAAAAGGAGCCGCTGTCACAGAGGTCTTTGAGATTTTCACGAGCGCTGCGATAACCCCGTTGATGGCGTTTAGCTATCAGCTCCTTGCGACCCTCATCGAGTGTGGCCTTTAAACGCTCATCAAACTGGGTGATGACCTCATCTTTATTGGTGTTGATGGCCGGTTGGGCCTGGTTTTTGATTTTGTTCACTGTCGGGCGGGCCTCCGAGTCACTGTTTCATTATTGCTTGAAGAGTGAGGAGTGTAGCGCCTCGGGGTGAAATAATCCTATAGGCGGAGGAGGGGGATTGCCGGGGTAGTTCGCCTAGGGAGAAATAAGGTGTCTTTTAGCGCGATGTAAATTATTAAACGCAAAAAAAAACCCATGTGTTTAGACATAGGGTTTTTCTAGCGTTTCTAATGCAGGCAATGACTTTTTTACCAAGTCATTGCCTTGATCTGCGTTTTATTTACTGCCATCAATCAGGAAGTCAACGGCGCTCTTGAGCTCATCATCGGAGCAATCCATGCAGAGGCCTTTGGCGGGCATACCCTGGAAGCCACTGATCGCACTGGTGTACAAGCTTTCCATACCCTTGTCGATGCGTGCACTCCACTGCTCGGGCACACCAAGTTTGGGTGCTCCACCCGAGCCAGAACCGTGACAGATCTTACAGGTGTTGGCGTAGACCTCTTCACCACTACGGCTACCGGCACCGCTACCTGTAGCAGGTGCGCCGCCAACTTCGCCAGTGAGGCTGACTGAGCCGGCAGGTGCCAGACGCTCGGACATGGCTGCTTCCTGCTGAACACTCAATACAACTTCGCCCTTCTCTCCGCTACAGGCACTTAACATGAATAGCGTTATAAATGCTGTACACAGAGTAATAAGGTTCTGGTTTTTCATAAAGAGGACTCCATTAGTCACAGTGGCTTGGCGAGAATGGCGCGTAGTATAGACGTTTTCGTCGGCCTCTGGAAAACATCAAAGGTGCTTATTGATAAATAAGATGAGGCGGTTTGTGTAACAGTCTTACCTTGCCAGTCAAGGTTCAAGATAAGCGCCGCACTCGATGCACGTGGTGCTTATTATTTTGTAGTAAAATAACCCAGTAGCATGTCTAGTATTATCTTGACTCATATTAAAAATACTGCCATCTTGATGACTAGCCTTTTAGTCAGAACGGGTTTGCCCGGTAAGTTGTATCTGTCGCTTCAGTTAAGGCTCCTTAATCTACGATAAATATAACGATAAAGATAAAGAGGGTAACTAGATGTCTGTGATAAGTAAGTTTGGCCTCAATAAAGCTTTGCTCGCTGCTTGTGCATTGAGCAGCAGCGTTGCGATGGCGGTCGTGACCCCCGAAGAGCGCGCATCGATTGGCCTTGAAGGTACTAAGCTCACGCCCAGTGGTGCCATCCGTGCCGGCAATGCGGAAGGTACCATTCCCGAGTGGAAAAACCAGCAAACACCGATACCGGATGGCTTTAAACCGGGCACCTTTCATCTCGATCCCTTTGCCGATGATGAGGTTCGACTAAAAATCACCGCGCAGAATTATCTTGAGCATGCCGATAAATTGTCGGAGGGTCAGAAGATGATGTTCCAGACCTATTCCGACTATTTTATGAATGTCTATCCGACCCGGCGCTCGATGGTTTACAACGACTATATTTATGACGCCGCCCTAAAAAACTTAGATCGCGCCGTGTTTCAGCGCACCGATAGCCATATGGGCATGATCGGTTTTACCGGTGCCAGAAAAGCCTGGGCCTTTCCCATTCCCCATACTGCGGAGGAGGCCTTCCTCAATCAGCAGTCACGGCCAAAGCTTGTCTGGAACAAGTCGCGGGAGTTGACCATCGCCGTTGCCTCGAATGGCAATTTCGAGACGAGTAATTTGGATGTGGAGTTTCACTACAAGTGGAGTGATCCAGAGATTGCTGATGATGACCCCAACGTTGTTCCAACCGAAAACATTTTGCTCTATCAGCAAACATTAACAGGGCCTGCCAAGGTGGCCGGACAGGTGGTACTCGCCTTGGAGCCGATTACCTTTACTCAAAACTTCCGTAAGGCCTGGGCCTATAGCCCCGGTCAGCGCCGCGTTAAACGGGCACCGCAGATTGTCTACGACAACCCCATTACCGCGGGCGATGGCCTTGGTACCACCGATCAAGCTTACGGCTTTAACGGCCCCAATGATCGTTTCACCTACAAGTTGCTGGGCAAGCGTGAAGTCTATGTGCCCTACAATCCCTACAAATTGTTTGCTCAGTCTGCCACTCCCGATAAGGTAATTGCAGATTCGGGGCGCTTTAATCAGGACTATGCCCGCTATGAGTTACACCGTGTCTGGATTGTCGAAGCCAACCTCAAAGAGGGCACTAGCCACGATTACAGCAAGCGGGTTTACTACTTCGATGAAGATTCCTGGGAGGTCATGCTTTCCGATAATTACGATCGTCGTGGTGAACTCTGGCGTCATTGGGAAGACCATTGGGTAATGTTTTACGATATTGGCCTTCCTAACCGTGCTGCGGAATTACAATATGACTTCAATGCCCACCGTATGCTGGCGCTGATGATGGATAAGAGTAAAGCACCCGATTTCACCTGGCGTGTTACCGATAATCACTTTACCTCGTCGGCGATACGAAGAAGGGGTATTCGCTAGCCACTCTATTGTAGAATCACGATCAACAAAAAAACCGCAGTGCTTACCCACGGCGGTTTTTTTGTCAGTCTAATAAAGGGCAGGGCTTGCCAGCTTTTTTGATGTCGGTATTCTCGGCAGCCAGCAGCTTATGCTCTTTTGATGGCGTATTATCCTCGGTGTATAGTTTGTTGCGCTCAGGTTTATCGCCTGCTCTCAAACAACTGGCTCCCCTCTCAATAAGCTAAGGATGAATTGCCCCCTTGAGTGAAAAAGTTTACCTCAGCGCCGAGCAAACCTTGGCCGATGCCTACCTTCTCGGCGCCAAAATACTCGATAGTGGTTTTGTACCCGATTTAATTATTGGCGTCTGGCGGGGCGGCACACCGATTGCAATTGCCATTCATGAGTTACTGATGTATCAGGGTATCGACGCCGACCATATTCCCATTCGAAGTAAACTTTACGAGGGTATTGGCCAGCGTGGGGCCAAGGTGCAAGTTGAGGGTCTTGATTATGTGGCGACACAACTTGATAAGATTCAGCGCATCTTGATCGTTGATGATGTCTTCGACAGTGGTTTGAGCATGGCTCAGGTGTTGAGTGATATCGCGACCTTGGCGGGCGAAAAAAAACTGGAGTGCCGTGTTGCCGTGCCTTGGTTTAAACCCGAGAGTAATGTCACGGCCTATCGACCGGACTACTTTTTACACACCACCTCGGCATGGTTGGTTTTTCCCCACGAACTTTGTGGTTTAGATCAGGCCGAGCTACTGGCCCGTAAACCGGGTATCGAGAGCATAGCGCATCTTTTTAAGTAGCTATTTTTTCAGTGGGTTGTTTTTTCTGTCTCGAAAAGTTGTGCCATTGCGGTGAGTTGCTGCTGTTTGAGCGAGCCCTGCTGTCGCGCCAATTTTAAGGCTTGTGCCCCCATGCTGGTATAGGCGTTGAGGAGGTCGGGGTGGGCCTGCTCGATGGCGTCGAGATGAGTCTGCAATGTTTCGATATCGCCCCTAGCTATCGGTCCGGTGAGGGCGTTCACCGGACCGACCTTGAGACCATTTTGCAGACTCTGCTGCATCAGTGGCGCGAGGATGGCGGCGGCCAAGCCTTCATCAATGCCGGCCTCGGCAAGCAGTGATTGACTACTGCCTAGCAGAGCAACCAGATAGTTTGACGCCATTACCGTGGCAGCGTGATAGAGCGGTTTAGCGCTGGCATCAATCACGCTAGTTTGTCCACCGATAGCACTAAATAACCTGCCGAGTTGCTCGATGGCCGGGGCATCGCCCTCTAGTGTGCAAACCGTTGAGGCGAAGCGAGTCAGCGAGCGCTCGGGGCTGGCAAAGCTGTGGGCGGGGTGGGCACTGGCAATGGCGCTACCGAGGTCTTGTAAGGGTGCGAGCTCCGCCGATGTTTTCAAACCGCTACTGTGAAACACCACGCTACCGCGCCAGTCGATGTCGGCGCATGCGGCCAGTTGTTGGGCGCAGCTGTGAATCGCCGCGTCTGGGGTGGCGAGTATCCACAGTGGGGCTGGGTAGTCAGACAATTGCTCAAGGTTGTCGGCAATATTGCCGGCGCCGATAAAGGCCCGCGCCGACCGGCTGTGTTCGGCTTTGCGGTTGTAGATGGCCCCGATTGTAATCACCCCGGCGTCACTGAGTAGCCGGGCGAGAGTGCGGCCAAGTTTACCCGAGCCGACAATGTTCATGCGCGGTGGTGGGCTGGGCATTGCTATCGGCGCACTCATTTTTACTATGCCCCTAGCTACCGGGGGTCTCTAGCAGGGCTTTGTAGGCTTTGACGGCTGGAGTGAGGCCTATTTCAATGGCATCGACGATTAAGGCGTGGCCGATGGAGACCTCAAGTAAGCCCGGTGCAGCGGAAAATTGGCCGAGGTTGTGGAGATTTAAATCGTGACCGGCATTGACGCCGAGGCCAATATTGCTGGCGTGGCGGGCGGCATCGAAGTAGTTGTCGAGTAGCGATAAGTCATCTGCGGCCGCTGCGTAGGGGCCGGTATAAAGCTCGATGCGCTCAACACCCAATTCACGCGCCAAATCCAACTGCTTTTTGTCGGGGTCCATAAACAGGCTGACCCTGACATTGAGCGCCTGTAGGGCGGCGATAATAGGTTTCAGTTTGTCGGCGCTAGTGTCGAGATTAAAGCCGTGGTCCGAGGTCAGTTGCGCGCTACTGTCGGGTACTAGAGTGCACTGCTGGGGCCGGGTCTGTTCAACTAGCTGCAATAGCCCGGGGTATTCCTTGAGGGGCTCGGCAAAGGGGTTGCCCTCAATATTGAATTCTAGAGGGTTGCCCTTGGTCGTGCTTTTGGCGCGGCACAGTGCGTCGAGCTGTAAGACATCGAGGGGGCGAATGTGGCGCTGGTCGGGGCGAGGGTGGACGGTAATGCCATCGGCACCGGCATTAATACAGGTCGCGGCGTAGTCGACGACGCTCGGGTAATCACCCTCTCGTGAGTTGCGAATTAGCGCAATTTTATTGACGTTGACGCTGAGGGCAATCACGGGCTGGGACTGCGACGAATGCCGGTAATGGTGATGGCTTCAATGGGCCAGTGAACAAATTGATGATTGTATTTTTCAACTTTACTGCTGGCAATACTTTGCACCACTGCCATGCCAGAAATCACCTGGCCAAACACCGTATAACCGGGGTTGCCATATTTAGCGTCAAAATTGCGGTTGTGTTTGAGGTTAATAAAAAACTCTGTTTTGGCACTGTCGGGATCGTGGCCGCGAGCCATGGCGACAGAGCCCTTGATGTTAAGCAGGCCACCCACCGATTCATTCTTGACGGGCTGCCCCGGTTCAAAGGCGTTCAGCTTGCGGTCAAAGCCGCCGGCTTGCACCATAAAGCCCTGTATTACGCGATGGAATATCGTGCCGTCGTAGTAGTTTCTGTCGGCGTACTGTAAAAAATTGCGCACGGTCAAGGGGGCTTTTTCAGGAGCCAGCTCGACTTCTATATCACCGTGGGTGGTGGTGATAATAATGCGTGGGTTCGGCGTTGTAGGGGGGGCTGTGCTGTTAGCTTCTGCCCAGAGGCCTGTACAGGCAATTAGCAGGTAGCAGGTCACTAGGCTTTGGTAAATCCTACGCTGGTGCAATAAGCCTGGGCCGAGACGTTGTTGGGTAAGCCGGAATAGCCACATGGGGTTTATGCCCACTCGGAGTGGCCGCGACGCTTACGCTTTAAACGGGGCAGAATCACGCTCAGCAATGCGCCGAGAAAGACCGAGATAGCACCGTAGATAAACCATTTCTGAGTATGGCTGCCTTCGAGTTGTTTATTCAGGGCACTGAGCACGTCGATCTTACTTTGCAGCATGCCGTTGTCCTCTAAGAGTGTTTGATTTTGCACCTTGAGATTGAGGGCATTGGCGGAAACGACCTTGATGTCGGCGAGCTCGCGAGATACCGCCTCGTTGTCATCACTCACCGCATTGAGTCGACCACCGAGCTGCTGGTTGTCAGCCTTTAAGTCCGCAACCTGTGCCTTGAGTTTGGCATTGCTGGCGCTGAGGGTTTTACTCTGCTGCTGGTAGCGGGCGATGCGATCGCGGGCTATGGGCTTAGTGACGATGTATTGGTTTTCTATCCAACCGTCCATGCCGCCGGGGGTGCGGATATGACTCCAGCCATCGGCGCTTTCAATATAGTCGAGCTTGAGCCCGGTTTTAAGGCCCTGGTGAAGAATGGCGCAGCGCGAACAGGGGCTTTTGCGGAGGGGGACGCGGAATTCATCGGAGATATAGCGTACTTCGGCAACCAGTGCAGGCGAAAGTGCGATCAATAACAGGCTCAAAAACAGTTTGTACATGGAGGTTCCGTTGCAATTGGCGGAGTAAAGGCAGGAGGTCAGTTGAGTGCTACGTTTTACGTGTTGGCTCTCAATACAGGGCAGGGTAATAGTGCTGCTTACGGCAATACCTTTTTATAGGGTTTGACGTTCACCGAGGCATAAACGCCTGCCAGTTGGTAGGGGTCTTCTTTGGCCCAATCCTCGGCAGAGGTCAGGGAGTCGAACTCGGCAATAATCAGACTGCCACTAAAACCGGCTTCCCCGGGGTCTTCACTGTCAATGCTGGGGTTGGGGCCGGCGACCAGTAAACGCCCGGCGTCGCGCAGTGCTTCGAGGCGCTGTAAGTGGGCGGGACGATTGGCTTTACGCAGGGCTAAGCTATCGGTGACATCGCTACAAACTAGGCTGTACCACATTATTGCTGGTCCTTGTTTTTATCATCATTGGGGCTGTCCGTATCTTGGTGGGTGCGAATAATGTCCTCAAAGGGCATGCCTGTCATGCGGGTAATACCGCGAAACAGGTAAAACATCGCGCCCATCATCATCAGCATTGCCGGTACCGCGATCACGGGAAAGCTCAGTGCGGTCATTTTACCCAGTTGGGCGTTGTACTCAACCGTGCCGGGCTGGCTGGTGACGATCATGGTTGCCAGCAGATAGTTCAAGATGGAGGAGACCAGGAAGGAGCCGGCAATAATCCACGAGGCACAAATCAAACGTTGATCAAAGGCTTCGACACTGTTGTGTTCGCGCAGGGCGTGATTGACCTTGTCTATTTCAATTACCGTGTCGTTGAAGAGCAGGGTGCGTACCAGGGGGTAGCGGGTTTTTAAGGAGATCAATGTGGCGAGACCAAAAATAGCGGGAATCCCCGCCTCTTTATAGGCCAGATATTGGGGATCGAGCTCTAACAGGCTAATACCGCCGGTCATCACCACGCTGAAGACGCCGAGGCCGGAGAAAAAATTGATTTTGCCACGTTGTTGAAAGTCGCGCAGGCCGTAGATGATAGGAAAGAGCAGGGCGACAACCACGCCCCAAGTGGTACCTAAGTACTCATCGCCGCTGAGCTTGGTCAAAATCAAGGTCGGTATAATGACATTGAAGCTAATGTTGATCAGCATGTTTTCACGCTGGGGTGGGGCGGAGGGAGCGGGCCCTGGCGACGTTGTATAAGTGCTGGCGCTGATTTGGGGTTCGCTATTGCTCACTAAATAATGCCCATTTTGGTGGTTTAGAATCGAGAGTATGGCGCTCATTCTAGCGCTTCCCGCACCATTTCGTACATTGCTATCTTGCCAATGTGCGTACTGGGGCATTTGCGGTCGAGTTTTGAGGGCAGAGGGTTTATAGTCGCGGCAAATAGCGAGGTAAGTAGTCTATATGGCCAGGGTTCTTTATATTCACCCCGATAACCCCCAGCAGCGATTAGTCGACCAAGCGGTGGGTATTATTCGCAAGGGTGGCGTGGTGATTTATCCCACCGACTCGGTTTACGCCCTGGGCTGTCATTTGGGTGATAAGGCGGCGCTGGACCGAATTCGCCAAATTCGCGCCCTCGACAAAAATCATAATTTCACGCTGGTCTGTCGCGATCTCTCTGAGCTGTCAACCTACGCTAAGGTCGACAATCAGGATTTTCGCTTACTAAAGGCCAATACTCCCGGCCCCTACACCTTTATTCTCGACGCCAGCTCCGAGGTGCCGCGCCGTCTGATGCACCCGAAGCGTAAAACTATTGGCCTGCGCGCGCCCGCCAATGCCATCGCCCAGGCCCTGCTCGAAACCCTCGATGAGCCGCTGATGAGTATTACGCTGATTATGCCCGGTGATGAATACCCCCTGACCGACCCCCAGGACATGGAAGATATACTCGGCAATCGGGTCGACTTGATCATTAATGGCGGTTATTGCGGCCTGGAGCCAACCTCGGTTATCGACCTCACCGGCGACGCCCCGGAATTGGTACGAGCCGGTAGGGGTGATCTCGCCCCCTTTGGCCTGTAAGTCTGTTAATAGCCCCCGTTATTCCTGTCGCCGCATCGGGCGAGGCCGTATAATGGCCGATCTTCTCAGTTTAACTCGGTAGTGCAGTGACCTCAGCCCCCCAATCCGACAATGCGCTTGCTGGCAAGGCCGATATCGCCGTTGAGAATGTGACTGCACTCGCTACAGCGGAAGCAAAGGCGGCCCCGCCCCAGCAAGGTGAAATGCCCTTCGCCATTGTACAGGGCCAGCAAGTTACCGAATTGCCTCGTGATCTGTATATTCCCCCCGAGGCCTTGGAGGTTATTCTCGACGCCTTTGAGGGCCCCCTCGACTTACTGCTGTACCTGATTCGCCGCCAAAATCTTGATATTTTGGAAATCAATGTCGCCGACATTACCCATCAATATATGTCCTATATCGAATTGATGGAGGCCATGCAGTGGGAATTGGCGGCGGAATACCTGCTGATGGCAGCAATGCTGGCAGAAATAAAGTCGCGCATGTTACTGCCTCGTCAAACAGAAGACGAGGACGGCGATGAAGACCCCCGCGCCGAATTGATTCGTCGCCTGCAGGAGTACGAGCGCTTTAAACAAGCCGCCGAAGATATTGATGCCCTGGCGCGCACCGGGCGCGATGTTTTTCCGGCGAGCGCGAAAGCCGGAGAGACCAGAGCGCCTAGACCCCATCCCCCGGTGGCGATGGAAGATTTACTACTGGCCCTGGCGGATGTTATGCGTCGCGTAAAGTTGACCGACAGCCATCATATTGCTTTTGAGGTGCTGTCCACTCGCGAGCGCATGAGTGAAATTTTAGATCAGCTGCGCGGTAAGCGCTTTGTGCCCTTTATTACCCTGTTTAAGATCGACGAGGGACGCCAGGGTGTGATTGTGACCTTTTTGGCAATGATGGAGCTGGTTAAAGAGTCGCTGGTTGAAATTGTGCAAAATGAATTCCTCGGGCCGATACATTTAAAAGCGAGAGTCGAGTGATGGACGTCGTACAACTGCGAAGAATTGTCGAGGCCGCATTGTTGGCCGCCGGCGACTCGCTGGATATTAGCGCCCTGCAAAAACTCTTCGACGAGGAGTGGATGCCCCAGCGCGATGAGCTGCAGGCCGCACTGGAAGACATTGAGGCCGACTGTCGTGACCGTGGCTACGAATTAAAACGTACCGCCAGTGGTTTTCGCTTTCAGGTCAAAGAACAATACGCGCAGTGGATTGGCCGTCTGTGGGAGGAAAAACCCAAAAAGTATTCGCGCGCCACCCTCGAGACCTTGGCGCTAATTGCCTATCGCCAACCCCTAACGCGTGGGGATATCGAACAGGTGCGTGGCGTTGCCGTGAGTTCGGATATTATTCGCAGCCTTCTCGATAGAGGCTGGATTCGCTCCGTTGGCCATCGCGATGTGCCGGGTCGCCCCGCGCTCTACGCCACCACGCGGCAGTTCCTCGATAATTTTAATTTGCAAAGCTTAGAGCAATTGCCACCACTGAGTGAGATTCGTGAACTCAGCACTATCGATCGCGAGCTACAATTTGAAGAGGCTCTCGGCGAGTCTGCCGAGGAGGATGGTGAAGAGGGCGCTGAAGGGCGTGTTGAGCCCCTTGCCGATGCCGAGCCGGGGAGTGAGACGATTGCCAATACCATGACTAATATTGATAGCGGCACAGAGGCCATCAGCGCAGAAGATGCGGCGATGCGTCGACTGGTCGATAACTTTACCTCTGATGATAGAGACGGCGAAGATCAGCTGCCGACTGCACCAGACGAGAACCAACAAACTATAGCGCTAGATAGTGAGGATAGCCCCGAACCATGAGTGAGAAAATTCAAAAATTGCTGGCCCAGGCCGGTCTCGGTTCACGCCGAGAGATAGAAAAATGGGTGGCGGCGGGGCGCGTGACTGTCAATGGCAAAGTCGCGACTACCGGTGACCGCATCTCTTCAGAGGACAAGGTTGCTGTCGATGGCCGTGTGATTAACCTCCAGCCTAAGGACACCCGTACCCGGGTACTGATTTACCACAAACCGGTGGGTGAGATCTGTACCCGTCAGGACCCGGAGGGGCGAAAAACGGTCTTTTCCAGCCTGCCACCGATTAAGCAGGGGCGCTGGATAGCGGTCGGTCGTCTCGATATTAATACCAGTGGCCTGTTGTTATTTACCAATGATGGCGAGCTTGCGAATCGGCAAATGCACCCCTCGGGCCAGGTAGAGCGGCAATACTTGGTGCGCATTCACGGCATTGTCGATGATGACATGCTCAAGCGCCTACAGCAGGGGGTGATGCTCGACGACGGTATGGCTCGCTTTAAGAAAATTCAAATTGGTGATGGTTCGGGTTCGCACCAGTGGTTTACGGTGGTCTTGACCGAGGGCCGCAATCGCGAAGTCCGGCGTTTGTGGGAATCTCAGGGCGTGGAGGTGAGCCGTCTGAAGCGTATCCGCTTTGGCACCGTTGAACTACCCTCCTATGTGCGCAGCGGCGACTGGCTCGATCTGACGCCCGTTGAGGTGAGTCGTTTGTGTAAGTCGATGGGTCTGGGCAGCAAGCCTCAACCGCTGACACCGAAAGAGCGTCAACTCAGGGAGCGGCAGCTGAGCAAGCTCAAAGCGAGGGGCGCGCAGCGCTAGTCTATTTTCATTGCCGCTGGTTATAACACGAGCGGCAATGATGGCTGGTGACGGGGCTACTGTTAGAACGGGTTGCGACTAGAAAGAACGGCTACGAGAAAGAACGGCTACTAGAAAGTCGCCGCCAGAAAAGTGCGACTACTGACCTTTGCTTAAGGGTAGGTCGTCCTTTAAATAGACGCGAATGGGGAAGTTTTCCAGCGTGTCGAGCTTGATGATTAAGCCGTAGCTATCATTCTCGTAGTCATCGGCCCACTCATAGTGGACCCCAGACAAGGTTTCTTCTTTGTCGCCACGTTTACCGACCACGAGCACCTGGTGCACCTTGTCAGTGCTTGCCAATTGATTTTTGGGTATCGACACCGTTACGTGTTGGCCGCCATCGCCACCGAGTTCGGGTAGTTCTATACGCTTCACCTTGGCGTGTATTTTCTGCCCCTCATAGCCTTCTTTCAACTCCAGCCAGTCTGTCTCCTGGGCATTAAGTGTGGGGGCTAGGCACGCCAGGGCAGCGCTAAGCATGACTATTTTCGTGGTTCGTCCTGCACTCATATTCGACTCCTGGTTGTTTTAAGCAGTACTCGAAGTTTAGCAAATTACGCTGGGTTTAAGTGATCTGAGTAAGACTCATATCACTTCGCGTGTAGAGCGTTGCCCCGTCTTTAGTTGATTTTTAGCCCCATGGTATTGGCGATAAGCTTGCGTTGCATTTGCGAGGCGTCGGCGGCAGTGGAGAAAACCTTTTGACCATTGATAACCCAGCTATCGGCGACGGCCAGGGTGCGCCTATTGCTGGCATCCGATCCCGCATCGGGCTCGGTGATTGAAATGGACCTGCGGATCTCATCCTTAATCAGCTTTGGCAGGTAGTGTTTCTTCTGTGCTTCAGTGCCATTTTTTAACAGGCTCAGGCGGCTAAAGGGATAGGCCGTAGGCCTCGAGAAAGGGCGGGCCGAGCAGGCCCATCTCCACTCACTTGTCGTAGACGGCGTAGGGGTAGAGGCCTTTTTCGCCGTGCTCGCGCAGGTACTCCGGGGTGGCAACTTGATCCATCATGCGCCGTAGATTATCGCGCAATATGCTCTGTTCTGCGCTGAGGTCAAAATCGATGACGGTACTACCCACCCTTTATGGGGGATGAATCGGCCCGCCGGAGCTGACGGTTAGGGCTTATTTGGCCTTGCTAGGGCTTGTTTCTTGATTTTGACTAGCTATCGAGCAGTTTTCGTACATTTGCAATCAACACTTTAACTTTAAAAGGTTTTTGCATCATGTTTTCGAGCAGGGTGGCGTCGAGCTGGCTTGAATGACGGTCGTCGGTAAAGCCGCTAGCGAGTTGGATTTTGACCTCGGGGTATTGAGCTTGCACCGTGGCGGCGAGTTGGTAGCCATCCATTTCAGGCATGATGACATCGCTGATCATCAGTTGGACCGGGGTGTTTTTAAGGACCTCTAGGGCCTGTTGGCCACTGCTGACGGGGATTACCTGATAGCCGCATGGACGCAGTATTTCGCTACTTAAGTTGAGCAATGCCTCTTCATCATCGACCACTAAAATAGTTTCTGTACCATTCAGGCGGTGTTTGGATGATGAGCTATTGTTGCTGTCGGGGGCGGCAGGGGTCTCTTGATGACGGGGGAAATACAGCGTTAGGCGCGTGCCATGGCCAGGCTCCGAATAGGTTTTAATTAGGCCTTTACTGCGTTCAATAAAGCCGTAAACCTGGCTGAGACCCAAGCCCGTACCAAACTCCCCTTTGGTTGAGAAGAAAGGGTCGAATATTTTTTCCTGTGTTGCCTGATCCATGCCACAGCCTGTATCGCTGATGCTGAGTGAGACATAGTCACCTTTTGACAGGCCTATTAGCGGGGCGTCAAACACATCGACAGGTTCATTCTTCGTGACGATGGAGAGCCGGCCACCCTCGGGCATGGCGTGCATGGCGTTGATACTGATGTTGAGAATGGCATCACCCAGGTCACCGCTGTCCAAATACACGGGCCATAAATTCGGGCAGAGCTCGAGCTCTAATTTGATGCGGGGAGTGATCGTTTTGGCCAGCATATACCGTTGATGTTGCAGCAGTGTGTTAACTGAAAGTTGCTCGGCAGAGGCATTTTTTTGCCGGGTAAAACCGAGTAGTTTTTCCGTTAGTTGTGCCCCGCGTGCTCCCGCACGGTATATTTCATCGGCATATTTCGTCAGTTTGGGTTGGTCTTTGATGGTGGCCGTCAGGAGATCGGAGTAACCCATGATGATGCCCAACATATTATTAAAATCATGGGCGATACCACCGGTTAACTTACCTAGCGCATCCATTTTTTGACTGCGTCTGAGTTGCTCTTCTTGCTGCTTTTCTTGGGTTAGGTCATGTAGGGAAACGATAAATTGCTGACGGCCCCTTGTTTTAGTGCGCAGTGCTGCAATCGACATGCGCGAGGGAAAGGTAGAGCCATCTTTACGTTGGCCTGCGATAACGTCACTCAGGCCTATATGCTTGGGCTCTGCGGTCGCCGCAAAGCGCCGTAAATGATGCTGACACTTAGTGACATATTGCGCGGGCAGCAATTGCCAGCCGAGCTGGCCAATAATGTCAGCGGCGTCGTGGCCAAAGAGCTGCTCAGCGGCGTGATTGAAACTCAATAATTTAGCATTTTCGTCAATTGTGAAGACAGCATCCACCATGGTATTGAGGATCTCTCTTTGTTCGGCATCGCGATGGCGAAGAATTCGCTGCGCCTGGTGCTCAGCGGTAATATTCCTGACTATCGAGACTACGGCGATTACGGCGCCAGAGGCATCTTTAATTGGCGAGTTATACCATTCGCAAAAGAGCGTGCGCCCGTCTTTACAGCGGTTTTTACTAGTTATGTGATTGGCGTTTAAGGAAAGGGACTGCTGAAGTGCCTGTGCATTTACGGCGACGTTGTTAGGGGTGAGGAATTCGGGTGTTTGTCCTTTTGCTTCTGCAACGCTAAAACCAAACAGTTTTTCGGCGGCGACATTCCATTCGCTGATCTGCCCAGTCGCGACATCCCATTCGACAATGGGCATGGGGGCTTGTTCGCGGAGCAGTTTTCGGCGTTGATTGGCGCCAAGTAATTGCACGGCCATTTTTTTGTGTGGATCGATATTCAAGCCTTCGACTAACAGTTGAGCCACCTGGCCCAGGCGATTGAATACCGGGTGGACATCAATCTGCATCCACAGTAAGCCGTCGGGTGTAAGCAGCTGTGCGTCGCGTTGGGTGTGCTGGCCCCGCAACGCGGTGTTGACATCGGCTTTAATCAGGGCTTGCATTGCTGGGTCATGGCTAAGGGCTTGGTACTCCCATATTTTTTTATCGAGTGTACTGGCCTGGTGTACATCGGGGTTGGAGAAGGGGGTGGTGTTGGCATAATGAACACTGCCATCGCTATTGAGAATGGCGATGGCAGTGTTCAGGTCGTTGAAGAGTTGAGAGAGTGTCTGCTGCGTGTTTTTTTCTTCTTCGCGTAGCCGATACTGTTCGCTAAGGTCGCGAATAACCGAGAGCACGAGGTCTTCGCCCTCGACGCTAATCATTTTTGATGTCACTTCTACGGGAAAGGTCTCCCCCGATTTTTTTTTGAGTTGGGTCTCGAAACGGGAAGAGCCCTTAGATGATACGTCGCTGAAGGCTGTTTTGGCGATGGCCTGGGCTTTTTTGTTGTCACTGTTTAAATGGCTTACATTGAGATGTTTTAGCCGCTTCATTGAATGGCCGAAGGTTTGTTCCATGCTTTGATTGGCGTTGATGATCTGGCCCGCACGGTTGTGAATAATACAGGGGTCCATGGACTGCTCGAATAGGGCGCGGAAGCGTTGTTCGCTTTCCTGTAGCTTGCGCTCTGTCTTACTGCGACTGAGTTCGGCGCCCGCGCGGTCGGCACAAATCTCTAGAACACGCTTTAATAGGGGTATGTCTTTGATTGGCTGGTCATCCATCAATACCAACAAGGCCTCAACTTTACCTGAGGTGTTGGATATTGGTGTGCCGATATAGCTTTCTACGCCAAGTTTCTGTAGGCCAATGTCAAGGGGGAAGTGTTGGCATACTTGCTCTGGGTAGTAGCAGGTTACATTTTCCAGCACATTTTCGCAGGGGCTGTGGCGCAGCGCGTAGCTGAAGTTGTCGGCGACTTTCCCCGCTCGACAAAAGTTGAGAGTTTGGGCATTGCCGTTTTCTATGGTGGCAATGAAACCGTAGCGCATGTCTAGGTTACTGGTGAGCTGGAGGAGGAGCTCGCTAAAGAAGTGTTCGCCGGTGGAGCGGGCGGTGCTGTCGTGAATGCTTTTTACGGTGGTGAGAATTTGGTTGCGTTCGGTGACATCTCGGTTGACGCCAACCATTTCTGAGAGCCGGCCCTGGTCGTCTCGCACAAAGGACAGGCTGGTCTCGATGGGAATAACGGAGCCATTTTTGTGGTAGCTCTCAAAGTTACAGTGAATCGGCCAAAGTGGGCCCTGGCGGCCTTGCTGTTCCTGGGCCAGTTGCTCTTTGACGATATTTCTAAGGGCTTGCAGTGAGCCACTAGTCAGCTTGTCTTCGAGTTTTTGGGCGATTCTCTCTTCGGGGGTAAAGCCGGTGACCTTTTCGCTGGCGGGGCTAATATAGCTAAAATTTAGCGCCAGATCACAGCGCCACAGTACATCATCGACATGTTCAACGAGGTGACGGAACCTGTCCGTGCTCAGGTCTGGGTTCATGGGAGGGTGCGGCCTCTGGGGTTATGGTGTTTATTTTTATTCATATCTTGGCTGTTGACTGCGGCGGACTTTAGCGTCGGTTTTGTGCAGTACCTACAAATGGGGAAAGTGGAATGTGCCACTGGCCGAAAACCCATAAAGCCACTGGCTAGAATGGCTCAGGTATTTTATGTTAGATACACACGCGTATGAGCCTTATACATAGACACAAGGTAGCACAGAGACCTAAACTTGTAAGGCATATCTTGTCCGCAATGAAAACGATTCTGGGAAAAAATCATGACTAACTATAAGGCACCCGTGCGCGATATCCGTTTTGTGCGCGATGAAGTTTTCGATTACCCGGCGCTGTGGCAGAGTCTATCGGGTTGTGAGGAGGCGACTCCCGATCTCGTTGAGGCGGTTGTCGAGGCCATGGCTACTTTTTGTGAAGAGGAGTTGGCACCGCTGAATCAGTCCGGTGACGCAGAGGGTTGCACCTGGGCGCAGGCGGGCGTGACCACGCCGAGTGGCTTTAAAGCCGCTTATAAGGCCTATGCCGACAGCGGCTGGGCGGGGCTGACCAGTCCCGAACAATACGGTGGGCAAGCGTTGCCACCCTCGATGGAGAGCATTCTCAATGAGTTTGCCGGCAGTGCCAACTGGGCCTGGAGTATGTATCCCTTTCTCGCCAAGGGTGCGCGAGCGACAATTCTCGCCCACGGTACACAAGACTTGATCGACGCCTATGTACCGAAGATGGTAGCGGGAGAGTGGACCGGCACCATGTGTCTAACTGAGGCCCACTGCGGCACCGACCTGGGTTTGCTGCGCACCAAAGCTGAGGTCAATGCCGATGGTAGCTACGCCATTACCGGCAGCAAAATTTTCATCTCCTCGGGCGACCACGACATGGTCGACAATATTCTCCACATAGTGATTGCCCGCCTGCCCGATGCGCCTCCGGGCACCAAGGGTATTTCGCTGTTTCTGGTGCCCAAATACTTGCCTGGCGCCGATGACAGTCTGGCTGAAAACGGTGTCAGCTGTGGCTCTATCGAACACAAAATGGGTATCAATGCCAATGCCACCTGTGTGATTAACTTCGATGGCGCCACCGGGTTTTTACTGGGCGAGCTTAATCGCGGCCTCAACTGCATGTTTACCTTCATGAATACCGCCCGCGTCGGCACTGCCATTCAGGGTGTCGCCCACGGTGAATTGGCGCTACAGGGTGCGACCAAATACGCTCGGGAGCGCCTACAAATGCGCTCGTTGAGTGGGCCTAAAAACCCCGATGGCCCGGCCGATGCGATTATCGTCCACCCCGATGTGCGGCGCATGTTGTTAACCATTAAGTCGCTGACAGAAGGCAATCGCCTGCTGGCCCACTATCTGTCCTCCTTTCTCGATATCACCAAGCTCAGTGAGGACGCAAGCGAGCGCCAGCGCGCCGAAGATTTACTGGCGCTGTTAACGCCGATCGCCAAGGGCTTTATGACCGAGACCGGCTTTGAGTGTGCCAGTCACGGGGTGCAGGTGTTTGGTGGCCACGGTTATATCAGCGAGTGGGGTATGGAGCAGAATATGCGCGATGCGCGCATTGCGATGATCTACGAGGGTACTAACGGTATTCAAGCCCTCGATCTGCTGGGCCGCAAGGTGCTGGCCTCAAAGGGCAAGTTGCTTGGCGGCTTTATTGAGGAAGTGAGTGCTTGGTGTGGGGCTAGCAGTACCAGCACGATTAAAGCCGAGCGTTTACCAGCGCTGGCGGCGGCTCTCGCCCAGTGGCAAACCCTGACTCAGGAAGTCGGTATCAAAGCCCTGAAGAACCCGGAAGAGGTGGGGGCGGCCTCCTTCGATTATTTGATGTATTCGGGCTATGTGGTGCTGGCCTTTTTATGGTTGCGTGCCGCCGAGGTGGCTGAGGCAAAGCTGACCGAGGGTGGTGACGAGACTAATTTTTACACGGCGAAATTAGAGACCACACGCTTTTACTTTGACCGTATACTACCGCGCATTCAAACCCTGGCAGCGACGATCAGCGTCGGTGCCGATTCCTTGATGGCGATGGATGAGTCGCGTTTTGTTGTCGGTCTTGAAGTTGACTAGATGCCGGCTCAAAGCGTGCTTAACACCCGCCCGAATTTAGAGGTAAATGATGGATAAAAACGACAAACTCTCCGCCGAAGATCAAGCGCGAGTGGATGAATACCTGTCTACACCTACCCACCAAGTGAAACGCAGGCCCTACAGCCCGTGGAAACTGTTGCTGGTGTTGTGGGCGGTGGTCAGTGTACTGGGCGGCCTCAGCTATTATTTTGCCTGGGTGAATGACGTACTTTAAAAGGCGGGTGAGGCTTGCCAGTGTCCGGGGTGTTGACCTCGCCTCGGCTACCTGTGCCTGCTGGCCCGGCAGGCACTACGTTTACTCACTACTAAAATCCCTTTAGACTCCCTCGTTTTTGCGCGCCAGGTTTGCGGTGTGCAGAGCGTTAACGATTGGCTTGGTGCGGTACTTTTCCGGCACTTGTAGCCAGCTGCTGGCGATGAGTTAGTCGGCAACGTTCACTCAGATCCTTTGAATTTCACTTTCGACAGACGGCGAAGCACTATGAGCAGTACAAATTTGAACTACCCCGAAATCCGCGAAGCGGTGGCTAAACTTTGCAGTAATTTCCCCGGCGAATACTGGCGTGCGCTGGACGATACGGATACCTACCCGAGCGAGTTTGTGCAGGCTCTAACCGATGCGGGCTTTCTCTCGGTGTTGATTCCCGAGGAATACGGCGGTGCCGGCCTGCCCATTGGGGCGGGTTGTGCGATCCTCGAGGAAATTCAGCGCAGCGGTTGTAATGGCGGTGCCTGTCACGCCCAGATGTACACCATGGGCACTTTACTGCGCCACGGCACTGAAGAGCAGAAGAAGAAATACCTGCCCGGCATCGCCGAGGGTTCGCTGCGCCTGCAGGCCTTTGGTGTTACCGAGCCCACCAGCGGTACCGACACCACGCGCATTCGCACCATGGCCGTGCGCGATGGCGATGACTACGTGATTAACGGACAGAAGGTGTTTATCTCCCGCACCGAGCACTCCGACCTGATGGTCTTGCTGACGCGCACCACGCCCCGCGATGAGTGCAAAAAGCCCTCCGACGGTATGTCGGTATTTTTGGTGGATATGCGTGAAGTGCTGGGTAATGGCCTGACCATTAACCCCATTAAAACCATGCTCAACCACGCCACTACCGAATTGTTTTTTGACAATATGCGGGTACCGGCAGCGAATATGCTCGGTGCCGAGGGCAAGGGCTTTAAGTGTATTCTCGATGGCATGAACGCTGAACGGATTCTGATTGCCTCCGAGTGCATCGGCGATGCCCGTTTCTTTGTTGAGCGCGCCAGTGCCTACGCCTGTGAGCGCGAGGTCTTTGGTCGGCCGATCGGTCAGAACCAAGGTGTGCAATTCCCCATCGCCCGTAACTACATTGAAACCGAGGCGGCGGCGCTGATGGTTAACAACGCCGCCCAGCTGTTCGACGCGGGCAAGCCCTGTGGCTCCGAGGCCAACATGTGCAAGCTGGTGGCCTCCGAAGCCTCTTGGCATGCAGCCGATACCTGCCTGCAAACCCACGGTGGTTTTGGCTACGCCCAGGAATACGATATTGAGCGTAAGTTCCGCGAGACCCGGCTTTATCAAACCGCACCCATCTCCACTAACTTGATTCTCTCCCATGTCGGTATTCACGAGCTTGGCATGCCTAAATCTTTTTAAATCAATTTATTAGGGTTTTTATTTAATCTGTTTCATGGGGTTTTGGAATGACAGCGATTGATTTGGAGCACTTGCAACAGTGGGAGGGAAAGACGCAAACCCACCACGACGTGGTCTCACTGGCCACCGCCCAAGCCATGGCGGCGACTCTCGATTGGGATGAACTCCCCGAGGCTGGTGACGCGCTTGCCAAGCCTGGCCACTGGCTGCACTTTTTAGCCACGGCGCGCCAGTCTGAGATCAGTACCGATGGCCACCCAAAGAAGGGTGGCTTCTTACCGCCGGTGCCACTACCGCGACGGATGTGGGCCTCGGGTAAGGTCGATTTTCACGCGCCTTTGCGCATTGGCGACGCAGTGCGCCGCGTCAGCACGGTGAAGAGCGTGACCCACAAGCAGGGTGGCAGTGGCAATTTGGTTTTCGTCGTCGTTGAGCATGAAATATACCGTGGCGATACCTTGACCATTAGCGATACGCAAAACCTCGTTTATCGGGAAGACCCGGCTCCCGGCGCGCCTGCACCGAAGCCGATGACAGCGAAGTTTGAGGCGGAGTTCAGCCGTGAAGTGATACCCGATCCGGTGCTGCTGTTCCGTTTTTCGGCGCTCACCTTTAATAGTCACCGCATTCACTACGATCGCAACTACGCGATGAATGAAGAGGGCTACGAAGGTCTGGTGGTTCACGGCCCGCTGAGTGCCACTTTATTGCTCGACCTGGTGCGCAGTGAATTGCCCGATGCCGAGGTCGCCCACTATGACTACCGCGCCGTGCGCCCGCTGATTGATGGCAATGCCTTCAACATTCAGGGTTGTCGCAGTGAGGAGGGTTTGAACTTGTGGGTTGTTGACCACGAAGGCGCGATGACCATGCAAGCCAAAGTCGTATTGAAGGCATAAATAAGAGAACAACCTTAAGGAAATAAGTGTGAATCAAGAAGACCTCCCCCTGTGGCGCTCGGCGCTCTTTGTACCCGCGAATGTTGAAAAGTTTGTCGCCAAGGCCCACACCCGTGGCGCTGATGCGATTATTCTCGATCTTGAAGACAGCGTTGTTTTGTCGGAAAAAGCCAATGCGCGAAACGTTGTGCCCGCTGCGGCAGCAACGGTCTCCGGTCATGGCCTCGATGTGCTGGTGCGTATTAACCGCCCCTGGCGTTTAGCGGTTAGGGATTTGGAAGCAGCGGTGTGCAAAGACGTACACACCATCGCCGTACCCAAAGTCACCAGTGCCGACCATATTCAATTTATTGCCGAGGTGATCGACGAGCTGGAGGTGGAAAAAGAACTGCCCCACGGTCACACGCGCATTCTCGCCTTTATTGAGGGGCTTGATGGACTAGAGAATATCGACGCCATTGCAGCGGCATCCGAGCGTGTGTTGGGTGTCTTTATCGGTGCCGAAGACTTCTCCTCAGAAGTGGGTATGGAGCCGAGTGAAATTGGTTTGATGTACCCCAACCAGCGTGCGGTATTTGCCGCCCGTAAAGCGGGTGTGCTGCCCCTGGGTTTTGTTGGCTCGATTGCCGATTACTCGGATCTCGATGCCTTCCGCGCAAAAATTCGCCAGGCTAAACAACTGGGCTTTAGCGGTGCCCTGGGCATTCACCCGAGCCAGATCGGCATTATGAATGACGAGTTTATGCCCTCGGCTGAAGCCGTCGAGCACGCGACGGGATTGCTAGCCGCTTACGAAGAAGGCTTGGCTGCAGGTCGAGGTGCCGTTGAATACAAAGGTAAAATGATCGACGCACCGGTGGTTGCTCGCGCTGAAGAAACTCTGCGTAAGCACCGTGCTTTGAGTGCCAAGCAGGCTTGATAGCAAGCATATAAAGGCTAGTCTTTTCTCATGACACGCCGTGTATACATCCCTGTAGGCTCGTGTCGGCATTCATGCCTCTAACGGTCATGAGCAAAGAGGAGCCTTTACAGTAAATATTTGGGCGGCGCTGTATTTTCCGCTACCTGTCATCACCACTAAATTAACTAAGGAAAAGACCATGACCGAAGCCGTATTGTACGAACAGACGGGTCGCATCGTGACCATCACACTGAACCAGCCCGAGACACGCAATGCCTTGTCCGATGTGTTGGTGCCATGCCTAATTGAAAAGCTGAATAAGGCCGAGAATGATGAGGGCGTGAGCTGTGTGATTCTCACCGGTGCCGGTAAAAGCTTCTCCTCCGGTGGCAATCTGAAAGAAATCCGCGCCATGACGCAAGAGAAGAAGCTCAGCACTCACCAGATTCGCAACTGGTATCTGGATATGATTCAGCAGATCCCCCGCACTATGGAGAAGCTGACAGTGCCAGTGATCGCTGCGGTTAATGGCCACGCCATTGGTGCCGGTTGTGATTTGACGATGATGTGTGATATTCGCATCGCTTCAGAAAAAGCCCTGTTCGCCGAGAGCTTTATGCGCGTTGGTTTGATCCCCGGTGATGGCGGTGCCTGGTTCTTGCCCCGTGTCATTGGCCTGTCTCGCGCCTGCGAGATGAGCTACACCTGCGACATGATCGATGCCACTAAGGCCGACAAGTGGGGCATGGTCTCCGATGTCGTCGCCCCAGAAGCCTTGCTCGATGCGGCCATGGCCATGGCCAAGCGCATTGTCGCCCACCCCCCTCTGGGTATTCGCTATGCCAAGAAGCTTTTGGTCGAGTCGCAAAATATGCCACTGTCGGGCGCGCTAGAAATGGCGGCGGGTATGCAGGCGACTCTACAGAGCACTGAAGACCATCTTGAAGCTATTGATGCGGCTTTGGAAAAACGTGAGCCGGTTTTTAAGGGGAAGTAGTTGAACCCGGTTTTTACCAAGGTTGGGTGATTTAGCGGCCTTGTTAAAGTGAATTAAAAATCCCTACCGCTGAAAAGTGGTAGGGATTTTTTGTGTTAACTGCTTTAACAAAGCGTATTAACTCCTTGATATATGGTTTGTCTGTGGGTTACTCCTTAGTAGCGGGTGCCTGTGCGGGCTAAATTGCGCTACACTTTCGCCGCTTTATCGCGCGAGCCTTTAGCACCTGTATACACATTAGCGGCCCGCATCACCACTAGGATAGTTAAGTATGTCTATGGAAAATCGGTCGATTTACGACAGTGATCATGAATTATTCCGCGCCAATGCCCGGCGCTTTTTTCGTGAAGAGCTAGAACCCAATATTGAGGAGTGGGAAAACGCCAGCATCGTACCCCGCGAATTTTGGCGCAGTGCCGGCGAGAAGGGTTTACTGTGTTGCGGCATTCCCGAAGAGTACGGTGGCCCCGGTGCCGACTTTAAGTACAACATGATTTCCTCCGAAGAAATCGGCTATGCCATCGGCGGCGGCAGCTGCGGTTTTGCTTTGCAATCCGATATTACCGCCTACTATATTCTCAACCACGCCAGTGAAGAGCTGAAGCAGAAGTGGTTGCCGCCGATGGTCAGCGGCGAAATTATTTCCTCCATCGCCATGACCGAGCCGAGCACCGGTAGCGATCTGCAGGCGATCCGCACCACGGCGATTCGCGATGGCGACGAATATGTCATCAACGGTCAAAAGACCTTTATCACCAATGGTCAGCACTCTGACTTTGTTATCGTGGTCTGTAAAACCGACCCGACACTGGGCGCCAAGGGCATTAGCCTGGTGATTGTGGAGACAGGCACGCCGGGATATGAGAAAGGCCGTAACCTGGACAAAATCGGCCAGAAAGCCGCAGATACCTCCGAAATGTTTTTTGCCGATGTGCGGGTGCCGGTTGGCAACCTGATCGGCGAAGAGGGCAAGGGCTTCGGCTATTTGATGAGCGAGCTGCCCCGCGAGCGCCTCACCGTTGCCTTCCGTGCCTGGGCCGAAGCACAGCGTGCCTACGAGCTGACTGTTGAGTACACCAAAGAACGTGAAGCCTTTGGCAAGCCGCTGTTTGCTCAGCAAAATACAGCCTTTAGTTTGGCCGATGTGGCGACAGAGCTGGCCGTGGGCTGGGCCTACCTGGATCAGTGCCTGGGCAAGATTGTTGATGGCACATTGACCGCTCAGGAAGGCGCCATGGCAAAACTGTGGACCACTGAAAAAGAAGGTAAAATTGTTGATACTTGTCTGCAGTTCTTTGGCGGATACGGCTATATGCGTGAATACCCCATATCGCGCATGTACACCGATGCGCGGGTGCGCAGGATTTATGGCGGTTCAACAGAAATTATGAAGCTCTTTATCGGTCGTTCCCTATAGTTTTTTCCGCTAGCCACTAGGGCTATTTAGACGACAACAACGACTTGAATTTATATTTTTAACAGCTATTTATAGGAACTATCATGGTTGGAATAACAGCTTTCGGCGCTTACTTGCCAAGAATGCGCTTGCAGAAGCAGGTAATAGCAGATGCCAACGCCTGGTTTGACCCGGGCTTGAAAGGCCTGGCAAAAGGTGAAAAAGCCATTTGTAACTGGGACGAAGACACCATCACCATGGCGGTTGAGGCTTATCAGGACTGTCTCGGCAATGCCCCCGGTCAGGCGCCAGCGGCGCTGTTGCTAGCCTCGACGACCCTGCCCTTTGCCGATCGTCAGAATTCAGTGGTGGTTGCTGAAGCGCTGAATCTCGATACCTCCGATCTGCGCACCATGGATATCACCTGCTCGCAGCGTGCCGCCACTTCCGGCTTATTGTCGGCACTGGATATTGCCGCTGCGGGTAAAGAGGCTGTGCTGGTGGCTTCCGAGCACCGCAAAGCCAAGTGTGCCTCGCGTGAGGAAATGCTCTACGGTGACGGTGCTGCCGCGATTGCCGTCGGTAGTGAAAATGTCATCGCCGAGCTGGTAGCCAGTCAGAGCCAGGCCGTTGATTTTATCGACCACTACCGGGGTGAAGGTCAGGACTTTGATTACGGCTGGGAAGAGCGCTGGGTGCGCGACGAAGGCTATATGAAAATTGTTCCCGACGCCGTCAATGCCTTGTTGAGCAAGGCCAGTGTTAGCGCCGGTGATATCGCCCACTTTGTACTGCCGACTGATCAGGGCCGTGTGCCGCCGATGGTCGCCAAAAAGCTCGGCATTAAAGCCGAAGCCGTTGCCGACAACCTGCTGCAGAGCGTTGGCATTACCGGCGCCGCTCACGTTATGTTACTGCTGGCTCACCGTCTTGAGCAGGCTGTAGCGGGTGACCTGGTGCTAGTTGCTGGTTTTGGTCAGGGTTGCGATGTATTACTGTTTAAAGTTACCGATGCCATTGCTGGCAAGCAAGCTGCGGGCAAGGGCGTTTCTGGCCACCTCAGCAATGGTCGTCCCGAAACCAACTACAACAAGTATCAGTCGTTTAATAATTTGCTCGAGAAAGAGCTGGGCAAACGTTCGGAAGTGAATAAGCAGGGCTATTTATCCGCCATGTATCGCGCTCGTGGCCTGACCAACAGCTTCCTCGGTGGTAAATGCACCGCCTGCGACACCGTGCAAATGCCCAAGCATAAATACTGTGTTAATCCTGAATGTGGCGCTTTCGATACCCAGGTCGATCACCCGATGGCCGGTGCCATGGGCACGATTGCTACCTGGACAGCCGATACCTTGACCTTTGACTACAACCCGCCGGCCTACTTCGGCATGGTGACCTTTGAAGAGGGTGGTCGCATTATGATGGATATGAGTGAAGTCGACGCCGAGACCTTCGATACGGGCTCGCAAGTCGCACTGCACTTCCGTCTCAAGCAGATCGACGATCAAGCCGGTTTCCGCAAGTACTTCTGGAAAGCAATTCAAGTTTAACTATCAGTTTAGGAGCTAAATATCATGGCAAGTGGAATTAAAGATAAAGTCGTTATTTTAGGTGCTGGCTGTAGCAAGTTTGGCGAGCGTTGGGATTGTGAACCTGCCGATTTGATGGCCGAGGCCTTTGAAGAGTGCATTGCCGATGCGGGCATTGAAAAAAGCCAGATTGAAGCGGCTTGGCAATCGACCGGTATTGACGCCTACAGCGTTGGCCCGGGTGCTATGCCCTTGAGTATGGGTCTGCGTTTGCCCAATATTCCCGTTACCAAAATTGAAAACTACTGTGCCAGCGGCACCGAGGCCTTCCGTGCCGCGACTTACGCCGTTGCGTCTGGCGCTTGCGACATCGCCCTGGCGGTCGGTTTTGAAAAGCTCAAAGACACCGGTTACGGCGGTCTGCCCCAGCGTTCACGCGGTGTCGCCAATGACCTTTATTACCCCAATTTGTCGGCACCGGGCATGTTCGCCCAGCTGGCAGCGGGTTATCGCGGTAAGTACGGCACCAGTAAAGAAGACCTGAAACGCGCGATGGCCCATGTCTCGGTAAAGAGCCATGCCAATGGCTTGAAGAACCCCAAGGCCCACCTGCAACGCGCTATTTCCATGGAGCAAGTCCTTAACGCTCCGATGATCGCCGCGCCCATCGGTTTATTCGATTGCTGTGGTGTTAGTGACGGAGCGGCTTGCGCCATTGTCACCACCCCTGAAATCGCTAAGAGCCTGGGTAAAGATCGCTTGATCGCCGTTAAAGCCCTGCAGCTGTGTGCCTCGAACGGTCAGGAAGGTGGCTACGAGGGTTGGGACGGTTCCTATGTTCACACCACCCGTGTTGCAGCTAAGCGCGCCTACGAAGAAGCGGGCATTACCAAGCCCCGCGAGCAGGTCAGCATGACCGAAGTCCACGATTGCTTCTCCGTGACCGAAATGGTCACCATGGAAGATCTGTTTTTGTCGGAAGATGGTGGTGCGGTGAAGGATGTGCTGGACGGTGTGTTTGATGCCGACGGTAAAATCCCCTGCCAGATCGATGGCGGCCTGAAGTGTTTTGGCCACCCCATTGGCGCGACCGGTTTGCGTATGCTGTACGAAATGTATCTGCAGTTGTCGGGTAAGGCGGGTGAGCGTCAGCTACCTAACCCAACCATTGGTTTGACGCACAACCTCGGTGGTTTCCCCCACCAGAACATTTCAAGTGTCGCCATTATTGGTGAATACGGCATCTGATTTCTGATCTGTATCGGCAGCCGGCTCTCACGCCGGCTTCTTTTTTAGAGAATCTTTTCTTTTTTTAGAGAGTAATTTTCCCGCTTAACCGCTTGTTAAGTCAGCGCGAGGACAAAGATGGACGCAGTTAAAAACCAGCCAGTTAGCGGATCTTATACCGCTGATCTCGATCATGTCGCCAAGGCAGTTTTTAGCGCCAGAGCACTGGTCGATCAGGCTCTTGCCCATATCAAAAAGGTCAGCAGTACAGAAAAGGGTTTATCGCCGGCACTGCTCGATGAGCAACAGTTGGCGTGTTACGAAACCTCCTTTTGTGTAGCAGATTTATCGGCCACCGAGGCCCTGCTCAATTACACCCGGCAAGTTCTCGAGCGCGATGAACTATCCGGCTGGGTTGCCTGCCAGTTTGGCAGCGAAGCTTTGAAAGCCGTTGCCGGGCGCTTATTAGCACGTCCCGGCGATTACGGTTTAAGCATGGCGAGCATTTGCGCCGGCTTTGAGGCTTTCGATAATAGCGGTATTGGCGGGCACTATTTATCGGCGAAAACGATGGCGGCCCTCGGTCGTCAACTGATTGATCGAGAGGGCGACTTCCTGCCTTCAAACCTCGACAGTGAAAAAGAATTGATTCGCGATACCTTTCGCCGTTTCGCCACGGAAGTGGTGATGCCTCTGGCCGAAGATATTCACCGCCAGGATATTGATATTCCCGAGACCATACTCCAGCCTCTGCGCGAGATGGGTTGCTTCGGTATTTCCATCCCCGAGCGCTTCGATGGTTTGCAGCCCGATGCCGGCGATGACAGTCTGTATATGATTCTGGTCACCGAAGAATTGTCGCGCGGCTCTCTCGGTGCAGCGGGTAGCTTGATTACCCGCCCCGAAATTCTCGCCCGGGCCTTGATGAAGGGCGGTACGGAGGCCCAGCGCCAAAAGTGGTTGCCGCAAGTCGCCAGCGGTGAAACCCTCTGTGGTATTGCCTTGACTGAGCCAGATTACGGTTCGGACCTGGCCTCGGCAAAATTAAAAGCCAGCAAAACCGAAGGTGGCTGGTTGCTCAATGGCAGCAAAACCTGGTGTACCTTTGCCGGTGCTGCCTCCGTGTTGTTAACCCTGGCGCGGACGGGTACGGATGCCGACGGCTACAAGGGCCTGAGTTTCTTTCTGGTCGAAAAGCCCCGCACCTACGGTCACGATCTTGATGTCGTACAAGAGGGCGGTGGCAAGCTTTCGGGCAAGTCGATACCAACACTGGGTTATCGGGGCATGCACTCTTTCGACCTGTTTTTTGAGGACTATTTCGTTCCCGACGCCAATCTCGTCGGCGAAGAAGCGGGCCTTGGCAAAGGCTTTTACTACGCTATGGCCGGCTTAACCGGGGGGCGTATTCAAACCTCAGCGCGCGCGGCGGGGGTGATGCAGGCGGCCAGCGAGCAGGCCATTGCCTACGCCAAAGAGCGCAAGGTGTTTAAGCAGCCGGTTGCCGACTACCAGCTGACCTTGGTGAAGTTGAGCCGCATGGTGACGACCTTGTTGGCCTCGCGCCAGTTCAGTTATGCCGTGGCGCGCGAAGTGGATGCCGGTGGCGGCAAGATGGAGGCGAGCCTGGTGAAGTTGTTTGCCTGTCGCGCCGCCGAGTGGGTAACACGCGAGGCACTGCAAATTCATGGCGGCATGGGCTATGCCGAAGAGGTGCCGGTGAGTCGCTACTTTGTCGACGCCCGGGTTCTTTCAATTTTTGAAGGCGCGGAAGAAACACTCGCCTTAAAAGTAATTTCTCGAGAACTGGTCGCCAACGCTTAAGCGGTTGACCGTTAAAGTCAGGTGGTTTTTTTATAGTATTTTAATTCATTAAAAGAAGGGAAAAGCAATGAGTGTTACAGAACATCTTAAAGGTAAATCCGTTGTTGTCACCGGCTCTGGCCGTGGTATTGGTCGCACCATCGCCCTGGAAATCGCCAAAGCCGGCGGTAACGTTGTGGTCAATGATCTCGACCGCGATGTTGCTGAAGAAGTGGTTGCCGAAATCAAAGCCCTCGGCGTCGATGCCGTTGCCAACACCGATAGCGTTGCCGATTGGGAAGGTGCCAATAAAATGGTTACCCAGGCCGTCGATAGCTTTGGCGAGATCAGCGCCGTGGTTAACAATGCCGGTAACCTGCGCGATGTGATCTTCCACAAAATGACCCAGGACGACTGGCATCAGGTAATGAATGTTCACCTCAACGGTAGCTTCAATGTTAGCCGTGCTGCCGCCACACACTTCCGCAATCAGGAAAGTGGCTGCTGTGTACACATGACCTCGACTTCAGGTTTGATCGGCAACTTTGGTCAAGCAAACTATGCAGCGGCTAAAGCCGGCATCGTCGGCTTGTCGAAGTCTATCGCTCTCGATATGCAGCGCTATAACGTGCGTTCAAACTGTATCGCGCCCTTTGCCTGGAGCCGTTTGACCGCGTCCATTCCAGCCACTACGCCGGATCAAATCGCTCGCGTTGAAAAGCTCAAAAAAATGACCCCTGAGAAGGTCGGTATCGTCGTTGCGGCGCTGTGTTCCGATCGGGCCGCCCATATCTCCGGTCAGATTTTTGCTGTGCGTATGAATGAGATCTTCCTGATGGGTCAGTCGCGCCCCGAGCGCTCCAGCCACGCCGGTGATGGTTGGAC
>MAAC01006695.1_pt1 | contig 50657 bp, 40 predicted proteins | sample 1115981 | NCBI WGS metagenome assembly MAAC01 (sample SAMN04961126, study PRJNA320927) | seawater metagenome | isolation source: sample BD02T64 sea water enriched with oil for 64 days | place: USA:Gulf of Mexico | collected 2013-07-27 | reverse complement strand
AATAGGATAGAAAATGAAATTAATGCGAGTAGGAGAGCCGGGTCAAGAAGTCCCTGCAATTTTGGATGACCAAGGTGTTATTCGTGATTTATCAGCTCATGTCAGTGATATTGATGGTGATTTATTTGCTGACGACTCAGTAAAAAAGATAGCTTCATTAGATTTAGCAACATTGCCAATGATTGATAATAATGTGCGTGTTGGACCAGCTGTTTCCAAAGTGGGAAAATTTATTTGTGTTGGTCTTAATTATGCGGATCATGCGGCTGAATCAGGCATGCAAGTACCGTCAGAGCCGGTATTGTTTATGAAAGCAACCTCATCAATTATCGGACCCAATGACACGGTTTTAATGCCACCTAAATCAGAGAAGTCTGATTGGGAAGTAGAGTTAGGCGTGGTTATCGGTAAAGAAGCTAAGTACGTCTCTGAACAAGATGCATTAACGCATGTCGCTGGTTATTGTGTGATTAACGATTTGTCTGAACGTGAATTTCAAATAGAAAAAGAAGGGCAGTGGTGTAAAGGAAAAGGCTGTGACACTTTTGGTCCTATAGGCCCTTATTTAGTAACAACAGACGAAGTGACGGATTCTAATGAACTCGATATTTGGTTAGAGCTAAATGGTGAGCGTGTACAAGATGGTAATACGCGTACTATGGTTTATAAAGTGCCATTTTTGGTTTCATATATTAGCCAATTTATGAGCTTACAACCGGGTGATATTATAAGTACAGGCACACCACCAGGCGTTGGTTTAGGGTTTAATCCTCCTAAATATTTAAAAGAAGGCGACGTGATGCGTCTAGGAATTTCAGGATTAGGTGAGCAGCAACAAACCGTTGCGCGATACCATTCATAGTCTAAAAAGCTTAATAGACAAAGTAATTAAAAGAGAATCACCATGATTATTTCTGCTCCGACAGATTATCGCAATGCCGCCAAAAAGAAGTTGCCACCCTTTTTATTTCATTACATTGATGGTGGTTCTTATAGTGAGCGAACATTAGCACGTAATGTTGAAGATTTAGCTGATATAGCGTTAAAACAGCGGGTACTAAACAATATGTCGCAGCTTAGTTTAGATACTGAGATATTCGGCGAAAAATTTGCGCTCCCTATTGCACTATCTCCAGTTGGGCTGACTGGTATGTATGCTCGAAGAGGAGAAGTACTATCAGCAAAAGCGGCTGAAAATAAAGGCATTCCTTTTACTATGTCTACTGTTTCTGTATGTCCGATTGAAGAAGTGGCACCAGAAATTTCACGTCCTATGTGGTTTCAGTTGTATGTACTCAAAGATAGAGGCTTTATGAGAAATGTCTTGGAGCGTGCCAAGGCTGCTGGGGTTACAACACTAGTGTTTACTGTGGATATGCCGGTACCGGGTGCTCGCTATCGTGATATGCATTCTGGCATGAGTGGTTCTTTTGCTGCATCGAGACGAATATTGCAAGCGATGCGTCACCCCCATTGGGCATTTGATGTAGGGGTATTTGGTAAACCGCATGATTTAGGTAATGTCTCAGCTTATCGCGGCGAGCCAACGAATTTACAAGATTATATTGGCTGGTTAGGTGATAACTTTGACCCTTCAATATCATGGAAAGATTTGGAATGGATCAGAGATTTTTGGGATGGCCCAATGGTTATTAAAGGTATTCTCGATGTTGATGATGCTAAAGATGCAGTAAAATTTGGCGCTGATGGTATTGTCGTTTCAAATCATGGAGGTCGTCAGTTAGACGGCGTATTGTCTTCGGCTAAGGCTCTACCCGCTATTGCTGATGCGGTTAAGAATGATCTGAAAATATTTGTCGATTCAGGGATTCGTTCTGGACTAGATGTTGTGCGTATGCTTGCTCTAGGAGCTGATTGTGCGATGCTAGGACGCTCATATATTTATGCCTTAGCAGCGCAAGGGCAACAAGGTGTTGAGAACCTGCTTGACCTTTATGAAAAAGAAATACGTGTGGCAATGACGTTAACTGGCGCAAAATGTATTAATGATATCAATCGAAATTCGTTAATTAGCTCTCTTTAATCCACACTGTATAGTCTATCCTCTTTGGACAAGTTAACGTAAAATAACGATAAAAGCTTAGTAATGGTCACGTGAAATACAGTGGCAACGTTATTTTCGACAACCTTGATGTAACGATTAAACTTTTGCAACATACTTTGATCACCGGATCTAACGGTTGTGGTAAGTTAACGTTAATGCAGCTGATCACTGGCGATTGTTAGCGCTGAAATGCATCGACAATATCGCGTTAATGGTGAATTACTTACCGTGGCCTTATCGGGTTTCTATGACTCTATTGGTTTGTATCAAAAACCAGAGAAACACCAGATAGACGTTGCAACTCAGTGGTTGAAGCATGTGGGATTATTAGCGCAGCAGCATACCTTATTTCAGCAATTAAGTTATGGTGAGTAACGACTTGCTTTAATTGCTCTTGCACTCATTAAATCTCTCTACTTATTAATGTTAGATGAGACAACACAAGGCTTAGATGAAATAAATCGGTACCGAGTGCTTAACTTTCTAGAGCAACTTATTAAGCAAAAGCACAGTACCATTTTGTTTGTTAGTCATCGAGAAGTTGAATATCTTCCCTTATTTAAACAGCAAATTAAGCTGTAAGATTAACTGTCTAAACCATGCACACAGCGCAATAAGGTTTTTTCAGCTGACTGTAAATGCCTTTCCATACTCATTATTGCACCAGCAGTGTTATGCGTAACAAGGTTGTTTAATATATCTATGTGTTCATCAATAGCGACAGTAAAACGTTCCAGCTCACCGGTTTTATCCCACTGATAATGATAATGACAAACGAAGGAGACAATGTCGTAGAATTGGTTGGTAAAGCGATTTTGGTTACCCGCTTTAATTTTATAATGCAGGGCGTTATCTAAATCTGGAAATTCTAAATAGCGATTTTCAATATCTGCTCTGACTTCTTTATGTTTAATCAACAACTCTGTGAGCTCTTGCCAAACAGGATTGTCTTTCGGTAAATTTAATAATTCGGTAATCGCACGCATTTCTACCATTTGTCTAAATGACACTAATTCACGAGCAAACTCTTCATCAAACTTCACCATTTTCCAACGGCCACGTGGTATTTTTTCAATTAAGCCATTACTTGAAAATTTAATCAGAAATTCACGTACTGTAATAGTGGTACAACCGGAATTTTTGGCGAGACTTAATTCTGAGAAACGATCGCCAGGTAGTAGTTTTCCAGTGTTAATTAAGTTGAGAAAATGTTTTTCTATCTGAACATCTTTAGAGGAGTTTTTATCTTTTATATCGTAATAATCGTCAGAAGTTGGTTGACGAAGTACTAGTTTGTTAGGTCCGTCTCGTTTTATTAGACCAATTTCACATAGGTGATCAACACAAGCTCTCACAGTGGTACGACTGATACTCAATAACTTAGTAAGTTCAATATCATTGGCCATAATATTCTGTCTATCAGGTATAGCCGTAATATGATCAAGCATACTATTGATAGACTGTTTAAAAAGGTAAGTTTTCTCGCTCACGTTATGATCCCTTATAACTTTTCATATTATTAGTCTCTTGGACTATTTATGTTTCAAATGTGTATTTTATACTCAATTCTACAGATTTTTCTATCGAAATCTACATAAAAACCGTTTATTCGATATTATTTACAAACTAATACAGGTTCTTTTATAGGGATTCATACAATTTAGCACTTTAAATTGTTGACTTGCTAAACTACCAATAGTAACCTCGGTATTTATTATATATAAATACACACTAGTTTGTCTGTTGGAGGGGAAATGAAAAAACAAGCGTTCAACTTCGTTCTTTCTATCTTTATCTGTTTGAACAGCGGGCAAATTCTTGCAAGTGAATCGAATAAACCTAACATTATCCTGATGATGGCTGATGACCTTGGTTATGGTGATACTGGCTTTACGGGTAATAAAATAATTAAAACGCCAAGCCTAGATCAAATGGCTCAAGAAGGTGCGATACTCACTAATTTCCATTCTGGTGGCTCAGTATGTTCTCCTACAAGAGGGACTTTTTTAACAGGTCGACATCATCACAGATACGGTATCTTTTGGGCCAATATGGGGCACTTACCTAAAGAAGAAATCACCCTTTCTGGAATATTAAAAGAGCAAGGTTATACCACCGGGCATTTTGGTAAGTGGCATTTAGGTACATTAAGTAAATCATCCTCACCGAAAGGTAAAAAGCGAAAGCCTGCTCAAAACTATTCACCACCTGCATGGCATGGCTATGATACTTCTTTTGTTACCGAATCAGCTATCGCATTGTGGGATCCAGCTAAAGGTAATAGAGCAAAAAATAATCCGTTTTGGCTTGATGGCGTTGCACTTGACCCTAATGATCCGAGTTTACAAGGTGGGGCAAGTAGAGTGGTAATGGATAAAGCTTTACCTTTTATTGAAAAATCAGTGAATGAGAAAAAGCCGTTTTTTGCCGTGATTTGGTTTCATGCACCGCATATGGACGTTGTCGCAGGCCCTAAATATCTTGCTAAATATAAAGGTTATGGTGAAGCGGCGCATTATTATGGCGTAGTTGCTGAAATGGATGAACAAATAGGACGCTTACGTGCTGAATTAAAACGGTTAGGTGTTGATAACAATACCTTAATTACTTTCACCAGTGATAATGGTCCTGAGGGAAAAACCAAAGTATCTAAAGGAAGAACGGCTGGTGTTACTGGCGGTTTAAAAGGTCACAAGCGTGATTTGTATGAAGGTGGCGTTCGTGTACCGACTCTTGCCTTATGGCCTGAGAGAATTCAAGCAGGCCGAGTAATTAAAACTACAGGGTCAACCCTCGACTATTTACCAACTATTAACGATATAATTGATTATAAAATGCCGGACAGTCGCCCGATTGATGGCGAAAGTTTATTACCTGTATTAGTGAATGAGTCGTCAGAGTTTAAACGTTCTAAAGCTATTCCTTTTGTTGCTAATAAATCGTTATCTTTAATTGATGGCGATTTTAAGTTGATTGTGAATAGAAATAATTCTGAGCAAGTAATTTTGTATAACTTGAAGCATGATCGTAGTGAAACAACAAATATTGCAACGCAATATCCTCAACAAGTCCAATTAATGACAGAAAAAATTATAGCCTTTATTGCTTCAGCTAAAGCAAGCCACCAAGGTGAAGACTATACACATGAAAACTTTAAACCGGTTGATAAATGGCCACTTATAAAAAGTAACACGGAATAATAACTAATGAAAACACACAAATCATTACAACGCTTTGCAATCAGTCTAGCTATAGCAGCAGGGATATCGGGTTGTACTGAGGTTGATGAAAATACAGCGTCAGGCACTATCATAAAAGAAAATCCTCGTCCTAATGTCATTGTTATTCTTGCTGATGATATGCAAAAAGGGGTAACCGGGCATGAAGGACATCCCATCATAAAGACCCCTAATATCGATAAGTTGGCTACTGGTGGTACTGTTTTTGGTAAAGCTTTTGCTACTAGTCCTGTTTGTACTCCAAGCCGTACTAATTTACTTACCGGTCTTTATGAACGTCGCCATGGCATTAATTTTGGCTCAAACAGTACTATGACCGAAAAAGCTTGGGCAAAGACCTACCCCATGCTGCTGAAAAGCTCAGGATATTTTGTTGGTTATGTAGGAAAAAATCATACCCCTATCGGGGACAATCCTGAAGGAGGCTTTGGTTATAAAAGTGGCATTATGGATACCAGTTTTGACTATTGGTATGCCAGTCATAAACATTTGAGTTTTTATCCTAAAGATAAAAAAGCTCATAAAATATTTAAAAATGCCAAAGCTGATACTCAGATTGAAATTATGGAAGAAGGCGTTGAAAACTTTATGGCGCCTAATGAGGCCTTTAAAGCGAGTTATAGTTTTTTAGATAGCAGACCAAAAGACCAGCCGTTTGCCTTGTTATTGAACTTTAATGTGCCCCATGCCAATAGCACCAGTTCAATGCAACTACGGAAAAGTGATTTAGATTTATATAAAACCGCCTATCGCGATCAAATAGATCAGATCACCTTACCTAAAACCTATGTTGCAGAAAAAGATATTAAAGCACCGAAATTACCTAAGCATGTGTATAACGGCGAATATATAAAAACATACAACTACGTTAAAACACCTGAGACGCTTAAAGAGCGAAAAATTCGTGAAATGCAAACCATTTCAGGTATCGACAAGCTTGTCGGTAAGCTTGTTAAGCACCTTGAAGAACAAGGGGTTGCCGACAACACCATTATTGTTTTTACTTCTGATCACGGTTTAATGCATGGTGAATTTGGTATGGGGGGGAAAACTTTACTTTATGAGCCAATGGTACGCATTCCTATGGTGGTTTATGACCCTCGCATAAAGCCTAGCAACAAAGCTGACAATAATAGTGATTTAGTTGCGCTAGTTGATATTGCGCCGACCTTGCTCGATTTAACTAATACGCCGATCCCAAGTGAAATGCATGGCGAAAGTTTAAAACCACTGATGTTAAAGCAAGAAGTTAATGGACAGAAAGCGCAGTGGCGTGAAGAAATATTCTTAGAAAACATGATGATGATCCAAAATTACCCAAGAACAGAATCAGTTAGAACTCATAAATGGAAATATATACGTTATTTTGATAAGAAAAATGATGGGCCTTACGAGGTCGCAATTAACAACTCTATCAATGGTGAACAGCCAATTTATGAAGAACTTTATGATATTGAAAACGATCCTGATGAAATCAATAACTTAATTGATGTTCCAGAACACAAGCAGATAGTAGAGCAATTAAGAAGCAAAAATACAGAGTTAGTGAAGAAGTATCGCGGTAAAGGTCCTCTCAATACTCATATCAGTAAAAAGAAAGTTAAACCAATTGATCCGCTTGTCGGTTAAAGCCAAAAATTAAAAAGTAGTGGAAAAGCAAATGAAACGATTTTTAAATGTAAAGTATGTCAAAACTGTCCCTTTTCTATTTATAGGTTTTTTGACGCTTGCGGGATGCGGTCAGGCTGAAAATGTAGTACAAAAAGATCAGCCACAAGCACAAGAAAATAACGGTGAAGTCAGACAAAAACGACCTAATATTGTTTTAGTGATGACTGACGATCAAGGGTATGGCGATTTTAGCATGTACAATAATCCTATCGTTAAAACGCCAAACATAGAAAAATTAGCCAATGAAAGTCAACGTTTTACCAATTTTCATGTTGACCCTACCTGTTCACCAACACGTGCCGCATTGATGAGTGGTCAATATTCATTGCGGGCGGGTGTATGGCATACCGTGATGGGACGCCATATGTTAAATGATCAACATTATACTTTGCCTGAAATCTTAAAAGACAATGGCTACAATACAGCAATGTTAGGTAAGTGGCATTTAGGTGAAAATTATCCATTTCGTCCGCAAGACCAAGGCTTCGAACATGTATTAATGCATGGTGGTGGCGGTGTTGGTCAATCACCTGATTATTGGGGCAATACACAATTCGATGACACTTATTATTTAAATGGTGAAGAGAAAGCCTATGCGGGCTTTGCCACTGATGTATGGTTTGATGAAGCGATTGACTACATTCACCAGCAGCAAAAAACAGACTCGCCATTTTTCATGTATTTGTCACTTAATGCGCCACATGTACCTTGGCGTGCACCCCAAAGCTATATCGAACCTTATAAAGCAATAGGGTTAGGTGAAGACCTTGCTAACTTCTATGGCATGATCACTAATATTGATGACAACCTCGCTCGACTACGCCAAGCTTTGCGCAAGGCCAAAGTAGAAGATGATACTATCTTTATTTTTATGACCGATAATGGTTCCTCTTTGGCGGCAAAAAGTAAAGGTGAGCCTCTGACCCGTTTAGATGCAAGCACCATCGCAGCCATTGAAGCAAAAACAGGGAAAAAGCTAAATACCTTAAATGCTTATATGCGTGCTGGTAAAGCATCTGCTTATGAAGGGGGACATCGTGTACCTTTCTTTATTCGTTGGCCACATGGTAACTTAGGTAAGCAGGGCGAAATTAATGATTTAACAGCACATTTTGATGTACTACCTACTTTACTTGATTTAGTCGGTATTGACTCAGCTAATATCGATACTGACGGTATCTCTTTAGTATCAGCATTAAAAAATGGTGAAGCCCTACCAGATAGAACCTTAGTGGTTACTAATCAACGTGTATTGGATCCAGATCCTCTGCGCCCTTATGCTGTTATGAAAGGTAATTGGCGTTATGTACATGCAGCAGAAACTGGCGGTGTTGAGTTATTTGATATAACCAATGATCCTGGTCAAAGCAATGATATTAGTGCTCAATATCCTGAAAAAGTGGCTGAGTTTACTAAAGCTTATGAAAAATGGTGGGTTCATGCTACAGGCAAAGGAACACCAACAACGCGTATAATAATTGGCAGTGAACATGAAAACCCATCTCGTTTAACAGGTATGGATTGGTTATCGCCAAATACAGAGCAAGTACCTTGGTGGCCAGGGTTTGGTGATGATAAATGGGGTACAAATGCCGGAGTTTCTTGGATAGGTAAAGAAGATAAGTTTATTGTTTCACCTTGGGCGTTAAAAGTTGCCCATACTGGTAATTATACAATGACGCTTTATTTACATGATATTCCAGCGAATAAGGTTATTGATAAAAGCTTTGCGCACATACAGCTTAATGGTGAAACCGTGACAAAACCTATCGCAAAAGGGGCTGTATCTGTTGAATTTGAATTATCACTAAATGAAGGTGATTTAGATGTTCGCGCTTGGTTTGATGATAAATCAGATGATAGTGGCTTAAGTCGTGGTTTAGCGTCGTTTTATATGTATGTTGAAAAGCACTTTTAATAAAGTGAATCGCGAGTAAAAGGTTGTGAGTCCAGTAAAGCTTTTGATGCAAGGTTTATGCTTTTTAAAAGTTAGTACTTTCGCTTTAATTTGCAATGGTACCGCCATTGATGAATTGAATACTCTGGTCTTAAACGATGTCGTTCCGGTTGTTTTTGACAGAAAGCAAGAACAGGGCGTTGATGCACTGTATTTTGAAGGCATGCCCTATCAAGGTAAAGCAACACGTATTTTTGCTTACTATGATACGCCAGAAGGAGAAGGTCCTTTTCCTGCCATGGTACTTGTCCATGGTGGTGGTGGCAGTGCTTATAAAACTTGGGTTAAAAAATGGAATGATGCAGGGTTTGCTGCTATATCTATTGCCGTTGAAGGGCAAACCGGTATTCAGATAAATAAAAAACCACCTAATAAATGGCAAAAACATCAGTGGGCTGGGCCACAGCGTTCAGCCATTTATGCTGATAGCTATAACCCTTTAAACCAGCAGTGGATTTTTCATGCTTCTAGTGCGGTGATAAATGCTCATAATTTATTGCGCTCGTTTAAAGAGATCAAGAAAGAACAGATTGGACTTTCTGGCATTTCTTGGGGAGGAGTTATTACCTCAACCGTTATGGGGTTTGATCAACGTTTTGCGTTTGCCATCCCGATATACGGCAGTGGCTTTCTAGCAGATATGGAAAACCAATATCGTCAAGCTTTGCATGATAATTCGACTTATCAAGACGTTTGGGAGCCAGCACTGCGCATCGCTCAGTTTAAAAATCCAACGTTTTGGCTAACGGGTTTAAAAGAAACTCACTTTTCATTAGATGCTCAAGCAAACACTTATAAATTACTTTCAGGTAAACAGGTTCGAAGTATTCAGCCAACACTAAAGCATAATCATATAGCAGGCTGGACACCTAAAGAACCCTATGAATTTGCTCAAGCAGTTGTTAATGAGCAGCCTTTACTGCTTTTTGCACAACACAGGGTCATTGAAGAAACAGTCAGTATTGAACTCGAACTTCCTTCAAAGACGGATAATATTAAGCAAGAATTAACTTCAGCAACACTTTATTACACTAATGACGTGGGTCACACCCACAAACGTCACTGGCAAAAAGTGCCTGTAACTATTAATAAAAATGAACAAACGTTCTTGTTGAACTCAACGCTAGCAAATACAGCAACTGCTTGGTTATTTAATGTGACCACAGATGGTTTGCAATATAGTAGTGAGTTATATCAAAGGGCAAATCAACATAAATTAAACGGATTGATAAAACGTAAAAATCATTAATTGAAATATGAGAATCAGATGTTAAAACATATCAACAACAGCATAAGAACAGTTTGCACAGTGGTGAGTCTACTCGCACTTAATGCTTGTACTGATCAAAAACAAAGCTCAACTGAACTTCACTCACAGTCAAAGTCACAGTTGCAATCTCGAGAACAAAGTCAAAAACCTAATATCATTTTAGTGATGACGGATGATCAAGGTTATGGTGACTTTGGTCATAATAAAAACCCGATAATAAAAACCCCAACAATTGACCAACTTGCCAAGCAAAGTATTCGTCTAGCAGATTTTCATGTTGATCCAACGTGCTCTCCAACACGAGCTGCGTTAATGAGTGGGCAATATTCGCTGCGAGCTGGTGTATGGCACACGGTCATGGGGCGTCATATTTTATCGAATGATATTCACACTTTACCAGAAGCATTAAAAAATGAAGGCTATAACACTGGCATGGTGGGTAAATGGCATTTAGGCGATAACTATCCGTTTGGTGGTGTTGGACAAACCCCAGATCATTGGGGCAATACGCAGTTTGATGATACTTACTTTTTAAATGGTCAACCTAAAAAGTATCAGGGGTATGCAACCGATATTTGGTTCAATGAAGCGATTGACTATATTGAAGACAATGCCAACAAAGCGGAACCTTTCTTTTTATATGTATCAACTAATGCGCCGCACGCGCCATTTCGAGCACCTGAAAAGTATATTGAGCCTTACCTGAAACTAGGTGTGCCAAAAGAAATCGCTTTATTTTATGCGATGATCACCAACCTTGATGAGAATGTCGCTAGGCTTCGTGAGACCATGGATAAAAAGGGCATCACGGATAACACAATTTTTATTTTTATGACCGATAACGGCTCTGTGTCGGCGGGGAAAATTGCGAAATTAATTCAAGGCGAGGTAAAAGAGTCACTTGAAAAATCGACAGGACAATCGATTCATTCATTAAATTACGATATGCGCGGTGCAAAAAACTCTGCTTATGAAGGTGGGCATCGTGTGCCATTTTATATTTCTTGGCCTAAAGGCGGTTTTGTCAAACCTAGTGAAATAGATGGTTTGTCTGCACATTTTGATATTATGCCGACCTTATTAGACTTAATTGGTGTTGATATAAAAGAACTTGATACGGATGGTATCAGCTTAAAATCAACCCTAACTCAAGGAACAGCAATTCCTGAAAGAACGTTAACGGTTACCACACAACGTGTCTTAACTCCTGATCCAGATCGCCCATTTGCGGTGATGAATGGAAAATGGCGCTATGTCAAAGCTAATGGTAATAAAGATAAAGTTGAATTGTTTGATATTGAAAAAGATCCAAGCCAAACAAACGACTTGATTCAGCAGTACCCTGAAGTAGCAAATGAAATGGCAAATCAGTATCAACAATGGTGGCAACATACTACAAGTAAAGGTGTGCCAACCATGCGTTCAATAATTGGTTCAATTGATGAAAATCCATCTCGCCTTACTAGCCACGATTGGTTAGCGCCTAATACTAAGCAAGTTGGTCATACCGTAGGTTTTGGTAATGATCAATGGGCGAAAAAAGGTTGGTTAGGCAAAGAAACCAAATATCAAATCTCACCGTGGAAAGTTACAGCAGCACAGGCTGGGAAATACCAATTTACCCTTCTCTTACATGATAAACCGGCTAATAAAGTTATTGGTAAAGGGTATGCACATATCGAACTGAATGGTCAGCAACAGACATTACCTTTAGCCGAAGGGGCGACACACATCACATTCGAAAGTGAATTAGATAAGGGCAATTTAGATATTAAAGCATGGTTTACAAATAGCAAAGGTAGTTCTAATGGTAAAGGCTTAGATAAACCATTAGCTGCTTTTTATCTTTATGCGGAACGAATTGAAAAATAAGCTGTGCAAACAGATCTAATCGTCGAACTAAATTAATAGCCATTAGTTTACTTGCTAAAGTCTTATGCAAAGCATGTCTTTTTTAGCTGTAAACCTTATATCTATGTTAAACGTAAGTCCCTATTATTGTAAAAACACCTATCAATTAATTATCAAAGGTGTTTTTTTATAATTTATTTAACTGTTAGCTTAACTGTTTATTTGATTTTTTTATACGTAAACCTCATTTATTGATGGGTGGTTCTTTGGTTTTTATTTTTAACTCGTTGTTGTTAAAGAATAAAGCTTGCTTTTTCGTTAGGTGGTAAATTAAATGGTTTTTTTATAGACAATAATACAGTTGTTGTATATATTATATGTAACAATACACCATGTTGTGTTAATGATATATATTATAATAATGCTAAATCATATGGGGAATATCATGGAAGCTCAGTTAAAAAACAAAAGGTTTCTTAAAGGTAAATTATCACTAGCAATATCAGTAGCTATTTTACCTGTTATGTTTACTGCAAGTCAGGTTGCATATGCAGCAGAAGAAACGAAAAAAGCAGAAGACGAAACTGAAGTAATAGTAGTTACCGGCTATATGGCTTCATTGCAAAAAGGTCTAGACAAAAAAAAAGAATCAAACGGCATTGTTGATGCAATTATTGCTGAAGATATTGGTAAAATGGCTGATTCAAATGTTGCTGAATCTTTACAACGTATCACCGGAGTCTCTATAAACCGCGAAGGTGGTGAAGGAACAACGGTTAGTGTTCGAGGTATGGGCGGTAATTTAAATAATATTTCTGTTAACGGTCAAATAATCAATAGTGGCGGCGATGCCGGTACTCAAAATGGCTCTGATGCGGTTGGTTTAAATGTAATGTCTGCCAATATGCTTAGTGCCATTGAGGTCATAAAAACCCCCAGTGCAAAACATGAAGAAGGTAGTTTAGGCGCTCAAATCAGCCTAAAAACCATAAAGCCACTGGATAGACAAGAAGAATCATTTAATGCCTCTGTAACTGCTAATTACAATGAATTTAGTGAAGAAACAGACCCATCGGCGCAAGTGAATTATATTGGCCAGTTTATGGATAATACGCTTGGTTTAGCGGTCGGTTTGAACTATGAAAATCGTAATGTTAGAGAAGACTCTATTCAAACATACGGATGGGGCGCCGCTGACTTTAAGCAAGATATTGCTGGTCGAAAATATGCAGAAGATGCCAGTGGTAATGTTTATCGCGTTGCTGCTGATGGTGAAGTTTTTGATGCCTATGGTAATGCAACAACAGGTGTTGATAGTGCTGATTTAACTAATACCGCTCAAAAAGCTTACTTTATGCGTCACCTCTATTCAAAATATTCTACTCAAGAACGTGAGCGTAAAGGCATCAACTTTACATTGCAATATCAACCCTCAGAAGAGTTTAATAGTTATTTAGATGTTACGCACACCTCGTTAGCTATTGAAGATGACTTTTCTCTGTTTCGTCAAAACTTTAATGGCGGTGGTCAAAATAGACCTAACTTGGCGGCAGATATCGATCCTGATTCACAATCGGTTATCACAGCGGTTAACCTTAAAGGTAGCCGTGCTATCTTGCCACGAGAGACGCAAAAAGAAACAAAAATGACTATTGTTAATTTAGGGGCTGATTATATCCTTGAAAACTGGCGTATTCATACAAGTTTAGGTTACTCACTTACAGATGAATCCTACCCAGAAAATGCGCGTTTTAATATAGGTGGTGGCGGCACTTTAGGTGGATATTCCATTACTGAAAACCCTATGGTGCCAGAGTTGATTTGGCCAAACGCTCTGAACAATGGTAAGGATATACCTTTATATCCAGAGACATCTGAAGAACTTGCTGCATTAGCCGCGGCGAAACGTGCTGGTGCTTTGGCTGATATCTCCGCTGATGGCGTTAATTACTATTCGCCAATGGCTGAACATGCCAATGTCCATCAGGTATGGAATGATGAACGCGAACTTGAAGATGAGTCAGTGTCAGCGCAAGTTGATTTTGAGTATTATGTAGATTCTGAACATTGGCAATCAATTGAATTTGGTTTTAAATATAGCAACCGTACAACGGATCGTTATCACTCACAGAATAAAATAGGTTTAACAGATCTAGGTATTCCTAGGGGAGATATTCTTCTTGGTGAAGATAATTTAATAGCACCGTTTCCAGTGGATAACTTCCTTGATGGGGAAGGTTCATCTTCGGGGCCTTATCAAGGCACAGTAAATCAATGGACTTATACCGATTTTGGTGCCACGGGTAATGCGATTTTAGATAGTTACAATGAGATATATGGTACCAACCTAACCCATACTAGTCAGTTACCTTATACGTTGGATTTACGCCCAAGCTATAACGTAGAGCAAACTTATTTAGCCGGTTATGTACAAGTTAACATTGATACTTTAGATGGCGATTTAGTCGGGGATATTGGTGTACGTGCTGTTCGAACCGAACTCGATACTCAAGGTTTTGGTGGTGGTACTGTTGATGCGAGTGTATGTACACGCGATGACGATTTTGTAATGGATGATTGTGTAAATTCTTATCGTCAAACTAACGGGAAACATGATTATACTGAATTTTTGCCGAGTGCGAATTTCCGTTATCAATTTAGTGAAGAGGTCTTTTCTCATGCCTCAGTTGGTCGAGTAATGGCACGTCCTTCAACATTTGAAGTGGCGCCATATGCTACCGATAAAGTCAATACTAATAACCCAGACAGCGCCAAGCGTACTGAAGGTGATACTTATTTAAATCCTTATACAGCATGGCAATATGATTTATCATTAGAGTGGTATTTCCAAGAAGGTGGCATTCTTTCCACAGGCTTGTTTTACAAAGACATTGAAGACTATATATACAGCAGAACAGTGCTGATAAATGAAGTGATGGTTGATGGTAGCGGTGAAGCGTATGAAGGTAATTACGGCGATGATGAATTTCCAGATATTCGTCCAATAAACCCTTATTATTCGAAAAAGCCAGTCAATGGTGGTAGTGCATCAATTCAAGGTGTTGAGTTTAATTATCAACAAACGTTTACTATGTTACCTGGTTTTTGGTCTGGCCTTGGGGCTTCTGTAAACTACACCTACGCTGATTCTGATACTACGTATGCGGCCACTGATGCTGACGGTGAAGAGCAAGATGTTTCTATGCCATTTATTGGTCAATCAGAGCATACCGTTAATAGCACTATTTTTTGGGAAAAAGATAAGCACTCAATGCGTTTGAGCTACAACTACCGTACTGATTCATTATATCGCCCAACAGGTGAGCTTACTGATATGGTGTGGAACGACTCATACGGTCAGTTAGATTTCGCCGCTAACTATCAGATTAATGATTCTATTAGCGTTGGTTTTCAAGCCGTTAATATAACGGATGAACGTCCTTATCGTTATCATACCAATGCTTGGGACGGTAACCCATTAGACGGAGATGCTTATGAAAATCGTCTAGCGTCATATCGAGTGACTGGTTCTACCTATCGTTTAGTCTTACGTGGCAACTTTTAATTAAATAATGTCCAACATAGAACCAAACCACAGTTTAATCGCTGTGGTTTTTTTTAACTTTAAATAGTGAGAATTACATGAAGGTTTTTTCTCTTAAATATAACAAAATCAGGATTGTAAAGTCTGTTTTTAGGTTGTGCACCTTTACTGTTCTTGCTTTTCTAGCGCCCGCTAATGCTACCTCAACGGGATCTGAAATAAGTAAGTATGTTAAGCCAAACTTTCTTTTTATTTTAACCGATGACCAAAGTTATACCGCATTAGGTCGCGCAGGCAATCATCAAATTAAAACGCCCAACTTAGACCGTTTAGCGGCAAGTGGTACCCAGTTTACACATGTATTTAATCAAGGTTCATGGTCTCCCGCGGTATGTGCACCCAGTAGAGCAATGATCAATACCGGACGAAATTTATTTGAAACGGGTATGAGGGATAAAACTATAGCAGCACAAGCTAGGCCAAATTACCCTTTATGGGGGGAAACGTTCAAAAATGCTGGTTATGATACTTTTATGTCAGGTAAATGGCATGTTAGTCGTCAAGCATTATTGCGTAGTTTTACTATTGGTAAAGCTATTCATGAAGGAGGCATGACCTATGACCATTATAATGCCACTATGGTAAATCTTGATGAAAAAACTCATCAGATATCAACGCCATATCCATCAAAAAAACACACCAGTGAATTAATTGCTGATGCCGCGGTAGATTATCTACAACAAAAATCGAAACGTAATGATGACCCTTTTTTAATGTATGTCGGCTTTTTAGCGCCACATGATGCAAGACAATCACCTCAAAGTTATGTTGATATGTACCCTGGAAAAGACATTGCCTTGCCTAAGTCATTTATGAAACAAAATACCGTGGATCAGGGGGATTTTTGGGTGCGTGATGAAATTCTATTGCCAATCCCCAGAGAAAAGCAGGCGGTTAAACAATTTATTGGTGAATACTACGCGATGATCACCCATATGGATGCTCAAATAGGCAGAATTCTCGATAGCTTAGCGCAATCTCCCTATGCTGATAATACCATTATCGTTTTTACTTCTGATCATGGTTTAGCCGTTGGTAAACATGGTCTGTTAGGAAAACAGAATCAATATGATCACAGTATTAGAGCGCCATTTGTTATTGCAGGTAAAGGCATAGCACAAGGTCAGGTCAGTAAAGGTAACTTTTACTTGAATAGTTTATTTCCAACAACCGCAGAACTCGCAAGAATTGCGGTGCCTGCGACAGTTCAAGCTAAAAGTATTGTGCCGCTTTTGTCTTATCAAAAAAAGCCTGATCAACAAGTGTCTGAACAAGGAATGTCTGATCAAAAAAGTGGTTTATATGACTATATATACGGTAGTTACCGCCATTATCAACGCATGGTAAGAACGGATGATTTAAAGTTGATTTATTACCCGATGATTAAACAAACACAGTTGTTTGATTTGAAAAATGATCCGGAAGAATTAAATAACTTGGCTGCGAATAGTCAATATCATGACAAGCTTGTTATGTTACAAAACAAACTGGCTGATTTAATGAAAGAACTTAAAGATCCGCTAGATTTTAACGCCCCTGAGCAAAGCTTTAAAAAAGCAGGTTATGCCACTATACCTTGGCGTAGAAATGATAAGAGATTGAATTAACTTATCTATCTATTAATAAGTAAAGAAGTAAATAAGCAACAATTAAATAATAATTTAAAACGAGTAAATGATGAATAAAAAAATAATTAATAAAATTGTTTGTACGGCTCTATTAGGATTACCTTTTACGGTGATGGCAGGGCAACAAAACTCACAAGGCTGTTCAGTTGAAGAACTCGCCGCCCATTACGCCTTAAGTGAAGTGGGAAAGCAAAAAATTTATGGCTTTGAGGGTTCTGGTATCCCATGTTCAACCGAGATGAAAACTTTAACTAAAGAGTGGAAGGAGCTTAATAGTTCAGCGGCAAAACAGCGAGGCAGAGACCGTTTTAATGAAAATAAATACGGCATGTTTATCCATTGGGGCTTGTATTCAACTTTTGGTGGCGTCTATAAAGGCGAGAAAATGGAAGATGGCGGCACAGGCCCACGAGTGGCTGAATGGATCATGCGCCGTAAAGAAATTCCGCGCGAAGAATATGCAAAACATGCCAAGAACTTTAACCCTCAAGGCTTTAATGCCGATGAATGGGTTGCCATTGCTAAAGCCGCTGGTATGAAATACATCGTGATGGGCTCAAAGCATCATGACGGTTTTGCGATGTTTGACTCAGATGTTAGTGACTATAATATTGTTGATGCTACACCTTTTGGCCGTGATGCCATTAAAGAAATGGAAATAGCGGCAAAAAAAGCTGGTATTGATTTTGGTGTTTACTATTCTAATGCCCTTGATTGGCGAAGTGGTGGTGATAGCGGTTTGAAAGATTATGGGCCAGCGCCGGACATCAAACCAAGACGTGCTCTATTTGTCAATAAATTCGATCCATCGCCAGTGAGCTTTGATGACTACATCAAAAACAAGTCAATTCCACAGGTAAAAGAGTTATTATCCAATTACGATTTAAGCCAAATTTGGTTTGATACCCCGCTTTATATACCACCAAAATATAGCATGGAATTTTATCGCTTAGTGAATGATGCGAACCCTGAAATTTTGGTTAATGCTCGCATTGGTAATGGTTTTGCTGATATTGGTACGCCAGGTGATAATGTTATTCCTGATCAAGCGAGTGCGAATACGTGGGAAGGCATTGCGACAACAAATCATTCATGGGGCTTTAAATCTTATGATACCGATTGGAAAAGCCCTAAAGAGACACTTTACTGGCTAATTGCTAATGTCAGTAAAGGCGGTAACTTTTTATTAAATGTTGGCCCAGATGGAAACGGCGTGATACCTAAAGAATCTGCAGGTATTTTAAAACAAGTGGGTCAATGGTTACGGGTTAATGGCGAAGCAATTTATGATTCTGCACCCTGGAAGGTTGATCATGAAGGACCGACAAAAATCAGCATGAAAGGTACAAAACACCGTTCTGAAAATAAAGTGACCTTTGATTTTAAAGAGACTGATTTTTGGTTTACCCAAAAAGAAAATAAAGTCTATGTTGTTTCATTCAAAAAACCAGCAACGAATAAAATATCAGTAAAATCTTTACAAGGTCTTGACGTCAAAAACATTCGAGTTCTAGGGCAACAAGGAAAGGTATCATGGAAAAACAACAATGATGCTCTTGCTATTGAACTACCTAAATTAACTAACTCAACGTTAGGTTATGCATTGGAAGTAACCTTGTAGCTTTATTAGCTTACATAACCCTGTTGAAACTGCAATTTAGCATTGACAGTTTCAACAGGTTCTCATTTCTATCATGATTAATTATCGAAAGAATAATTAAATGAAGTTCATTCAATTATCGAAAGCAACCGCCATGAAAGTTAAATTTTTTTTTATGAAAATTTTTCTCCTGACTACGTGCTCTATAGCTGCGCATGAGGTGGAGGACGTAAAAACAAAAAGACCCAATATTGTGGTTGTTTTGGCAGACGACATGCGGACAAATTATACCGGATTTGAAGGGCATGCCATCATTAAAACCCCTAACATTGATAAACTCGCATCTAACGGCACGGTTTTTATCAAAGGCTTTGCTACCAGCGCGGCTTGTACGCCTAGCCGTACCAGCTTATTAACGGGTTTATACGAACGACGTCATGGTATTAATTTTAACTCAAAAAGTAGTATGACCGAAGATGCATGGTCACAAACTTATCCGATGATATTAAAAGATGCGGGATATTTTGTTGGCTATGTTGGTAAAAATCATACACCTATTGGTAAAAATGAAGCGGGTGTATTGGGCTATAAAAGTGGCGTTATGGAGCAAAGTTTTGATTATTGGTATGGCAGCCACAAGCACTTAGGTTTTTATCCGAAAGATCATAAGCGTCATGCTATTTTTAACAATGCCAAAGCTTATACCCAAATAGAAATCCTCGAAGAGGGGCTAGAAAACTTCATGGCGCCTAATGAAGCGTTTAAAGCGGGATATCGCTTTCTCGATAGCCGACCTAAGGACAAACCGTTTGCCTTAATGATTAATTTCAATGTGCCTCATTCCTGGGGCACTGAGTCAATGCAGCAACGTGATAGCGATCTGGATCTTTACAAAACAGTCTATCGAGACAAGTTAAGTCAGGTAACTATCCCTGAAACTTACGTTGCCAATAAAGACATCAAAACGCCGAAATTGCCGTTAGACGTTTATAACGGTAAATACATAAAAAGTTATAACTACGTTAAAACACCATCTACCCTGAAAGAGCGAAAAATCAGAGAGATACAAACTATCTCTGGTATTGATAAGTTATTAGGTAAACTGGTTCACCATCTGGAAAAGCAAGGTATTAGCGACAATACCATTATTGTCTTTACCTCGGATCACGGCTTAATGCATGGTGAATTTGGTTTAGGTGGCAAGGTACATCTTTATGAACCATCGGTGCGCATTCCTCTGGTGGTGTACGATCCTAGAATGAAGCAGCAAAAAGCGGATAAGCGTCACGAACTTGTTGCTTTAGTTGATATTGCGCCGACCTTACTTGAGTTAACTAATACCCCTGTGCCAGCAGAGATGCAAGGCAAAAGCCTAAAACCTTTGATGAAAGGGGATAAACCACAATGGCGTCAGGAAATTTTCTTAGAAAATATGATGACCATCCAAAACTATCCTCGAATGGAGGGGGTGCGTACTCATAAATGGAAATATGTACGTTATTTTGATAAGAAAAAAGACCAGCCATACGCCGCTATGAGTGTCGCGTCGATTAATGGAGAACAGCCAATATATGAAGAGTTATTTGATTTAGAAAACGACCCTCATGAAATTAGTAACTTAATCGCAGAAATAAAAATGCAGTATTAGTAAAAGAATATCGTGGCAATAAACCGTTCAACACTCATGTTAATTATGTGAAGCAATAAAATAGATAAGGATCATAATCTTTATCTTTTTTGAATATTTGCAAAGGCTCTGTAGCTAAGGCGTTATTAACAATGTGCAAAAGAAGATCGTCGAAAGAGCTATGATTTTTATCTAAAAAAAATGAGTAAGTAAAATGAGTAAAGGAATTTAAAAGTGAAACATTTACAGAAAAAAGCCACTCTACTGGCTAGTGTCTTAGTTATTTTAGCTTGTGAAGCATCAAATACTTCTGTGGCTCCCAATAAAGAGGTTAATAGCTCATCTAATGGTGTTACTTACTATGTTTCACCACTAGGGAATAATAATGAGCAGGGCACATTGATAGAAAAGCCATTTCAAACAGTGCAATATGCTATTGATAAAATGTCGAGTGGCGATACCTTAGTTGTTATGGATGGTTTATATACAGGGAAATTTTCACTTAAATCAGGTATTAATATACAGGCTAAAAACCCCAGAAAGGTGGTTTTTTCTGGCTTAGAAATACTTAAAGCAAGCTTTGAAAAACATGGTAATGGTATTTACAAAACTGAGTTACCCCCACAGCTAAACCAGAAACCTAAACAAATTTTTTTCAATAATCAACCTATGACTTGGGCACAGTGGCCAAATGTACAATGGGTCGATAATTGGCTTGAAGATAAAAAATGGGCTAAGGCTACAGATGGTTCAGGACCTGGTGTTCTGACCTCAAATGCTTTTAAAGAAATTGCTGATCTTGATTTAACCGGTGCTTATACTTTTATTCGTTATGGTAAAGGCAATAGTAACTATAGCCGACTTATTGAATCATTCGATGGTGAAACATTACATTGGAACGACGATAACTTTTATAATCGAAAATATACTGGAGAAGATGGACGACGTGGCTCTGTAAAAGCATTAGAAACATTACCTGAAAGCCATGTTTGGCACCCCAATAAATCAAAGTTTTTCTTAGCAGGCGATTTAGACTTACTTGATTCGCCGGGTGAGTGGTTTGTAGAAAATGGAGCATTATATTTAATGCCATTAAACGGGATCAATCCAAATGATGCAAAAATCCTGACCAAAACAAGTGATTATTGTATTAATCAGCAATCGCAATTAACTGATGTTGTTATACAAGGGATTGATTTTTTTGGCTGCTCGGTAAAGCTCAATAACAGCGATAATAATGCTATCACCTTCTCTAATACTCACTTTAGTTATATAGGCGAAGAGCTACTATTTATCGACCGAGTAAAAGGTAATGCGATTAATAAGCCTATTGAGCTTGCTGGGTCTAACATTGTTGTCGAAAAAAGTTTATTTGCAGGGGCAAAAAACACCGCCCTTAAATTAATAGGAAGTGAGTTAACCATAAACAACTCCGTTTTTCTTGAAAATAATCGTCATGCAAATTTCGAAAGCCGGGCTGTTTTTATTGACGCTACGGGGCCTTATCGAGTTACGCGAAATACCTTTTTCAATAATCATTCTGATGCTATTTCGATTCGAATAAAAGCTAAATCACCATTAAGCGTTAAACCAGAAATTGCTTATAACAACATCTTTAATGCAGGAAAATACAATAGCGATGTTTCAGGTATTTATATGCCACACGGTTCACAAGAATATGCTGAGGTACATCATAACTGGATCCACAATATTAACGGTAATGCTTTTCGCCTAGACTTGGCTGGTAGTCAATTAAGCTTACACCACAATGTGTTTTGGGCTTCAAAAAGAGGGATTAATGTTGAGGGTTATGGTGAATTTAATATTTACAACAATACTGACGTCCATAATCATGTTGCCAGTGCACTCACCAGAAATATATTAGATCATGCTCGACAAAACAAAGGTAGCCAAGAAAAGAACTTCCCACCGATAAGTGATTGGCATGTTATCAACAACATAAGTGCAGGCTTAGATGATCGAGTAGGGCCAAGAGAGAAAAAATTACTAAGATCCCAAATGAAAAAAGGCTTAGTGCATCCAGCAAGAAATAAGCAAGGCAACATTCCGGTTGTTGATCGTGGATCTATCCAAGGAAATTTGACAGGCAAGCGTGACGAGTTATTTATTAATAGTGAATTAACCGCTCTGAATTTGATGCCAAAAGACAAATCCGTACAAAATGGCGTCAGACAAACAGACGCGTTGGCGACTCAAAATGTTACCGCGCTAAGTAGCTATCGTGGTGCTTATGATTATGGCGATGCCGGTTGGATTCCTGGCAGCGATTGGATGCCCTATGGTTTAGAAGTCATTACCTCTATGGCTATGGCAGAAAAATTTGCTAAAAAGTATGACTCAATATCCATAGAGCCTTAAATAAAATATAGCGATATCTAGCTGGTCAGTTCAATGAGTAACAGAGTTATTACATGGGTTGAGTGCACAACTATAAAAGCTCTTAACCAAACGCGCCAGTGAAAACAGCAATATCTAAACAAAGAGCCAATTAAACATGAATGTAAAATTAAATATTAAACAGCTTTTGTTAAACGTTATTCCCCTATTGTCGGCTAGTTTATTGAGTTCTTTTGCTTATGCTGAAACAGCTGAAACAGCTGAAACAGCTGAAACAGCTGAATTTGCTTTTGTCGAGAATAATCAAAAACTTCCTAATGTACTTATTTACGGTGATTCAATCTCTATTCACTACACACAAGCCGTTCGAGCAGAGCTTGAAGGTAAAGCTAATGTCTACCGTTTGTATCTAAATGGCGGTGACTCAAAATCGTTTATTCCTAAAATGACTAAGATGCATCATAAAATGCAAGACAAGAAATTAGCTGATGGTTGGAGGTTTAACTGGGATGTTATTCACTTTAATGTTGGTTTGCATGATCTTAAATACACTCATAATAGAAAACTGGATAAGGTAAACGGCCAGCAAATTAGCTCGTTCAGTGATTATGAAAAAAATCTCCGTGCGAATATTCAATACTTAAAACAACTAGCACCGAATGCAAAGCTTATTTTTGCTACTACGACACCTATTCCCGAAGGGGAAGCAGGACGAGTCGCAGGTGACGCTGCAAAATACAATGATGTTGCGTTAAAAGTGATGCAAGCGTATCCAGAAATTCATATCAATGATTTATATCATTTTACCAAGCCAAACCATGAGAAATGGTGGGCTGCTTCTGGCAATGTCCATTACAACTCATTAGGTAGAAAGGCTCATGGCAAAGAAGTTGCCAAACATATCTATTCTCAAATAAAACAATAAAATTAGTAATTTAATTAATTTTTCTAAAAACAAAATTACAACATTATTAGCAAGTGTATTACTTGCTTCTGCTACAGTATCAATTTTTGCTCGAGCAGCACAGTTAATCGGCATTGAGAATCTAGTGAAAAAGATTATTCTTGAAGGAGTAGATCCTGTAGAAGCTTATTTAAAGTATGGAAAATTATAACTATTGGTTTATGATTAAATAAACGTTCCTAACTCGTTATGGGGGCGAAAGCGAGATGGAATATATTTTCTAAAATAGCTTTTTATCTCATTTTTTGGCATTAACACCATAGAAGTCATGCTCTTTAGAGCCCATAACAGAAGTATATCGTTTTAGAGTTGAGACTTCTGTTGATAAGCAAAAATCCTCATTTCTAATAGCAGGTGTGGTGATAACTAATGGCATATTAGCAACTAAGATTTATATGCAACTTAACCATCACAAATAACAGCGGTTACCATTATAAAAGGCTTTAGCACATTTAAAATTGTGCTTTATTCTCGCATCGTTGTTGTCACTGATTCATCGAAACTCTCTTCGATAAACATTAAATATATTTAATCTTTAATAAACGCTTAGCTCACTTTGTGTCTTTAAAATATCATTTCAATTCAATAATTAAAGTATAAGTCATGATAAAAAAACACCTGGTTTTGGGATTATGTATCTCTCTAATAACGGCTTGCACCTCAGCAGCAATAACCACACCTAATAAGCAAACAACTGATTTAACAGAAAAAGTAATATCGAGTGAGGTTAATTTTAATCACGTTTATGACGTTGACACTAAAGTTGTTCAAATTGAAAATAGTACTGAACAGCATGTTTACAGCGCTGAAACACAAGTTACTCCATTTATCAATTCTACGACATTAACTGTTGGTGAAAGAGTATTGCTTGGGACATGGCAAGGTGGCATATCAATGGGGGACCATGAACATCCACTCACTTTTACCACAAAAGAAATCAATGGAAGATTATCAACAAGTTATTCGTTTTGGGGCATGGATACGCGAGGCATGGGGAATGCCAACGAAGATGATAAAACCATCGACTTTAAAAACGGCGCTATCAGCTTTATATTGCCGGAATCTGGCGTAAAATTCACCAGTCATGCAATATCAAAGAATGAGATAAATGGTACGGTAGAGTGGATGGGGTTAAGCCAATCCATGCAATTTAAAAGACAGCAATTATCAAAATTAACAGATAAAGAACCTGAACATTCAATGTCAGAACACGCTATGCCAAGTAATAAGCCATTAAATATTGCCATTTTGGTATTCGATGGCGTTGATGTATTAGACTGGGCGGGGCCTTTAGAAGTGTTTGTAAATGCACATAGTTTCAATGTTTTTACTGTTGCATCGACAATGAAAGCGTTTGATGGAGGAAATTATCAGGTTACTCCAAAATACACTTTTGCCAACATGCCTAAAGCTGATATTCTCATTGTTCCTGGTGGCAGTGTTGCGCCATTGTTTCATCAACCCGAAACAATGGCATGGATAAAAGCAACGTCCAAGCATGCAGCTATCACCATGTCTGTATGCAATGCTGCGAATTTGTTGGCTGGCGCATCAATGTTAAAAGGTCTCGAAGCCACTACTCATAGTTCATGGATAAAATGGTTAGATAGGCAATCATCACAACAGAGTTTTACTGTTGTCCGAGGCAGTCGCTTTGTTGATAACGGTAAAATAATAACAACGGCAGGTGTATCTTCTGGTATCGATGGCGCCCTTCATGTGGTCGCTCGACTCAAAGGACTTGCTCATGCACGAATGACAGCAAGTATGATCGAATATAACTGGCAACCTGAAAACATCGAACAGTATCAGTAACCAATAACCACAATAATATGCTAAAAATAGACATACAATAGTGGTATTCATTCATGAAGGTCCCGAGATTATCAATGCAAATATTACTTATTGAAGATGACAGTGCTGTCGCAGACTTTATAAAAAAAGGCCTGCAACAAGTAGGGCATTGCATAGAGCATATGTCTAATGGAAAACAGGGACTTTCTACGGCAATAGATAATGACTTTGATTTGCTCATTGTCGACCGTATGTTGCCAGAATTAGACGGTTTATCCATTGTCAAAGCGTTACGCGCTATCGGCAAAGATTGCCCAATAATATTTTTGTCTGCTTTAGGTGATGTTGACGAACGTGTGAAGGGTCTTAAGGCTGGAGGTGATGACTATTTGGTTAAGCCTTTCGCCTTTAGCGAGCTGCTGGCTAGAATAGAGGTGCTAGCAAAACGTGCTCCGAAAATGCTGCCAATAAAAGAGACCATGCTTGCTTTTTCAGACTTAAGAATGGACCTACTCAAACGCCAAGTAACGCGAGGTGACAGAGTTATTGAGCTACATACCAAAGAGTTTAATCTACTGGAGCAACTGGTTAGGAATGCAGGCCAGGTCTTTACTCGAACAATGCTACTGGAAAGTATTTGGGGATATCATTTTGATACTAAGACCAATGTTATTGATGTTCATATTAGCAACTTAAGAAAGAAAATAGACGAAGGGTCATCTTCACCGATATTACAAACGCTGCGAGGCACGGGGTATAAGGTTGATCACCATGTTAAATAGCTTTATTGGCCGGCTACTTTTGATTTATGGAATTACTTTGACCTTAGTTTTAGTCGCCGCTTACACCTTTTATGATGAATGGTTAGAGCCACAGGTTACGCAGCTAGAAACGATAGTCTCAAGTGAATGTGAAATTTGTGCTTTTACTAGCCAGTTCCAAGCACAAGGCTTACCGGCTCTTACAGTTTTGCTCGATGCTCGCACGGTGAAATCAGGGCTTAATTACGCTGTGTTAAGTAATGGAATCGTTAGTGCAGGCGATTTACCGTGGTTGAACAAAAATATTGCACAAATAAAGCGAAAAGCTGCCGCTGAAAATGAGAAAGGCGTTAACAAAAAGAACGGTGAAATACATACTCTTTGGCGAGATGTTCATGCAGGTATTGCTCTTTCAACTATTCGTTTAGATAGAGACCATACACTTTATATTGAAGAATACCTAAAAGTTAAATCTAGGTCCTTACTCTCTGCTGATAATCAACAGGTCGTTGGTGATAACATCAGGGAAATAACAACCCAATTAGTATTATATGGACTAGTGTTGTTGTTTCTCGGTTTTATTGCAACGATCTTCATAGCGTGGAAAATTTACCAAAAATTAGAAAATATAAATCAAACGGCAGATCACATTATTAAGCATCAGGATCTAGGTCAGCGTATTTCGCATTCAGGTGGTAAAAATGAATTTGATCATCTTGCCCGTAATCTAAATAAAATGTTAAGTAAAATTGAAGTAAAAGTAGAGGATATTAAACAAATATCTAATAATATTGCGCATGATCTTCGAACACCGTTAACATCCTTGCATAACCAACTTGAACAATTGAAATTGGAGGTGCCAGTAGCCGTCAGTCTTACTAAACAAGTGGATACTATCATTGATACGTTTGATTCGCTTTTGCGGATTAGTCATTTAGAGTCAGGCAATGCTTATATTACTAAACAAGCAGTCGATCTTAACGCCGTAGTAGCAGACGTTATAGACTTGTTTCGTCCTCTGGCAGAAGAAAAAGAACAGCGCTTAACAATGGAATTGGCAACGACATCAGTAGAGGCTGACATCAATTTATTATTTCAAGCATTGGGGAATTTACTTGAGAATGCGATAAAATATGCCCCGAAAAACAGCAATATAAGTATTTTAGCAGCAGAGCAATACGGAAAAGTTACCCTCAGTGTTCAAGATGAAGGGGATGGCATACCCAATGATAAACTTGAAGAAGTAATTCAGCGCTTTGTCAGGTTAGACGAAACAAGGAATAGCCCGGGAAATGGACTAGGCCTTAGCATGGTAAACGCCATTGCAGCAGCACACCAAGGAAGCATGCAACTAAAAAACTTACCCGGTGGATTTAAAGCATCCATTTGCATGGAATGATCAATGCGGTAAAGTACAGATAACTGTAAGTTGTTGTTTTAAAATGAGATTTGTTGAGGGTGTAGAGCGGTGTTTGGATATGGTTACTACCACAGATATTACGAAAAATAACGCTTTTGCAGATATCTCTGATTTCATGATATATCAAAAATAAAAGCGCTTATGAGCTGCCTGTATATCGCTTAAATTACTGTTTATATGTTATAAAACAGTAGTTTAAGCGGTGAAATCTAATCTGTTATTTGAATTTCTTAATTTCACCACTATCTATTCTGGCAAAATAAGACTGCATTTCTCTTTTGACTATGGGGGCCAAAAAGTACAACCCTACTAGGTTAGGAATACAAATTAAGAAAACTAACGCGTCTGATATATCAAGAATTGGCCCCAGTTTTACCGTTGAACCTAACACGACAAAGGCACAAAAAATCACTTTATAGTTAACTTGGCTCGCATTACTTTCACCAAATAAATATGTCCACCCTTTGAGACCATAATATGACCAAGAAATCATGGTAGAAAAGGCAAAGAGCACTGCGATAAATGCTAAGGGAATAGGGAACCAAGATATTTCACGTTCAAAAGCGGCTGAGGTCATGGCTACGCCAATTGCTTCACCAGCAAATTCAGGATTTGCTACCTGTGCGGTACCAATGACTAAAGCGGTCATGGTACAAATTAATATAGTATCGATGAAGGGCTCTAGTAAAGATACGATACCTTCGGTAACGGGCTCATTGGTTTTAACCGCTGAATGCGCGATTGAAGCTGAGCCAATACCGGCTTCGTTAGAAAATACCGCTCGTTGAAAACCAATAATCATGGCGCCAAGTGCGCCACCTGCTACACCTTCACCGGTAAATGCACCGGTAAATATATTTGAAATTGCTTGAGGCAGTGAATCGACATTCATCATGATGACAATAAACGCGAATAGGCAGTAGAAAATTGCCATAAAAGGCACTATTTTTTCGGTTACTTTTACGATAGATTTTATGCCGCCAATAATAACCATGAAAACTACGCTAGCCATGGCTAAGCCAACTAACCAACCTAATCCGTCTAACGCTCCGCCTGTTACGCCGTTAAGCTGCACATAGGCTTGGTTTGACTGGAACATATTGCCAATGCCTAAGGCACCAAGACAAATACCTGAGGCATAAAATACGCCCATAAATTTGCCAAAACCTTGCCAACCTCGGTCGGTAAAGCCTTTTCGTAGATAATACATCGGGCCACCCGAAACATGGCCGTCCTCAAATTCATTACGGTATTTTACCCCTAAAGTACATTCAACAAATTTAGTAGACATACCTAAGAAACCGGCTAATATCAGCCAAAAAGTTGCCCCCGCACCACCAACGGTAACAGCAACAGCAACACCACCAATATTGCTGATGCCAACCGTACCTGACACGGCAGTGGCTAATGCCTGAAAATGGGAAACCTCACCATGACTCTTTGGATCTGAATAATCGCCACGTATTAATTCAATGGCGTGTTTGAATCCTCTAATATTAATAAAATTCATGTACAAGGTGAAAAAGGTGGCTCCGATAACCAACCATAAAACAACCAAGGGAAAATCGACGCCAAAAATAGACACGCTAAAAAAAACAATGTCGCTGATAAATTTTGCGATGGGCGCAGTAAGGTTGTTAACAGTTTCATCAACGCCAGCGTTAACCGAAAAAATGGGTAAGATGAATAAGCTCAAAAAAATAGTTAGACGGCTCATATTTACTCCTTGTTATTATTGTTAGTGAGAGAATAACCAGTATCCCCCCTATTATTTAGGTATTTTAGTGGGTTAGATTGAGCCCCCAGCATTCAATGCAATAGCTAGTTCACTGATTTATTCTTTGGTATTAACGTTTATTTATTAATCAGATAAGCCAGAATAACGTGAAACGCTATGACTAACTAGCAAAATTAAATTCGGCATTCCCTTTAACAAATTATCTCAGTACTCTGGTGGTGAAATACAGTGTGATCGCGTCAGTAATTTCGTTGCGACTTTGCCTTAAGTCACACTTTTATAAGCTAGATAAACCTTCAAATTTTTTCTTCCATCAGCATCCTGGAATTAATCTCTTTAGCAGAGGCAATAAAACTGGTCTTGTTTAAACTCGCCTTTTACCTGTTAAAGACTTCAATACAGCGTGTATTGTAAAATAGGCTTGGTTGTCTGAAGGTATTATCAAGGATTCAATAGGTTATTAAATTTAATGTTTTTTAAGTTAACTTAAGTAAACGCTTACTTAATTGGAGCCTCACTAATTTAAAGCTAATGTGATAAAAACTAATAGCAACTTAATGCCAATATAGGAAGAACATGGCAATGAATAACGTAGTAAAGCGTATTAGAAATATATATCTATGTCATGAACAGCATTAGCTCAAATCTGAATTGACACTTTTGGTTTACTAGTCTTTTCTAACCTTACCGTCGAAAAAAGTCATCATTGAAGTCATTGATGCGTTAAATTAAAGCGACAACTCTTCCGATAAAGCAGCACTACAGAAACAATTAAGTCGTACAATTTTCTAACGTAAAGTTTGCAAAAACAACATTTAATATTAATTGAAATTACCGAAGTAGACATTAAATTCATATGATTTTTGTGCTGTAAACCTTTAATAGTTCTAAGGCGTATTGGGGCACATTGCGCAATATGAAATACTAACTGTTACTTTTAAAAATGTGGCAGATTTCACTTTGCCACTATGGATGAGTTGGAACAACCAATTAAGGCTATAGTGTGAAAAAATGACCACTAGGAGGTTAATCTAATTTGATTGCAGTTTATAAAATACTTACAGTTTTATTCTTCTGAAGGCTACTATAACAATGTAAGATTAAGGCAATTGAAACCCACAAATAAAAGCGGTGTATAAATAGTGTATATGAAATACGGGATCATTATTTGCGTTGTATTACTTATCAGTGCTTGTGCCCAAAACGATTGGCGTACGGCTAGTAGAGAGCCCGCCGGTATAGCTACTTCACCGAGTGAAGATAGTAGAGCCATAATTGAAGTTTATGCTGCAGACGCTTTTAGTTGGCGCGGCTGGTTTGCTGTTCACCCTTGGATTGCAATTAAGAAGAGCAAAGCGACTGAATATAGAGTTTATGAGGTTACTGGTTGGCAAGTAAGGCAGGGGTTACCAGCAATCAGGCAATATCAAACCTCAACGCCTGATAGGTATTGGTATGGTTCAAAACCTAAATTATTACTTTCTATAAAAGGTGATAGAGCCTCGAAGCTTATTCCTAAAATTCAGGCAGCAATTGCCCTTTATCCTTGGATAAATGAATACAGCATTTTCCCAGGGCCTAACAGTAATACTTTTGTGGCTTGGATAGGTATTCAAGTACCAGAGCTAGAATTAGAGCTACCATTTAGTGCAATTGGTAGTGGTTATGCTGACTGATTCTTCGAATACGACCAAGATTTACCATTTTCTATTTGGCTGTGATCTAATTTTCATTTGGAATAGTGCTACTATTACCTTTTGAATATTACACCTTTTGACACATCTTTATTTCGGCGCAATCACTTGAATTATGTCATTTCATAACCACCTTAAGTGAAACACTACTACCTCGAGAAACCATTGTGAGCGACAACAGCCAAATCTTCAATCAGCCTATTTCAGATGGTACTCCTGCAAAAAATAAGCCTACGGCATTTACTAGCCTGTTTCCCATATTTGCCTTTATAAAACCCTATAAACTAATGCTAGCATTTGCTTTATTGGCTTTACTTATAACAGCGGCGGTTAACTTATCGTTGGGGCAGGGGGTGAAATTTGTTATAGACAGTGGCTTTATTGCTGGCTCAGTTGAACAATTACAAACGGCTATTTTAGTCTTGATTGGCCTAATTAGTCTGTTAGCCGTAGGTACCTTTTGTCGATTTTATTTAATGTCTTGGTTAGGTGAGCGTATCAGCGCTGATATTCGAAAAGCAGTGTTCAACCGAGTGGTAACCTTACATCCAAGCTATTTTGAAGAAAATCGCAGTGGTGAGTTGATGTCTCGCTTAACTACTGATACCGCTTTACTGCAATCAATTATTGGTTCGTCTTTTTCGATGGCATTACGCAGTATGTTAATGCTCATTGGCGGCATAGTGATGCTCATGGTGACTAATATAAAATTAACTCTTTTTGTGATTTTGTCAGTGCCTATTATTTTAATACCTATGATGATTTATGGTCGTAAAGTCAGAAAGTTGGCGTCAAGTTCACAAGATGCTATTGCTGATGTAGGCACTTATGCTGGTGAAATAATTCAGAACATTAAAGTGGTACAAAGTTATACCCACGAAGTAAAAGAGCAATACGCTTTTGCTAATGAAGTAGAAAAGGCTTTTTCCGTAGCTAAACGACGAGTAAAGCAGCGTTCATATTTGATCGCTATTGTTATTTTTCTTACCTTTGGTGCCATTAGTGGCATGTTATGGGTAGGGGGAATGGATGTCTTAAATGGTGAAATGAGTGGCGGTGAATTAGGTGCCTTTGTTTTTTACGCCGTTATGGTAGCTATGTCTGTTGCAACTATTGCCGAAGTTTATGGTGAATTACAACGTGCGGCAGGCTCTGCGACTAGATTACTAGAATTACTTGAGGTTGAAAGTGAGATCAAAGAATTAGTTAGTCCAGAGATGGTCAGTCATAACGCCCAATCGGTGATCGCATTTAATGACGTAGATTTTTGTTATCCCTCACGTCCAGACAGAGCTGCACTTAGCAGTATAAATTTAGCAATACCTACGGGGAAAATTGTCGCTTTAGTTGGCCCTTCTGGCGCCGGTAAAACCACCTTATTTGAATTGCTACAACGCTTTTATGATCCTCAAAAAGGCAGTATTAGTTTTAACGATACTGATATTACCCAATTGAAATTAACGGATTTACGTCAATCAATGGGCATGGTACCTCAACACCCTATATTGTTTAGTTCTGACGTTTGGCACAATATACGTTACGGCAAACCTGACGCTAGCGATGCAGAGGTCATTAGTGCTGCAAAAAGAGCGCATGCTCATGAATTTATTGAACAGTTGCCTGAAGGTTATGGAAGCTTTTTAGGTGAACAAGGTGTACGTTTATCAGGCGGCCAAAAACAACGTATTGCGTTAGCGCGCGCCATATTGAAAGACCCGGACGTATTGTTACTTGACGAGGCAACCAGTGCTTTAGATGCGCAAAGTGAATATCACGTGCAGGCTGCATTAGATGAATTAATGGCGAACAGAACCACGTTAATTATCGCTCATCGACTCGCGACGGTAATTCATGCCGACTTAATCGTGGTGATGGACCAAGGAAAAATTGTAGATAAAGGAAATCATAAGTCATTGTTGAAAAGCTCGACATTGTATCAACGACTTTGCGAGTTGCAGTTTGATAAGGCCAATGAAAAAAGCGAGTAATATACTCATGTGTTTATGACCGAAAGCTTGTTTAGTGAGACAGGTAAATGAGTACGCTTACTTTAAATAAGCGCATAAAAACATAAACCATCACATAAAAACATAAACCATCACTAATAAGGGCGGGAATAATTTTATGTTTGTTTATGACCGAAAGCTTGTTTAGTGAGACAGGTAAATGAGTACGCTTACTTTAAATAAGCGCATAAAAAGCATAAACCATCTCTAATAAGGGGCGGGAATAATTTTATGTTTGTTTATGACCGAAAGCTTGTTTAGTGAGACAGATAAATGAGTACGCTTACTTTAAATAAGCGCATAAAAAGCATAAACCATCTCTAATAAGGGGCGGGAATAATTTTATGTTTGTTTATGACCGAGAGTTTGTTTGATGAAAAAAATGCAAAAAAAATGCGCTCATAAAATAAGCGCATAAAAAACATAAACCATCACTAATAAGGGCGGGAATAATTTTATGTGTGTTGATGACCGAAAGTTTGTTTAGTGAAAAAAAGGCAAAAAAAATGCGCTTATATAAATAAGCGCATAAAAAACATGAAACACTAAGGGAATAACATAACTATTAAGTAAGAGTGTTGTTTTCAAAATAAGTTCAATTTTATTTGAATTTTATTTATTTCTGGATATCACCAAAATAACCGAGAAGAAAGTTGATAAACGTTTTACTTTTTTAGGAGCTAATATTGTTAGCTTGTAAAACTTCTATTATTGACCCTGAAAGCCGTATATCGAAATTTAGCTCTCGATAGAGTGCTAAAAGTTGAGTTAAAGTTGGTATTAGATGGGTCCTCTAAATTAAGCAAAAGTAGTAATTGTCAATGTGCCGCTCGGTATCAATTTTCCATCGCCTATCGGCGCACATGACGATTCAACTTCAGTAATTGCATTTTCAACAGAAGGAAAAAGTTTTTCCACCTTCAATGAAAGCGGCTTTTCTTGTAATGCGATGAATAAGTCTAACCTCACGTCGAACTTCTAGTTTATTGATATGAAGGCTTGTTGCTGTAGCCGACAAGCATAGCTTTTTGTCTGCTAACGAATTGTTATCTATTTTCGAAATTTCGTTTAAAAGTTTTCAACATTTAATCAATCATTATCAACAAAATATTGAAAGAGTTTCTGTTCTTACACTATTTGCTATTTGTCACCTATAAACTATGGTTTAAGTATGGATAATAACTAAGTATTATTTCAATGGTTCTACCTTAAAATATTTGAATTAACTGCAATAGTTGTAAATTTAAGGCGTAAGGAATATGTTCTTTCCTCTCTGCAACTTTGTCTAACTGTCTATCTTTTATCTAGATACAAGTTTCAGAAGTGTCTCTTTCTAAATGCTATTTCTTTTGAGTAAATAAAGTCTTTTAACAGCTACTATTCGTAGGAATCAATATGACTGAGAAAAATAACAAATTGAGTAGCGAGTTGAATCAACTAACGCTCGTCAATGCTATGTTAAATGATGAGTTAGATTACACCGTTATACGAAAAACACTTCAACATCTAGATTGTTTGGATTCGGTATTTCTTATTTTGTCTGCAGATCAAAAAATCACTTATATAAACAATGCAGGGTGTGCCATTTTAAAACAAAAGCATGAGGATATTATAGGGAAAAACTGGTTTGACAACTATATTCCTACAGTTATTCGAGAAACATTAAAAGCAGGCTTTAGTGACTTAATGAAAGGGAAACTATCTGATTACGGTAATTATGAAAATGAGATATTAATTAATCAAAATATAACCATAAATATGTGTTGGGATAACTCATTAATTAAAAACCCAATAAATAATGCCATCATAGGCTCATTTAGTTTAGGAAAAAAGAAAGAGCGCCACATCAGTACACGTCTAACAGAAAGTAATTTAACCAAAAGAGAGTTAGAGGTTCTGCGTTTTTTTGCCATGGGATATAACCCAAAAGAAGTTTCCCAACGGTTAAGTGTTCAACCAAAAACGATACATGCGCACAAAGCCAATTTATTTCAAAACCTAGGTTTTAATAATCAAAGGGAGTTGCTCAGTTTTGCTTTACTTAATAATCTAATAAAACTAGATGATTTACTATTTGATTAATTTTAAGCACCTCTTCTACTTATAAATACAAATTATTGAACTCGTAACGTTAAAAATATTAGAGTCTTTTAAAAAAACAAATTATAAACGATGATGTTTTCTTTAGCTAAAGTAATGGGCTACTTTTATAAGAATTTTTCTTAAGGTTAAACTTATTGAAGCCATCTATAGTATGTATAGCTTATATTTTTAAAGGAATAAATAACTACTTAGCTTGTTAACTTATGCAAAGTTTTCATCCAAACCATTATTATCAGTGAAAATATAGCTAGTTCTTATTTTTAACAATAAGTTTGGATTACCGCATGTTTACAAATAATACTTTGGCAAGACAAGGAATCTATACTAGAGAAAACAATGTTTATTGTTTTGAATTGTTAAACCTAATTAATCATGGTATGACTAATATAAATAGGAGAAGTAATACAAAAACAGGGATGTTAGCTAGTCTTCATAGTCATGTTTTAGATAAATACTCATACGAAAACAGCTTGTTGCTTATTAAAGTAGATGAATCATTTCTCACATCAAACAGCTTTTCACCTCTCGAGAGTTCTAATTTGATATTTGAACTTTTACCTTCTGTACAGCCTAAAGAGTTACTTAGAATTTTACTTACAAGAGCAAACACATGCGAAGTTTTCTCTATGTTTCTCCCTAAGACGCCCAAGGCTGATTATTTCACTTTAGGAATTTTTCCTGGCCTTGATGTGATAGTAAAAACTGATGTAAAGATAATAATAGCTCGTATGAAATTTTCATTACCACTGAAGGCTTGTTTTGTTTGATCAATTAGATGAAAAAACAGCTTTCTAAACGCAGTTAAAGTAGTTGAATGAAATTAAACTTGTTTAATTCAGAAATGCTAAATCGCGTCAGTGACTGTTTTTTATGAAGCAAAGTAGACTGATGAATTGATTGAGATCATCGATTAAATGATTTTGTAAAGTGTGACTATATAAAGTTGATGTTCATAAAGTAAGGATATTGTTATGTTGCTTATTCAAAAGAGGATATTAGTATTTACTTTATATACGTTAAGTGGATGGGTAGGTATACAATTTGCTGGAATTGGTGAAGGTTCAATCACATTAATTTGGCTTCCTTCAGGTATAGGGCTTGCGGCTTGTGTCTTATACGGCAAAGCTATGTTGCCAGTAATTTGGTTAGGTTCCTTTGTAGCAAATACTCCTTACTTAATATCTAACTCAAGCTCAACCCCTTTTCTTTACGCTTGTTTTTTTGGTGCTCTGGCTGCCACGGTTAATACTTTTATACAAACGTATTTTGCTTATTTTCTTTACGGTAAATACTTGGCAAACCAGAAGCTTGAAACTAGTCGTTATATAGTCGACTTTATTACCAAGGTTACTCTATTACCGAGTGCTATAAACATGGCGCTCCTAATTTTTATTTATTCAATTGGAGGGTTTACCAGTTTATCTTCCAATAATACGATATTCAATTTACTGTCTATTTGGTTGTCAGGTGCACTCGCCGACTTTCACGGTTATTTTGTTGTAGTACCTTGCTTATTAAGCTGGACCTTAGTCAGTACATTTGAATACCTAAATAACAAGAAAGGGTTTTATCTATATGTTTTTTGTTTCCTAATATTGATGGTTATCGCAAATATCTATGCGACTTCAGCACTGTATTTACTATTAGTTCTAGGGGTTATAATCGCATTATTTTCAAGCATGAGAGTCGCAACATCATTTGTGTTTGCCACATCAATAGGTTTTACATTCGCTACAGCTAATGATGTAGGCCCATTTTACTTAAATACGCCTTGGTATTCTTTTTCGTCTCTTTTAGTCTTTATTTTTAGTTTGGGGTTCTCTGTATATGTAATCGTTACCAAACGATACGAGTTACATCGTGCTAATGAGGAATTAGAAGAAAAAGTACACAAAAGAACCATAAAGCTTAATCATGCCAATGAAAAACTACTTAATCTTTCTAAAACGGATGGGTTGACAGGAATAGCTAATAGAAGATGTTTTGATGATTTTTTGAATAATGAATGGGCTAGAGCGATTAGGAATCAAAGTCCAATATCTTTGCTCATATTTGATATAGATCGATTCAAACAATATAACGATGTATACGGTCATGTAAAAGGTGATGAGTGCTTGAAGTTAATTACCCGTGCCGCTCAAAAATTAATACATAGGCCTTGTGATTTGATCGCCAGGTATGGAGGGGAAGAATTTGCAGTGGTTTTACCTGACACTACTAATACTGAAACTATTGCAGAACATTTACGCATTGAAATATTGAAATTAGCAATCCCGCATAAAGGCTCTGATATTAATGAATTTATCTCAATAAGTGTAGGTTGCTGTACTGTTTTTCCTAAAAAAGGAGCAATAGCGAAGCATTTAATAGAATTAACAGATAAAGCGCTATATCAAGCAAAGAACTCAGGAAGAGACAAGGTCAAAGTTATTAAGTTAGGGTTGTCATCTGTATCTTAGGTTTCAGCTGGGGATAGACATTTATCTCTAAAAACTAATGATATGTAAAGTGGCAGAGAGGTTATTATTGTCTTAAGTTCAATATGAGGAGTTACTCGCCAATCCATTCTTGCAGTTTGGTTAACCGAAAATTAAATCTTCTAGGGTTATGAGTCTTCTTTTTATGGCAAAACTAACTAACTCTCGTTGATTTGAAAACTTCATTTTGCCAAAAATATTTATTTTATGAGCATGGACAGTTTTTGGTTGAATATTTAATTGTTTAGAAACTTCTTTTGCATTAAAACCCCGGGCAAACCTAGTAAGCACCTCAACCTCTCTAGCAGTTAACTTATAATCAGAAATATTCACTACGTTTTGACTAATAATTTCCTTCCCTAAGCTAAATAAGGCGAATACAGAATTGCTTTGAAAGCTCTTTACCAATGAATTATCCCAGTTAACCGCAATTTTATCTCCTGTATTAGCTAATACATGGCTAGCTTGAGTGTGAAAACCTTTTAATTCACCGCTCATTATTTGTTCGAAGCAAAGCTTACTTTCTTCACGATCTTCAAAAGGAATAAAATTTTCAAACCAATTGATACCAATTATGGATTGAAAATCAGAAGACAATAGCTTGCATCCTGCTTCGTTAATGTAAGCTACTTTTTGTCGTGAACATATAACAATGAAAATTGACTCTAGATCGTCAAGGTGACTTAGTATGCTTTTAATTTCTTGGTAGTCATGTTTAGCTTTAAGTAACTCTGATACTAACTTTGATTCTGATTTTTTATATTCCATTATTCGTTTATATCACTAGTCTATTCTTGGCGTTTATTGAGTACTACTATAATTGAAAGTAATGATGAGGTTTGACATTATATCTAAGAATTTTTCCTAGAATATTGATAAATTGGGGGCAGTATAGGGAGTAGCTTAGTAAATCCTCTATCCCTTTGAATTGACTTGTTTAAAATGTGAGTGATTTTTTTGCGGCGTGACAGTGTCATACCAGAGTACTTTTTATCCAATTGTGTTTTTTATGGAAAAAATAGTTTTATTTTGTTGGTTTCACAGTGTGCTTTTGTTTTAGAATAATTGTTAGACGTTAGACGTTAGACGTTAGACGTTAGACGTTAGAAACGTTATATTTTCAGTATTGTAATAATGTTGAATTTTTTGAGGAGATTTTAACGTTGTTTGGTTTAGGTAGTCATAAATTTGATATTGCCGTGTATATTGCTAATACACCGGCGACGCCAGAATATCAAGAGTTAACGCAAGTCAGCGCCTTAACTAGTGGTGAAATTACGGCGATTGGCCAAGCTTGTGGTAATGGCTGGCGCAAGGTCTTTAATGTTTATGCTAAGCTTTTACACGCCTTACCAAAAGAGCACTTTTCTTACGCTAATCTAACATCAACTTGGCAACAATACCGTGATAAGTATTTATTGCAATCTAACAGTCGAACAGCGCTTTTATTTAGTCCTCCTTGCATAAATAGCGAAAATAAAAGCTTACATGTTATTTGCGGTAGAACATACGCCAAGCAGTTAATCAATAATGGTGATTTGAAGGCACAGCTTACGTGGTTAGACGAAGAGTTTGCTATTGATAAAAAAAATAGGGTGATTGTTTGTCCGTATTTTGATTATCGACAGTTATCGAATATTAAAATTTCACGTTTGGTGGTAATGCTAACGGCATTGCGATGTGAACAATAAGATAAAGTGATAAGTTATGAATGAAACTAGGTTATTTTATTAAAAAGTGTTTACTTTTTCCTCTGCATGTATTAAATTTGCGTCGTTATTTATTCTTGTTGTACATATTTAACAGTTTATCCTCAGTGATAAAAGTGTTTTGCCTTTCCCTTTCACAGTTAGTCATCACCTCAAAATAAAGTTTAATTGTTATTCTTCTGTTTCTATTCGGCTACTTGCTCAATAAGTTAAACGGTTTATCAAATGCTATCATTTGAATTTCATTAATAATAATTTTGCTTTTTGTCTACGTTGATTTCATTGGTACATCCAAACGAAGTGTAACGTATTTTTAAAGGAGTACTATTATGTCTTATACCTATAACGGTAAAGTATATTCTATTGCGTCACCCGTAGTGTCTATTTCGGTTAACAAGTTAAATGTTGCCATTAAAGATCAAGAAGGTTCACGTTTATTTGAATTTACCAACTTAAATGAGTCTAAAGATTTTCTAGCTTTGTTGTATCAAGCCTAATCTTAGCTAAAACTCATCGATTGGCAGAGGAAACAAAACTTCTGCGCCAGTAAAGCCTGATATTATTTAACATAGTTCAGGCTTTAACTTTTTTATTACTTCCTTAATTTATCTTCTCTGCTAAAGATTATGCCATTCAGTAAAAAATTTAGTATCATCTAGCCAATTAATTCAATGGATTAAGGTTGCCGTGTTGGCACTTTTTCTTAGTCTGTCAGCTCAATATTTTAAAGCATCTATAAGAACGGAAACTAACTGATGAAAAACACCCTAACGATTATTACCCTGGTTATCTTTTTTATCCCATTGATATGTTTTGCCAATGTATTTGATACTGGAACACGAATCACTATTAATTCAGCCGAGTTGGCCGAAAAAAGGACATTACAAATATTGTTACCTGAAAATTATCAGGCCAATTTAACTGCTACTTATCCGGTTATTTATTTATTAGATGGTGATTACAATTTTCATGGTGTTTCGGGCATGTTGGATTTATTAGCAAATAAAGGCCAATTAATTCCAAACGTTATTTTGGTTGGTCTTGCTGATAAAGGTACTGAAACTTACCGAGAATATATGACTCCCAATGACTCTTCTTCGCCTATTAAAGGAAATAAAGGCGCTGCAAAATCATTTTTAGATTTTCTAAATAATGAAGTGCAACCTTATATGAAAAAGCACTACAGAACCGCTGACCATTCAACTCTTGTTGGTCATTCTATTGGCGGGTTATTTGTTTTAAATGCATTAATAGAAACACCAAACGCATTTGATAATTATGTGGCTATTAGCCCATCAGTGTGGGTTTCGGATAATGCGATTGTAAAAAAAGCGCAAGATAAATTAGGTAAAACTCAGCATGAAAAAGTGTCGCTATATTTAGCCTTGGGTGATGAAACGCGTATGGGTCAATATGCGTTTATAGATCAGCTGGATAATAAAGCTCTTAAAAATATTGATTGGCACTTTAAACATTATCCAGATGAAAATCATAAGTCTGTTGCTCTCATCTCACTACGTGACAACTTAAAAACTATTTTTAAGGGCTGGCATCTACAAGAGAAAATAGTTGAGGGCTTTGAACCAGAACAAACGCTACAATACTATGAGAGTATTCAAAGTTCTCTTAGTTTACAGCAACCAATTCCTGCATCAATCGTACATGTAATGATTCGCCAACACTATAGACAGAAAATTGCCGATGCATTGCCAGAATTCATTAAAAATGCCGTTGAGCGTTTTCCAGAGTCAAAACAATTATTAATTGCTAAACAAGCTAGTTTTGTCGGATATTACGATTCACCTGAAAGTGCTCTGTCGCTGCTGAAAAATGTTGAAACAGAGTTTGCTAACTCAATAGAGCATATGAAAGCCATTGCATCTATTTATGAACAGTTGAAAGACAATGCATCGGCACAAGATTACTATAAAAAAGCACTAACGTTAGCTCAACAACAAAAAGTTAATCAATGGCAAGTGAACATTATTCAAGCGAAATTATTGTAAAGTTTGCTAATGTACCGCTTCACCAATAAATAGTAACAAAGCGAGCCTCAAGCTCGCTTTTTTGTATGCGTAATACGCTCAGCTTATTTTCATCATTATGGTGTTAGTTGTTTAGGAAAAACAGCAACGTCAAACATAAATAGTACCGCTTTTAGATAAGAGGGGAATCACACATATTTACAAAATGAAGTGGGCCTAACAATGCATACTAAGAGTAGATACTTTAGTATAAAATAATCAAAAGCAAAAAAACTTAAATAAAATAGGAAGGTAGATGCTAGAACTTCATAGTTTTCATCGAATTTGGTGTTTAGCTAAGTTTGAATTAGTGCGGATGTTTTTAACGAAAAGAGGCGGTATGGCCATTGCTGCTTTTGCTACGGCTTGGTTTCTTATTCTTTATTACGTTATTAGTACTGCCAATGATTTAGTTTCTTCTGACACCTTTGTTACTATCGCATATCAAGTCTTCAGCGGTGCCACCATGAGAGAAATACTGAGCTGGCCAGTACCAGAGCTTGCGGTTTTTTGGGTGGTAGCCGTTTACTCTTTTCCAATTTTCGCTTTAATCGCGACAAGCGATCAAACCTGTGCTGATCGCAGCCGAGGCACGTTAAGGTTTATTGCTTTACGAGCCACAAGGGCTGAAATTTTATTCGGTCGATTTTTGGGGCAAGTGCTTATTTTGGCTGTCTTAATCGCATGTACGCTGACAGCTACGTTATTAATGGCCAGTTTCCGAGATGCCAGTTTGTTTTTTGTTGGGCTTATAAAAGCGATGGATATCTTTAAAAGTATTCTCATTGCCGTAATGCCATTTGTTGCCTTGATGGCCTTTTTTAATAGTTTCCTTCGTTCAGCGCGCTTAGCTATTATTGTCAGCTTTCTATTTTTTGTTATCATCCCTCTTATCATCGCCTTTATTGAATACAAGTTAGGGATAAATACCTACATAACTTACTTAGTGCCAGGTGTACAACTCAGTGATGTTATTAACCAAAAGAACTTACTGCTCAATAGTTATGTTATCCCTATCGCTCAGGTTTGTGGGTACTTACTTGTTGGCAGTGTTATTATGAAAAGGAGTTCATTATGAGCACATTAATTCAAGTGAAAGGACTCAATAAGTTTTTTGGTGAGAAGCACGCACTGAACAATGTGGACTTTGACATTGAGAAAGGCTCACCTGTTGCCTTAATTGGTCCCAATGGTGCAGGTAAAACAACGCTATTTAGTATTTTATGTGGCTATATTCAACCAAGCGCTGGTAGCGTGTCAGTATTTGGCGCAGCTCCAGGTAGCAATGCAACATTTGGTCGCTTGGCAGCCTTGCCACAAGACGCACAGTTAGATCCGCGTTTTTCAATTGCTCACCAATTAAGCTTTTATGGGCAATTACAAGGATTCAATAAAAAGAAAAGTAGCATTGAAGTGGAACGAACTCTTGAATTAGTAGGCTTGTCTGATATTTTAAATGAGAAACCTGAAGCGTTATCCCATGGCATGAGAAAGCGAGTAACCATAGCACAAGCACTAATGGGCTCGCCTGAAATTGTCATGTTTGATGAAGCAACCGCGGGACTAGACCCTTTACATGCGCGCGAGATAAGACAACTTGTTGCTTCACTATCTAACGAAGTTACTTTTATTCTAAGCTCTCATGATTTAAATGAGCTAGAGCGTTTATGTCAACAAGTACTTTATTTAGATAAAGGTGTGTTACAGCATAATTCAAGTATTTCTGAAAATATTGATTTTTCTTACTTTACTTTACGCATGGAAAAGCAAGAGTCAGCTTTAATTGATGGGTTAAAATCAATTGAGCAAGTAGTTGATGTGGTTAACTCGCAAGACAAAGAGTACCTTATAAGCGTTAACCAAAACCAAGGTGGTGCGCCTTTAGATATACAAATTTTGCAAATGTGTCATCAAAACAAATGGTCGTATCGACAATTAACAAACGGTAAAACATTGGAAAATACGCTGTTTAAATAAGTTTATTTACGTTTTTAGGCTTTTGATAAAAAAGTAATTTTTACAAATGATATTACAATAGCTAGAATATTCGTAATTCACTTTTTCAGAGTTTCTTATTTTGTCTACTTTACTTGAAATTGTAAAAGCTCTTCTTTTTGTTGGCATACCAGTAGGTGCTTTCAGCTTTTTGATGGTGTATTTTTCCTATCAAAAAGGTTACTTGTCAACAGATGTTGAAATTCAAGATGCTTTTAAAAAGAAAAATAAAATAGAGACAAAGCTGTCAGGTAAGAACAAAAAAGAATTAGTATTCTTGCATTCAAAGTGGATCACGTTTGGTGGTGGGTTTTATGGCTTAATCGCCTTGTTAACTTTTATTGTCATCGAACTACTACAAATACTTAACTTCTGGTTAGGTGTCACGGGTTGGCATGACATTTTCGCACTATTTAGTATTGAAGGTGTGATTGGTATGTTCATTGACTCTATAATGAACATGGTTAAAGCAGCGGTCTGGTTTACTTATTGGCCGGAGCACTTTAATACCAATCATTATCCTGCTTGGATATTAATGGCTTACATTGGTTATCGATTGGGCGGGAAATTTGCCAAGCAATATTCAATAACTCAAAGCAAAAAAAGTGAAAATATTGAGAGTAAAGAATAAAAACGTTATTTACTTTCCATCGTTAAAGTTATTGTCGCTCTAATATTTCACGTTGCTCTGCTACTTCTATGCGTATGTCAAAATCACGTGGCCAGTCTGTATTATCATAATCAAATACCGTAGCTTCAAATGATTTGTTTTCTTTTAACGTTTCGCTTTTATCTTCCATTTTGCCCTCTCTTTTGACCAAGACAACATCGTCATAAGTCATAATTAAAAAAACATCATGTAATATTATTACGTCAAAAATCATGAAAAAGCAAGCTTTACTCAGTTTTAGGTTTATTTTGTTGTTTTATTACTGATTATTCTGTTTAGAGTAGTAATAATAGCTTAGTTAAATTACTTCGAATGTATTCAATAAGGTATACACATTAAGCCAATTCTCTGGCGTTATGATAGATTTGTTCCTCATTTGCAGGTGTTTTTGTTTCTAATGAAATGTTTAGTGCTTGTTGATATAAATCTGGATCATTTTCTTGAAAGTGGTTTACTCTACTTATTGCTTGAGGCAGCTTTTTATCTGCGGCGTTAATTAACCAAGCTAAACCCATAACCTGATTTTCATCAATACCTTCTGCAAGAAAATATGCTCTGCCAGTTGCTCCCATGGCTTTTAAATGGCCAAGTTGTGCTGCCTGCTCAAATAAGGCAAAAGACTGTTCTAATTCATTATTATCTCTATGTAATAAGGCTTTTTCGTACATGTTATTGATAGCATCCTGCTCATTACTACTCTCTGTAGAGTCCATGGTTAATTGAACTAAGTCATCAATGAATGGCTCATTTGAAGTACTAGATGGCTGACACTCATTTTCTTGAATTTCTCTGGTATTCACATGATCGGTACCATTATGTTCAACTGAGTTTTTCAAACTCATCTCATTGTCTTGAGGTGGGATGAATATATCTTCAGAGAAGATCTCTTTTATATCTCTTTGCTTATTGTTTTCGACGAGTAAACGACCAACTACGGCATCGTATCTTGAGTTTAATTGTTCAATAGATTTATTTTGCTGAGCTATTTGTTGCTTATAAAAAACGATATCATTGTGCAATTGAGAAATTTGCTCATCATATTGCTGCTTCTGCATTTTATTTGCTTGCTTTAAATTGGTGAAGTTTTCAAGCATCGCTTTATCAAATCTTTTTTGCTGAACAAGGTTGTTTTGCTCAAAACGATCAAGAACTGATTGAACACTTTGTTCATAGCTAGCTTTCATCTTTTCAAACCACTCGAAAATCTGGCTTGGCTTTTTCATGATGACTCCCTGTTACAATATCCCCAATGATTTTTATATTAAAGTCAGCTGTTAAGCAAATCAATGGATAAATATTGTCAAATATTCGAACTATTACGCTTGATATAACATTGCTTATATTTGAATAGTTACTCAAGTCGACTGTTTTTATTAATATTTTCATAGAAAATGTTCTACAAAAGTATAGTATTAATTCATCGAAAAGTAGGTGGATTTCGAAAAGATTTTATAAAAAGCACATTTTCAGGCTTGAATGAGATCATCTCTATATTTTCATTGATTGTACTACCTAATAGCATTTATCTAGTTTTTACCTAAATGGCCAATTTTTCCATAGACAAAATCAATCCCTAACTATATCTTATATGTTGAATTATAAGAGTTGTTTTCTGGTTAAACTTTATACAACCAATGTTTATGTTAGAGGAAAAAAATGTCAAAAATTTTAGTAGTCGATGATTCTAACTCTATTCGAGATATGGTTTGCTTTACTTTAAAAAGCGCTGGTTATGACACTGTTGAAGCTATAGATGGTCAAGATGGCCTGTCAAAAGCTAAAACTAACAGTGTTGATTTGGTTATTTCTGATGTCAATATGCCAAATATGGATGGTATCGACTTATGCGGTGAATTAAGAAAGTTAGCCACTTATAAGTTTACGCCAATATTAATGTTAACGACTGAAAGTTCTGTGGATATGAAAATGCGAGGAAAATCAGCAGGGGCTACTGGTTGGTTAGTAAAACCATTTAACCCTGATAAACTCCTTGCCACGATCAAACGCGTCTTACCGTAAGTTACTCAGAGTGTTTTATTTCAGCTTTCCTTCTTAATTTCATAAAAGAAAGTTTTCTAGAAAACCTTAGTAATGTTCATTGCTAAGGTTTTTTTTGATTAACATTTCTAGTTACAACGAAATTATGAAATTAATCTAGCCTGTAACCAAGTAGAAATATCTGTAATTTGTTCAGGTAACACATTGTGCTCCATCATATAACTTTGCCAACTGCTGTTATAACCATTATCAACTAATAACTGATGAGCTATTTTGCCGGCTGCAAAGGGGACAACGCCATCTTGCTCACCATGATGCTGCAAAATACTTGTTTGTTTATTGGCTTGGTGACAGTTATCAGGCAAGGTATCTGCTGTTGGCAAATAGCAAGACAATGCTAAAATTCCGGCTAGTTTTTCAGGGTAGCGCAATGCAGTAAATAAGCTTAAAACCCCACCTTGGCTAAAGCCAGCCAATACTATGTTACTGGCAGAAATACCTGAATCTATTTGTTCTTGAATTAAGGCTTTTACTTTAACTTCCGATTCAAGCACACCCGTCATATCAGCACGTTGATGCAAATCCATACTTTTTATGTCATACCATGAGCGCATAACATAACCCTGATTTATAGTTACCGCCTGCTCAGGTGCATGTGGAAAAATAAAACGAATACTGTGATTGGAGGGTAAATTTAGCGCAGGCACTATTGGAGCAAAGCCTTCACCTGAGTCTCCCAAACCATGTAACCATATAACACAACTGGTGGCTGCTGTTTTAGGCTCAACAGCAATGCGTTCTAATGATGAAACTGACATATTAACGAGTAACCTTACGACTTCAAAAAATTCCGCTTATGATAACAAGACTTGTTAGCACGTAATAATACTATTTTTATTTACTATCAATTTACGTTGTAGCTGCTCGTAACTGACATATTGTGTTGTTGAATAGAATAAATATAACTGCATTTCAAAGTAGCGAGGTAGATGTTGGCTTAAGATGAAGCTTTTCGAAAGTAATACCATTAATAATACTATTGTATTAGCTCGGATGTTAGTTAACATTTTGATAAATAGTTCTTTATTATGTCTAGTCTTCATGCGCCAAAGCGATCGTTCACGTAATTGTATTGTTATTACTTTAAAGCGACATGAAAGACATTTTTTAGTATCTTAAAAGACGTCCTAAAAAGCAGGGTATTGCCAAACATACGGTAATTTCATGTTCAGCTAGAATAAAAAGTAAAATTAACTATAGTAATATTATGCTAACTTTACCTAAAATGAACCCAAAGGGCATTTTTAAGCTATTGAAGTATTGCGTATTCTACTTTAGTGGCTCTTTTATGTGGCTGTTTGCTTGGCATTCTTGTGCCCAAGAGTTATATATTGTTACCGAGCACCAACCGCCTTATCAAATCTTGAATGGCGATAATAGAGTTGAAGGCTTAGCTACCGAAATAATTCGTGCTGCTTTAGAACTGACGCCATATAAATATCAAATACATCTCTATCCTTGGTCGCGTGCTTTTGTGATGGGATTAGAAAATGACAATACTTGTATCTATCTTATTTCCAACAGTGCAGAAAGAGCAAAGCACTTTCAATGGGTAGCGCCTATTGTTTCCACAAATGACTATTTTATCGCCCTTAGCAATCGAACTGACATCCAAGTAAATAATATTGATGACATTAAAAACTATAAAGTTGCGGTATTAAAAGATGATAGAACTCATCATTTGTTGTTAAGGCTTGGTTTTGAAGAGAACAAAAACCTTTATGTCATCAATAATCCATATTCGATGCTCAAACTTTTGATAACAAGAAAAAATATTGACTTCATAGTGACCGATACGGTGATGTTAAAATATCGTGCAGAATTTAATAAAATTGACCCAAAACTATTTAAAAGTTATTTTAAACTGAATAAAAGTCCTATTGATTTAAACCTCGCCTGCAGTCTCAATACCCCAATCCAAATTATAGACAATCTCAAAGCGGCGATAATTACCATCAAAAAAAATGGTACTTACCAAAAAATCTCCCAAAAGTGGCAGTTTTAAAAGCATGAACTATAGCCACAAAATTGATCCGGTTTAATGGCATAGGACACTTAATAAAGGACAATATCCTAGTAAATCGAGGATTTTGTAATCAAAAACTACACTACAAAACTCATACAAAAACTTTTAAAGAATAGACCGTAGTTCTCGTCACCGGTCAAGGTTATTCAGTACCAGAGGCTGTACAGTCTATAGAGAGCGGGCTGTATGAATCAAACGGCGACTGCTTTGCAACTGAGTTGGAACGGTCCACAATAAATGTGCCCTATGCTGTTTAGTCAGTTCATCCAAAAATTTTGGGCAGATTCTGAACCAGTTGATATACTCAAGTAATACTAGAGACAATTAAGCGACAAGATGAAACTGACTAAGTTTTTAACGCTGATATTGCTACAACTAATGACAACAAGTAGTTTTGCTTTAGAAAAAGAGACGCCCCAAAAGTTAACTTTCTATACTGAATCTTATCCTCCTGCAAACTACATTGAAAATGGCGAAATGAAAGGTATTACAGTAGATACACTTAAAGCCATATGGAAAGAATTAGGAATAGCAGAGCCAGAAATAAATATAGTTCCTTGGGTGAGGGGCTATAGGTTTGCCTTAGACAAGCCTAATAGCGTGCTATTTACAATGTCTCGCACTCAACCAAGAGAAAAACTATTTAAATGGGTCGGGCCAATTTTTAATTCAACGCATGTGCTCATTGGCAAAAAATCCAAGAAATTCGAATTTGCAAACTTGGGACAATTGTTTTATCACAAAGTAGCCGCTGTTCGAGGCGATATTTCCGAAATCTCTCTTAATCAAGTTGGTTTTCCTGATTACAATTTTACTAGGGTGTCAGAGCTTAAGTTGGCATTCAAAATGATGGAATCAGATCGCGTTGATATGATAGTTACAACTATCCATGGATTTGACCACTTATCTAAACAACTGGAGATAAATTACCAACAATATGAAGTAGTGTGGCAAATTAACAAATTTGGCAATTACATTGCTTTCAATAATAAAACATCAAGTGAAATTATCTATAAATATCAATCAGCACTTGAGAGAATTGCCAATCAACATTTACTGATTAAAAAGAAATATGGATTACGCCAAGCTGAATACTAAGATGGCAATTATTCCGCCATATACAAGGGTTTAGAATTCGAGATCCAATGAGCATCAATCCGGCGTAAAACAGTGATTTCTATTTACTATTTACCATTTACCATAAAGCGAATCTTGAACTTCACAGCAAAGACCCTTTTTTGTATAAATCAAAATTTAATTCATCAACTTTAATACTACCGATGGAATTACCCAATGAAAACAGTGCAATTACTTGCAAATATATAGTCATAGCTAATGGTGCCAGACTATGCAATTGATATTCTTTAATACTTAGGGTAACCATTAAGAATATACTGGCACTAATGCTGATAAATACGAGCGATTTAATTGCAACCGTTATCACCTTTTGTCGATCTGCTTCAGTTTGGTGAGGATTGAGTTTTTTGCCGTAAAGGTTCCAATAAATTAAACCAGCAAAAAACGCATTTACAGTTAAAAGAATCCCTGCTGCATATACGGCGCTTCCTTCAATACTTATGGTGAAATCTTCCAAATAAAAGCCGTATACAATGGCAATCAATAAAATAAACAAAGCAACATAGAGCCACTTAGGTGCAATAAAACTAGCGAGACTACGAGGACTTAAAGTAGCTCTACGTACTGAACTTCGGTCTGCTGTTCGCATCATTTTAAATTGACTAAATTCAGAAAGCTCAATCATCATAATTGGCATAAACTGCACCATAAAAAATAACCACACTAATACTTGCGGTTCAATAAACTCACCTTTGCTGTTAAACACTATACTTAAGGCTAAAGTCACTATGCCAGCAACAGCAATCAACCAATTGGCTAAGCGATAATTACCATGAAAACGATGATAATTTTCGATAGGCTGTGGATACAGTTTTGGATACTGACTACACGGGTAATGGCTTATAACATAACGCATACGTTGATATATTTTATGAGGGAAATACACCGAAAAAAGTAATATTTGACTTAAAAATAAAATATAAAATATGGTTTCAATCATCTTAACTTCCTCTCTTTTTATCTGAATTCATTACCTTTGTAAATGCAATACGAATTTCTGAATCTGTAGCCCCGATATGTCTTAACATATCAATCACATCAGTTAGCTTTTCCTCAACCAGCTCGTTAAGGTTAGCCGTACAGTTCTTCTCAGCATCAGGATGAATATAACTACCGCGATATCCTTTGGCTTGAATAACAGAGTCTCTTTCAAGCAAACGATAGGCTTTAGCGACAGTTTTGTTATTTAAACCAAGATCATTTGCCAATTG
>MAAC01010138.1_pt1 | contig 50720 bp, 47 predicted proteins | sample 1115981 | NCBI WGS metagenome assembly MAAC01 (sample SAMN04961126, study PRJNA320927) | seawater metagenome | isolation source: sample BD02T64 sea water enriched with oil for 64 days | place: USA:Gulf of Mexico | collected 2013-07-27 | reverse complement strand
GCTTCTACTTCATCACGGCTGACAAACAAAGATTGGTTACCGTTGAGCACTTCCAACATTAAACGCTCGTAGGCGTCAATAACACGTTGATCTTGATAAGTATCTGAAAAACTCAAATCAAGTTTATTTTCTTGAATATTCATTTGCGAGGCAATGCCAGGGATTTTATTCATCATTTGCAGTTCTACACCTTCATCAGGCTGCAAACGAATAGTTAGTTTATTAGCGGGTAAATCACTGTAGCTGTCTTTGAAAATATTGTGAGGTTGTGCTTTAAAATGCACAACAATTTCACTGTGCTTAGTTGGCATACGTTTACCAGTACGCAAATAGAATGGCACACCAGACCAGCGCCAGTTTTCAATCTCGGCCTTAATCGCCACAAAAGTTTCCGTGCTACTATTGGTGTTTGCACCTTCTTCATTTAAATAACCTGGCACTTTAACACCATTTAAAAAACCATCACTATATTGGCCGCGCACCGTTTTTTCTTTAACATTGGTGCGATTTATTGGCCGAAGCGCTTTCACGGCTTTTAATTTTTCTGCGCGGATACTCTCCGCACTTAAATCAGCAGGTGGCTCCATCGCTAATAACGATAGTATTTGTAAAAGATGATTTTGGATCATATCGCGCATTTGCCCCGCTTCATCATAAAAGCCCCAACGCCCTTCTATACCAACACTTTCGGCAACAGTAATTTGCACATGATCTATGCTATCTCTGTCCCAGTTAGTGGTAAATAGTGAATTAGCAAAGCGTAACACCAATAAGTTCAGTACGGTTTCTTTACCTAGATAATGATCAATACGATAAATTTGCTGTTCGTTGAAAAAGCGCGCTACTTGATCATTGATCACTTTCGATGATGCTAAACAATGGCCAATAGGCTTTTCCATGACAACGCGATCAGCATCAGTAATTAAGCTCGCATGGTTAAGGCCATCACATATAGCACCATAAATAGCAGGCGGTGTTGAAAAATAATAAACACGAGTGCTATTGCCACTTGCTAAGGTCGTTGCTAAATTTTTATAAGCGTTAGCTTCTTTCATATCAAGTTGCTGGTAAACTAAGCGCTCAATGAAGCGAGCAACAACGTCTTTATCAAGTTCTTCTGTAACAAAGTTATTAAGGTTCTCTAAAACAATGCTTTTAAACTCGTCATCTGAATGCGTTTGACGAGCAACGCCGACAATATGGCTATCAGGGTTAATCAAGCCACATACTTCTAATTGATATAAAGCAGGTAAAAGCTTGCGACGTGATAAGTCACCCAAGGCACCAAAAATAACAATTTCGCTTGCTGACTGACAATCTATTTTATTCATAAAAACTCTCTGAACTTACGGCTGATCTTATGACTGAGCTTATTGTTAAGCAGATTAATAACAAACGCTCATCATGATAAATTTACTAACATTACGCCTGAGCTATTACCTGAACGATTACCTAAATGATTACCTAAATGATTAAAGAACCGCTAAAAAGCAACAGGGCTGTAACTAAACTACATATAAGCCTAATTTAGCGTTTGAAAGCGCATCAGTAAAGAACTTTTTGTAATTTTATTACATTGTTTTCATTTTTTCGCTAGAAACTCCCTATTTACAAAGCCTTCCTTAAAATCGAAGCAAGCCTAAATAGACTTAAACAGCACTCTTCTTGACGTTACAACTAAAATATTCGCTATTAATTTATTAAATATTTGCAAACTTTATGCTTTTTGCATTATATTAGTAAAAATTATGAAATAAAATTTCATACTCACTGCTACTCAAACAGAAAATAAGTTACAGTAAAACATTACAGTCATAAGCCTTCGATGTTTATAATGACTAATTTCAACTTGCTATTTTACTTTAAATATATCGGTACGAGTGGTTGATAAAAGCACCATCAGGATCACAGCATAATGAATATATTAGAAAAGATCTCCAATGAATTAGACACCTTAAGTAAGTCTGAACGTAAAGTTGCTGAAGTTATCCTGTCATCACCAAGTACCGTTATTCATTCAAGTATAGCTGCACTTGCTAAGCAAGCGAACATAAGTGAACCGACAGTAAATCGCTTTTGTCGCCGTTTAGACACTAAGGGTTACCCTGATTTTAAATTGCACTTAGCACAAAGCTTAGCCAATGGCACACCCTACGTAAATCGTCACGTAGATGAGAATGATAGCGCTGATGAATACACTGCGAAAATATTTGAATCAACGATGGCTAATCTTGAGCTTGCTCGTAAAAGTTTAGACACTTCCCTGATAAACCGTTCGGTTGATGTGCTAACGCAGGCGAATAAAATATCTTTTTTTGGTTTAGGTGCTTCAGCGATTGTTGCTCACGATGCCCAAAATAAGTTTTTCCGTTTCAATGTCCCCGTAGTTTATTTCGATGACATATTAATGCAACGCATGAGTGCTATAAATAGTCGCCAAGGTGATGTTGTTATTGTTATCTCACACACAGGCAGAACAAAATCACTGGTTGAAGTGGCAAATTTAGCAAAAGAAAACGATGCCACTGTTATCGGTATTACTACCACAGGAACTCCGCTAGCTAAAGAATGCAGCATAGTATTGTCGCTTGATGTTAGTGAAGATACCGATCTTTATATGCCGATGTCATCACGTATTGCACAACTGGCATTAATTGATGTTTTAGCAACCGGTTTTACCTTACGTCGCGGTAGTAAGTTTAGAGATAATTTGAAAAAAGTTAAAGATAGTTTAAGAAGCTCACGCTTCGACCGTAAAGAGTAATTATTGTTAGGCGTTTATGCCTTAAACAACGCTTACCGTATTTTAGCGCGACTAAGCAAATATTAATTTAAAAAAGTGATAAGGATTAAAATGCCTAGAAGAACGAAAATTGTTGCCACCTTGGGTCCTGCAACAGATGATAAAGCCAAATTAAAAGCGGTACTTGCTGCCGGTGTAAATGTAGTTAGGCTTAACTTTTCTCACGGTATACCACAAGATCATATCGACAGAGCCAACAATGTTCGCGAAATAGCCAAAGAGCTAGGCATTTACGTGGGTATTTTAGGTGATTTACAAGGCCCTAAAATTCGTGTCTCAACCTTCAAAGATGGTCCGATAAAGCTAGCCATTGGCGATAAGTTTGAGCTTGATGCGACTTTAGAAAAAGGCCTAGGTTGCCAAGAAAAAGTAGGTATTGACTATAAGCGTTTAGTCGCAGACGTTAACACTGGCGATGTTTTATTACTTGATGATGGCCGAGTACAACTAAAAGTACTTTCTAAATCAGAAAACTCAGTTTTTACTGAGGTGACCGTAGGTGGCCCATTATCAAATAACAAAGGCATTAATCGTCAAGGCGGTGGTTTGACCGCGCCTGCGCTTACCGCGAAAGATAAAGAAGACATTAAATTAGCGGCAAAAATCAATGTAGACTTTTTAGCGGTTTCTTTCCCACGTGACGCGGCTGATATGCGTGAAGCGCGTTTACTTGCTCAAGAAGCGGGTTGCGATGCGCGTTTAGTTTCAAAAATTGAACGTGCTGAAGCGGTTAATGATGACAAAGTACTTGATGGCATTATTTTGGCCTCAGATGTGGTTATGGTAGCCCGTGGTGATTTAGGTGTTGAAATTGGTGATGCTGAACTTGTTGGTAAGCAAAAACATATCATTGCCCGTTCTCGTCAATTAAACCGTGTCGTGATCACCGCGACACAAATGATGGAAACTATGATTGAGCAGCCAATGCCAACCCGTGCTGAAGTAATGGATGTGTCAAATGCCGTGCTTGATGGTACCGATGCCGTAATGCTGAGCGCTGAAACAGCCGCGGGTAAATACCCTGTTGAAACTGTAACGGCAATGGCCAGTGTTTGTGTCGGGGCTGAAAAACATCGCTCGGTTAATATATCTAACCATAGAATGGACTTAACGTTTAGTGAAGTTTCTGAAACGGTAGCCTTGTCGGCCATGTATGCCGCGAATCATTTAGAGGGTGTTACCGCAATAATTTCATTAACAGAGTCGGGGCAAACCAGTAAATTAATGTCGAGAATTACCTCTGGCTTACCTATTTATTCGTTATCACGCCACAATAAAACCTTGAATAAAACGGCTATTTACCGTGGCGTTTACCCCGTTGCTTTTGATTCAACTCATAGCAACGACGAAAGCTTAAGTGATGATATTTTAAAAACTGTCTGTCAACATTCTTCGCTTTCGATAGGCGATAAAATCATTTTAACTCATGGTGATTTGATGGAAACTGTTGGTGCATCTAATACATTAAAAATATTAACGGTTGCTAAAAAGCACTTCAGTTAGATAAGTAAAATGATGTTGCGAGTTTCGAAGTATTATCTTCGTTACTCGCTATTCTTTACTCGTTATTTTTTTTCATAGCTAGCATACTGCTAGTAACTTTGCTGAATACTTCCTGAATAGCGGCTTAGTCTAACTCTTCGATAGCAATACCTAGCAAATAGCAGCCTTCACACTCTTCATCAATACGCACAACTTTACCGCGCACATCAAGTGCTTGTACTTGGCTAGAGGCTGAATTTAACTTGATTTTCACATGGGTGGACAACGCTAACGGCTGTTCCATTTCTATCGCCATGCCGGTAGCACTTAAATCACGACAGGTAGCTGTCAGTTGACAGTTAGCTTCATCATCAATAACAATAACAATCACTTCACTGTTTAACATCATGCGATAAAAATCGCGCTTATCATCAAAACTAATCATCCCTACTCCAATACAATATAATCCAATACAAATCGAACTTAAAACAGTGTAACTGTTCACCACCGAGCCGCGATGCTTCACAGAGGGCTCTTCGAGCCTACACAGAGGTTTTGTTTTCTTTGTGCTGTCTCGGTGCTCTCTGTGGTAAATACCCCTAAACTGAATAAATACAATAAATACAAAACAGTTAAGTATTTATACTGAGCTTATGCACTGGTGTCAATAAGACAAATTCATTAAAAGCCTTTAAGGTGATTGATAATACGTTTTAGTGACACCGGCTGGTTTGTTCCTAAATTTTGCGCAAATAATGAAATTCTAAACTCTTCAAGTAGCCATTTAGTTGCTAAAATATCAGCATCAGTCGGCTTGTCTTTACGCTGCTTTGCAAGCACAGCGTTATATGCTGCTAGCGCTTTATTCACTTCAATGAGTTTTAACCTGTCTTGATTAGGGTCAATAGGCAGCTTTTCTAAACGTCGTAACATGCCCTGCAAATAACGAATAATATCATCTAATTTTTCTAAACCTGAAGCGCTAACAAAACCTTTAAACACTAATTGCGCACTTTGCTGCTTAATATCACCGTGAGATTGAATAACATTTAGGGCGACATTACCTTTTAGCTTTTTAGCAATATCATGACGTAAACTTAGCGCTCGTTCTACTTTGATAGCAGCAGTTAACACACAATCGGCTATTTCTGCGCGCACATAATGACTGACTTGTTGAAATTCAGCTTTTGTTCTGGGCAAATGCGCTTGCTTTTGTTGTTGCATAGATTGTTTGACCAAAAATACACACGCGGCTTGAATACAATCTTGCAGTAAATCAGCAATCGCACCAAAAGGATTAAAATAGAGCCCTAACTTAGCCTTGTTAGGCATTTTTTCCTGCAAATATTTCACTGGTGAAGGAATATTTAATAAAATAAGACGACTGAGCCCTGATAACATAGCTACTTCAGCTTGCTCTTGTTGTTCAAAAAGCTCAATAGCGACACTGCTTTGATGATCCACCAAGGCAGGAAAAGCTTTAATGGTTATATTCGCGATTTTCTTTTCATAACCTTGCGGTAAATTATCAAAACTCCAAGCGGTTAAATTAGCTTGTTCAATGCCTTTTTCCGCCACTTGCTTGATTGAGGCTTTCACTTTACCTTGCAGCCCGTCTTTGAGCTGGTTCAAGTTACGCCCTTGCTTTAGTAACTTTCCTTTTTCATCGACTACTTGAAAGTTCATCGTTAAATGAATAGGTAAGTCAACATCTTGCCAAACATCTTCGGGCAACCTGACGCCTGTCATGCGTAATAATTGTTTAGCTACCGACTCTGTTAGGCTCCCTACTTCAGCATTAATATTTGCTAAGCAAGCCTCGGCATAGTTAGGTGCTGGCACAAAGTTACGTCGTAAGTTTTTCGGCAAAACTTTGATCAAAGCCACCACGAGCTCATAACGTAAAGCAGGAATGAGCCAGTCGAAACCTTCATCTTGCAGCTGATTTAACATGGCAATAGGAATGATAATGCTAATACCATCATCAATATCACCAGGGCTAAAATGATAACTCAGTGGCAACGTTAACGGCCCCTGCTGCCAAGTATCAGGATATTCTTTTGCTGATAATTCTTTAGAAGTTTCATTGAGTAAAAAAGCCTTCGTAAAATCAAGCTGGTGTTGATTTTGTTGTTTAGCTTTTTGCCACCACGCTAAAAAGCTGACTTGACAGACAATGGTCTTTGGTAGTTTTTGTGCATAAAAATCAACTAGCTGCTGTTCATCAATTAAAAAATCTTTCCGACGTGCTTTTTGTTCAAGTGCTTCAATACTGGCTACTAAAGCTTGATTATGTTGTAAAAATTTTTCTTTAATAAAACTATCACCGGCAACAAGCGCCTCTCGTATAAAAATATCTCGACAGGTCTCTGGTTCAATGGTTTTAAAATTTACTTTGCGCTTGCTGATTATCGTTAAACCATAAAGTGTTACTTGTTCAAAGGCCATCACAGCCCCTTGTTTTTTCTCCCAGTGTGGTTCGCTATGATGATATTTAAGCAGATGTTGCGCTAATGGCTCTATCCACAAGGGATCTATACGCGCATTCATACGCGCAAATAAACGACTGGTTTCCACCAATTCCGCTGACATTAACCATTTTGGTGACTTTTTCGCTAACGCAGAACCCGGAAAAATAAAAAACTTACTGCCACGCGCCCCTTTGTATTCCCTGTTTTCATCTTGTTGCCCTAAATGGCTTAGCAAACCCGACAACAACGCTTGATGCACTAATACCAAACTACTTGGCAAGTCGGCAGTTTTATCATCTTGTTTGGCTTGCTTAGCTTGTAAAGTTTGAATATCCTCAATAGCAAAATGATAGTCCACGCGGGTTAAGGCTATTTTTTGCTCTTTTAATGTCAACTTAAGCTGACTGAAAATATCTTGCCATTCACGCAAACGCACATACGACAAGTACTCTCGTTGACATAACTTTCTAAATTGATTTTGCGTTAAGCCTTTTTGCTGATCACTGACATAATGCCAAAGGTTGAGTAAACTGATAAAATCTGAGTGTTTATTTTTAAATCTATTGTGCTTTTCATCGGCGGCTTGCTGTTTTTCATGTGGCCGCTCTCGTGGATCTTGAATACTTAAGGCACTCACAATAATAAGTACTTGTTCGATACAGCCCAGGTCAATAGCGCTGAGTACCATTTTTGCTAAGCGAGGGTCGATAGCAAATTTTGATAACAACCGCCCTGCTTTAGTTAACCTAATCTCACTGTGTTGATTGTCTTGCTTATATTTATTACTACTTTTATGGCTATCAATAGCGGCTAGTTCTTCTAACAAGCGCATACCATCGGTAATATTGCGGTTATCAGGTGGCTCTACAAAAGGAAAATTGCCAATATCACCTAAATCTAACGCCAACATTTGTAAAATAACCGTCGCTAAATTTGTCCGTGAAATTTCTGGATCAGTAAACTCAGGACGATTATTAAAATCTTCCTCGCTATATAAACGGATACAAACGCCTGATGATACACGGCCGCAACGACCCGATCTTTGATTGGCACTGGCTTGAGAAACCGCCTCTATGGGTAAGCGTTGTACCTTAGTTCGGTAGCTATAGCGCGAAATACGTGCAGTACCAGGGTCAATAACATATTTAATGCCCGGTACCGTTAAGCTGGTTTCAGCAACGTTGGTTGCCAGCACAATATTACGACCCGTATGGGGCTTAAAAATGCGATTTTGTTCGCTCACGGTTAACCGAGAATATAAGGGCAAAATTTGTGTATGCGCTAAATTAGCCTTAATCAAGGCGGCGGCAGTATCGCGGATTTCTCGCTCACCATTTAAGAAGATCAGGATGTCTCCTTGGCTAAGCGTTGACAGTTCATCTACCGCGGCCAAAATACCACCGATAATATCAGTGCCCTCAGTCGACGTTTCTGCTGCTATTTGCTCAGCGCCATTACCTGCGCCGTTATCTACACCATTAAGAGGGCGATATAACAGCTCGACCGGGTAAGTACGCCCTGAAACTTCAATGATAGGGGCTGGCTTACCTTGTTGATCGGCAAAGTGATTGGCAAAACGCTGTGGGTCAATAGTTGCTGAGGTAACAATTATCTTTAAATCGGGGCGTTTAGGCAGTATTTGTCGTAAATAACCGAGAATAAAATCAATATTTAAACTACGTTCATGCGCCTCATCAATAATAATCGTATCGTATTGTCGTAAGAGCCGATCTCTTTGCATTTCTGCCAATAAAATACCGTCTGTCATCAACTTAATATAACTATGCTTGCTCACTTGGTCATTAAAGCGCACTTTATAACCTACTTGCTCACCAAGTTTGCTATTAAGCTCTTCAGCAATACGGTTAGCAACAGTGCGCGCCGCAATACGACGTGGCTGAGTATGACCGATTAAACCATCGATACCCCGCCCTAGCTCAAGACAAATTTTAGGGATTTGAGTGGTTTTGCCTGAGCCTGTTTCACCGGCGATGATCACCACTTGGTTGTCACGAATAGTGTTGGCAATTTGCTGCGCATTATCCGCTATCGGTAAACCATCGGGGTAGATAATGCGCGGTAGGTTTTTGAGCTTCTGCTGCTTTTCATCGATAGACAGTTCAATATACTGCGCAGTTCTACTGACTTGTTTTGTCCACTGTGCCAACTTTGCAGTGTTTTTATCTGCGACAGGCTTATCACTTGATAGCTGATCGAAAGCTCTTTTATGAGCGAGTAACTGTTTTTTTAAGTGGAAAAAGTCTGATTTTTTAACTTGTTTTAAAAGTTCAAACTGGGCTTGAATATTAGGGATTTCGGGAAAAGAATGGCTAGACAAAACAGACTCTATTGATAGGTAAAACGATAATAAAGTCTATTTTATCAGTTGTGGTACGAAAATTACATTATTGACAGCAATTACCTAAATATTACCTAAAAAAAGCCTAAAAAAGACTTAAAGAATAGCTAATGTGCGGCATGATCTTTGTTTGATTTTAAATTAGCACGCATGTGTAAATCTATTGCTTGCAAGACATCGTTTCGACAAATGGTGCCAAGTAAATTGCCACCATCATCAATAACAGGGTAAACCTTAGGTTTGTTTTTTAGCATTAATTGTCCTAATTCAATCACGCTATCATAGGGTTTCATTGAGAGCACATCTTTGCGCATTAAATCAGCGACATCCGCAACATGTTCATTGTAATAAATGGTTTCAAGCATTTTTGCCAACACATCACCTTCAGATAAAAAGCCAATTAGTTTGCCATTATCATCAATCACCGGGCCACCAATTTGTTTAGTTTTTAAAAAACGTAATGATGCTTCTTCAACAGCCATATCTGCCGTAAATGTCACTGGATAATGGTTCATATATTCTTCTATTTTTAAAGACGCCATTTTAATTCCTTAAGCATTTAGCTATTTGTAATAAAAATCGTAATTATTCACCACCGAGCCGCGATGCTATACAGAGGATTCTACGAGCCTACATAGAGGTTTTATTATGCTCGGTGTTCTCTGTGACTTTTCTCTGTAACTTTTCTCTGTAGTAAAGCTTTTTAAGCCGAATAAATACAAAAAACCTACCTACACTTTTAATGTAGATAATTCTATGGCAAAACACCACTTTTTCAGGCGTTTATCTGAATAATTTTGTCACTATTGAGCTACTACTCTCTAATACACAAACCTACAAAGAAGGCTTCATAGAATAGTCTATCGTTAATCAAGACACTAATTCGTGCTAATCACAAACCACTAAGGCCGTGCGGGTGAATCGGCTTAACGCTAAATGATACAGATTATGGGCTTTTTCCATGCTAATCGGTTCAAAGTGAACTTTGCCGCCTTGGCTCAATTGACCAAGCTTAGCCGTGTCTAACGATATCACCGAGCCAATTTTTGGATAACCGCCGATGGTTTGCCTATCATTCATTAAGACAATGGCTTGACCATCCGCAGGAATTTGCACCGCACCATGGCAAATACCTTCAGATAAAATACCGTCCAGATCACATTGAATAGCAGGCCCTTCAAGGCGGTAGCCCATTCGGTCACAATGTTTACTAACGGTATATTCGCTAGAAAAAAATAACCGTTGTTGCCCAGATGAAAAATGTTGTTGTTGATAACTCGGTATGGTGTGCAATACCACCTCTTGTTCGTAACTTGGCCAATATTGCTCTGCTAACAGCAAGTTTTGTTTATACTCAACCCTTACGTCAACCTGATGACAAGCAAGAATATCACCACTAACTAACTTACCTCCGGTTATGCCCCCTACTTGCTCACGACACACTGTTGCTGTGCTACCAAAGTTTTCTTTGATAGTAAATCCGCCAGCAACCGCTAAATAACAACGCACACCCGTACTGGCAAAACCCATTTCAAGCGTATCCCCTGCTTTTATTTTATGGCTACGCCATAATGTTTTAGCCACACCATTTATCTTTAATGGCATATTGGCACCCGTTATTGCAATAACACTATCAACTTGTGCTACTAACGCTAAACCACCTATGCTTATTTCAACAGTGCTAACACCTAATTCATTACCACATAAACGATTTGCCCAATGAAAAGCACTTTTATCTATTGGCCCACCATTGGTTAAGCCAATATTAAACGCGCCAAAACGTCCCGCATCTTGAATAAGGCTTAACATGCCCGGTTGCTTAACTAAAAACCCCATTGGCAGTGTCATTTTATCTCGACACCTTCGGTAGGCAAAACGCCACCTAAGGCAACAAATTCTGCTTTTGAAATCGCGCTAAACTTTACCTTATCACCTACTTGCACAGGCATAATAGGGCTGGCATTCGCATCAAACATATTAACAGGACATAAACCGATGATATTCCAGCCACCGGGAGAAACGTTAGGGTAAACGGCCGTTTGTCTGTCGGCAATGGCGACCGCGCCCTTGGGTACTTTTAAGCGTGGTGCGCTTAACCTTGGCGCTGCGATGCGTTCATCTACTTCCCCTAAATAAGCAAAACCCGGTGCAAAGCCGATAGCATAAACAAGGTATTCTTGCGCTTGGTGAATTTCAATAACATCCGCTACGCTAAGACTAGCTCGCTTAGCAATAACGTTTAAATCTGGGCCAGATTCTTGAGCGTAATAAACAGGTAATTCAACCAGTTTAGCTCTGTACTCTTTAGTGTTTTCACGATCATTAGAGTCGTTGTCAGAGTCGTTATTAGACAATTGCTGTAATAAAACCCGTAATTTACGACGAATTTGGTGATGATCGTTATCGAGCATATTAAACATCACCATTATCGAAGCGTAGGAAGAGACTAAATCAATAATATCTTCAGCCATATAATGGCGAATGAGTTGCTCAACTTGTTGTACCTTGGCAGAAGTTTTGGCGCTAGCTTGCTCACCAAAATAAATAATCAGCGCATTTTCACCGGCAATTTGAATGATTATTTTATCTAATGATGTTTTTGACATCAGCCAATAAGTTCCCTGATGGCTGCAATAGCGTGTACGCCTTCAATATTGTCACCATGAACGCATAAGCTGTCGGCCTTCAAAATCAGGGTGTTACCGCTAATGGTAGTGACGCTCCCTTGTTCTGTTAATTGCTTAACTTGCGCCAGCATTTTCTCTTTATTATGAACAGCCCCTGTTTTAGTTCGGGATAACAACTTACCATCGTCGTCATAACACCTATCGGCAAAAGCTTCACTCAGCACTTCAATATTGAAGGTTTTTGCTTGTGCTTTATGCGCGGTAATATTAGCGCAAGCCTGCAGCATTAGCTTAAGCGGTTTATGGTAACTGGCTAGTGCAGATAATATAGCTTCTCGAACATTTTCTTTAGCCATCATATCGTTATACAAGGCGCCATGAGGCTTAACGTATTCAAGCTCAAGCCCTAACGACTGAGCAACACCATCAATAGCCGCGATTTGATATTTTACCAAAGCAACAATTTCATCATGCGAACAATTCATTGAACGGCGACCAAAACCGACGAGATCAGGGTAGCTAGGATGTGCGCCGATACTCACCTTATGTTTTTTCGCCCGCTCAAGGGTTTTTTGCATCACTAAGGGATCTCCTGCATGGAAACCACAAGCAATATTAGCTTGGTCAATGTAGGGCATGACTTGCTCGTCTAATCCCATAGTCCAATTACCAAAGCTTTCGCCTAAATCACAATTTAATTTCATTTTATCCATTTAGTTTCATCATCTTAATATCCTTTGCTGGCATAGAGCGCATATTCACCACACATCACTGGTTATCATCTATGCTCCAGATGATAATAACGGACAATAGTGATTTAAACAGTCATTAGTATCACTAAAAACACACGATAAAGCCAGATTTAGCTTATGTTTATAGGTGACGTCAGCAGTAAACATGCTTGTATTAGCTATGGGAAGGAATAACATTAATAATATGAAAATGAAGGTAAGATGAGCCAACATAGTCAAAGCTGGCAGGCACTTTCTGTTAGTGCCCACCTTTAGATAATTTAAGCATCGACAAAAATCACTTCCCCGCTTATAAAACCATCCACTGAACGCTCAAATGCTTTACCTACTAATCTTCCTGGCACAGGCTCAAAACCTAGCATCATTTCACCATAAACATCCCAAGCTTCAGCTAAAACAGTAGGATTTACAACATTAATGCGGGTATTTCTCGGCATTTCTAGCGAAACACATTTAACAAAAGTATCTATGGCGCCACTTGCTGTCGCATCAGCTATAGCAAATGGGATAGGTTTCACATTTAAAATACCACTGATTAAGGTAAATGAACCGCCATCAACAATGTATTCTTGACCAAGACGAACAAGATTAATTTGTCCCATCATTTTACTCATGATTGTCGTCATCCATTGAGCTTCAGTCATCTCAGTAAAGTTGGCGTATTCACAAAAGCCAACGGTATTGACTACGGCATCGAAATGCCCCACTTTTTTATATAAGTCCCTGATTGATTGCTCATTGGTAATATCAACAATATGGTCAACATCACCAGAGCGACCAGCGGTAACCACTTTATGCTTGCCTAGACCCGTTAACGCTGCTTGACCCATTTTGCCTAAGGCACCAATTAAAATAACTGTTTTCATTTTTCTCTCCATTCATATAGTTTGATTTGATGGAGTAATGATAGATAAGCGCAATAACAAATGGAAACAACAATATTTTGTTAGTGATACAATAAATTATGGTTACACCTTAAATGGTTATTAAATAGATTTACATAGCGGAGCTACATTTTGAGCAAAATAGATAGATTAGACATTAAGCAATTAAGGGTATTTCAAGCGCTGATCAAAGAAAAAAATGCTTCAAAAGCGGCAAGTCATTTAGGACTAACACAACAAGCCGTTAGCGAGCATTTGAAAAAGCTCCGTAATGTTTTTGACGACAGGCTTTTTTTAAGAAAAACCAATGGTTTTATTCCCACGCCTTATGCCGAAGAACTCGCCATAGAAATTGATAAATTATTGAATGACTTTCAGGCGTTATTATCGCCAAAAGTATTTAACCCTAACACCGTCAGTGGTACGTTTGTAATTGCGGCAACCGATTATGCACAGCAAGTGGTATTACCGGCATTGATTTCAACATTAAGAAAGCAATCACCTAATTTAAAACTGATAGTCAGAGACTTTGAAATCGATAAGCTACATGAACTAATGGAAAGCGGTAAAGTAAATCTTGCCATCGCGTTTCCAGACTATATTCCTGACAGTTATCCAGTGATTAAACTGTTTGAAGAGCACCATATTTGTGTTGCACCGCCTAATTCAATGCTACTAAATTCAAAACCAACTCTAAAAGATATTGCAAATTATCCCAGCATCATTGCCTCGCCATCTCGTCCTAACTTTAAAGGCTCTATTGACGACTGGTTTAAACAGTTTGGCTTAGAGCGTAACATTGTTGTTTCAGCTCCGTGCTTCTCTATTGTGCCAATGTACCTTGAAACAACCGATTCAATTGCATTTTTACCTTCAAGGGCAATCAAAGGGCTAAATTTAATTGAAATTCAACTAGAGCAATCTCCAGATCCCTTTGATGTTATTGCCGCGTGGCACCCTCGCTATAATGACGATGCCCTGCAACAATGGGTTGTTTCAATGCTTGAACGTGAGTAACAAACATTATCATTGATAAACCACAGAGAGTTTTATCTCAGTAAATTACAAACAAAATGGCTGCCTCTGCTACAACACTGTCGGCCGCTATTATCATTATTAACGTAGATATAGCGCTTAGTTATGTATATAAATGAGTTATGTGTATAAATAAATAAATAAATAAATAAATAATGAAGATAAGCTTTATTATAAATTAAACTGACCGATAAAAAAATTTACAACCTCTTTAAGCTCTTCCACATTACTGCCATTTCTCGCAGAAATTGCTAAACCGAATTGCAGTGTTAAAAGGTAATTCGCTATCGTATGTGGAGAATTGCCATCAATCAAATTTCCTAGTTGTTGCTCTTTTTGAAAAAATTCAGTTAACGTCGATATCGTTTGTTGATTTATGCCATTAATATTTGTTGCCGAATTCTCAGGTAAGCAAGACCCTGCTATTTCTGAAGTAGCATGACAAATTAAGCAACCTTTAGGTAAATTTGGGTCTGTTAACATATTAACAATAGAGAGCAAGTAGCTTCTGACTCGTTCTTGTAGGCTTTGCTCTGTTTTAAAAAGCTCAGCTGAATGCACTACCCCATGTTTATTTAAGTAAAACTCAATAACTTGGTTAAATAATTCTTCTTTATTACCAAAGGCAGCATAAAGACTAGATTTATTAATTCCCATGGCATTGGTTAGATCAGTTAACGAAGTGCCGGGATATCCATTTTGCCAAAATACCTGCATAGCTTTCTCAAGGGCATTGTCTTTATCAAAACTGCGATGGCGACCTGCTGTCATAATCATTTCCAAATTTAATAAAATTTACGCTTGTAATTGTGAACCGTTCGGTATAGATTGTCAATATCCGAACCGATCGGTACGGAATTATTTTAACATTATTAATTTTAAAGGAAATACATTCATGAATGATTTAACGGGAAAAGTTGCAGTAGTAACTGGTGGCAATAGTGGTATTGGTTATGAAACTGCAAAATATTTTAAAGATGCTGGCGCGAGTGTGATCATTACCGGTAGATCAGCCGATAAGGTTGCTACTGCAGCCACTGTATTAGGTGTTAAAGGCATAGTTGCAGATGTCATTGATTTATCTGCTATTGATGCACTTGTAGAACAAGTAGCAAGTGAGTTTGGCAATATCGACGTATTATTTGTTAATGCCGGTATTTTCAGCCCAGCTCCAATAGGACAAAATACCGAGGAAATGTTTGATACACAGATGGGAATTAACTTCAAAGGCGCGGTATTTACCATTGAAAAGTTTTTAGCCATTATTAATGATGGCGGTTCTATTATTAACCTTTCGTCTATCAATGCGTATACCGGTATGCCAAATACAGCTATTTATGCCGCGTCTAAAGCGGCGTTAAATTCATATACTAGAACGGCTGCTACTGAACTTTCAACGAGAAAAATACGTGTAAATTCTGTTAATCCAGGTCCTGTGTCTACGCCTATTTTTGCTAAAACAGCTATGACAGAAGAGCAGTTAAATGAATTTTCATCAGCGGTGCAAAATAGAATTCCATTGAAACGCTTTGGACAACCCGCAGATATTGCAAAACTCGTTACATTTTTAGCTTCTGATGATGCCTCATTTATTACTGGCGGAGAATATAATATAGATGGTGGAATTAATATAAACCCTATTTTGTCTTAAGGTGAATAAGCATAAACGCCTACTTCATTTACTTAAATTAAAGAGTAGGTGTTTATATTATTTAATATGTTATCAATATCATAACAGAGGAAAACATGACTAAAAATATTTTAAGACTTGACGCAAGCATGAGAAAAACAGGCTCTTATAGTCGAGGTTTAGCAGACAAGTTAATTAAACAACTTACTGGTGAACAAAATATCGAAAAAAATAACAAGGTAACCATTAGAGACTTGGCTGATGGTATGCCTTTAATTGATGAAAACTGGATTAAAGCTAATTTTACCGCAGCTAATGAGCGAACACCTGAGCAAAATAAATGCTTGGCAACATCCGATATATTAGTAGATGAACTAAAGAGTGCTGATGTAATTGTTATTGGTCTGCCTATTTATAATTTTTCGGTACCGGCAGCTTTTAAAGCATGGCTTGACCAAGTTGTCAGATCTAAATTCACGTTTACATACACTGATAATGGGCCGGTTGGTTTACTGAATAATAAAAAGGCATATATTCTTATTGTTTCTGGTGGCACTCAATTAGATACTAAACTTGATTTTATTTCCGATTATTTACGACACATATTAGGCTTTATTGGCATTAGCGATGTTTCATTTATTGATAGTAGTGGTCTTGGTCGAGATGAATCGAAAACTATCGCTCACGCCCATAAATTTATCGAAAGTATTTAAAGAAACACTAAAGGTTGGGTAACTAGTATCAGTCACATAATGTACTTCATAATGACTATTTTTTGTCAGCGCTTACGAGTTTTTGCCTTCATACAGCCAATTAAGATTCTGTTGTAGGTAAGTTAGCATGAACTCGCGTAAACATTTCGCTTTAGCACTCAGTAACCGACCTGTCGGCCAAACAGCATATAAATCTCTATCCGGGCCACTCCAGTCAGCTAAAATTCGCACCAACTTTCCCTCTTTTATATAAGCGTTTACTTCTGTTATCGGCAATAAAGCCACGCCAATTCCATCGCAGGTTAATTGGGCGACAAAAGTGACATCATTAGCCATCGTCACAACACGAGGGTGAAAGTTACTTTTTTGTTTAGATTGGCGGTTGATTAAAGCCCATATCGGAATGAGTTTTGTACCTATAATTTTGTGCTGACTAAGATCATTTAACGTGGTTGGCATACCCATTTTTTCAATATAGCAAGGAGAAGCAACAAGCACTGTTTGGGAAGCCCCTAACCGTTTTTGATACAAGGACGAATCTTTTTGCGGCCCAATTCTTAAAGCAATATCGGCTTGAGAAGCAAACAAATCTTCCACACCGTTATTTAAAGACAGCTCCAATTGAATATCAGGATATTGCTTAATAAACGCTGACCACATGGGTTGCAAAGTACCAAGAGAAATATTTGTCGGTGCAAGCACTTTTAATTTACCGCTAAGATCTTGTACTTCTGCACTCAACTTGCGTTGCGTCACTTCAAATTGCTCTACCAACGACACGTAGGAGCTGTAATACACTTGCCCTTCTGCCGTTAAGGTAAATTGTCGCGCCGAACGATGTATCAACTTACACCCTAAAGAGCTCTCTAGTTTTTGCAATCGACGTGTCACCGTTGCAGCAGGGAGAGTTAATTGTTATTATATCATCAAGCATTGTTTCATAAATTGAGTTGTTTCATAAATGGAATTAAAGATTATAAAATTCAGTATATATCTCATAAATAGAATTAACTATGATAATTACACATAAAGTAAAGTCATTATTGAGAAACAGATGAACGAACTATGGATAAATGCAGTAATAACAACACAAAAAGGCCAAGCAATAGCTGAAATAAAAGCCGCATTGGCACACTTGAGACAAGCAACGTTAACAGAAACTGGCTGCTTAAGGTTTGAAGTATTGCAGCATAAAGCTTGCCCCGAAAGTTTTACTTTGTGGGAGGGTTGGAAAAGTGAACAGGATTTACACGATCATTTTCAAGCCCCGCATACCCTCGCCTATCTGGATAGAAAACTTACCGAGGTAGTACATATAGAAAAATTATTTTCTCCTCTTGATGCCCGTTCATCAACACCATAAGAAGGATAACGTTATGAAGCACCGTTTTATTTTTGCCCTTTTAATGTCACTGCTGCTGTCTTTTTTGATGACCTGCTGGGTAACTTGGCTGAATTTAGGCTGGAATCCAAATTTTCTAGGGCAATGGCTGCACGCATTTAGTTTAGCTTGGCCCGCAGCAGGTATTATTGCTTTTTTTGTTGCGCCTGAAATTCACAAATTTGCGACCAAATTAGCCAGTTAATCAAGGAGAGTTTTCACATGCATATTCAACGTAACAACTATCAAGAACTGGGCTTACCTGTTGGGCCTTACACTCACGCTGTTATACATAATAATGTACTTTACACCTCGGGTTTAACGGCTTTTGGTAGTCATGCGCAACAGGGGTCGATAAGCGAACAAGCAAAAGAAATATTTACTCAGCTAGCATTTATTTGTAGCCAGCAAAATACGGTTATCGCTAATATCATTAAAGTAACTATATTTGTTTGTGAATTTAATGATATGCAGGAGTTAAGAGAGACACTTTTTAATATTTACAATGTTAATATCCCGGCAAGTTCACTCATTCAAGTCGATGCGCTTTTTATGAAAGATTTAAAAATAGAAATAGAAGCTATCGTTGCTGTTTTTTAATTTAAAAAACGTTAGTCCTTATTATTGATATAAAACCATACATAAGGGCTGACTGTATTAAAGGTTATGATACTTTTATCTCTATTAACACGCGCTTTATACCTAAACTACACGAATAAAATGACCATAATAAGCATTTTCACCCACAAGAGACTCTAACTCTTTGGTACTTGGGAAAGATGGCCACTTTTCAGTCGTTAATTTAACGGCCTCTTCACTGACCCAAGTTAGGTGCCAACATAACTCTTCTTCGTTATCTATTTTTTGTAATATCTCGTGAGCAATTATAACGGTTTCACTTGCATTCATTTCATTAAAAATTAATAAGCTCAATTCAATAACTCTGGGAATGTTTTCTTTCGGTACTTTAAAAATAGCGAATTCTGAACAATGACTCATAACTTTCCTTTAGATGTTTTTTAGGGATAGCAACTAAGCAACACTATCAATAGTTGCTATTTGATATTTACCAGCGCACGCGAGCAATTCATTCGGCGCTGACTAAAACGGCCACTAGTATCACTAAAAAGCCACGACAAAGCCAGATTTAGGCTTTGTTGGTAGGGTATCAAACAAATAAGCAAACATAATGATGTTAATAATGTCATTGCGTAGGTAGAATTGCGCCACTTATATCATTTGGATTAATTAAGGGTACAGAATTCAATGAGAATAAATGTTCAAGAACAAGGTGCGTGATTGAGCAATAGCTGGCTATTGGGATTGAAAGCAAAGACGTTATTGGATATTTAGACCATTTGAAAATGATCACTTAGTTAGTGCAATTGGTATTATATCAATTATGTCAACAGTCATCGTTACGTTGTCTAGCAAAAGGTAGTGGTTAGTTTATGGATTATTTTGAGCAGTTAGGTGTAAGTAGAGTATCGACCACTGTCGAGATTAAAAAAGCCTATCGAAAACTCGCTAATAAATATCATCCCGATAGAAATGATAGCACTGAGGCCAAAGAAAAATTTCAGTTAATTCAACAAGCTTATGATGTTATTTCTGATCCTAAAAAGCGTTCTTTATATTTAAAAAACAATTATACAGTTATAACTGATCCCCGAGAAATTGCAGACTCTTTTTGGCACAGCGCTTTGCATTAGCCTTTGAACAATATTTTTTTTTTGTTAAACACTCAATTAAACACCTCATTAGGAAAGAATGAATGCAACCTGAAGTAAGCTTACCTGATTATTTAACTGATGATTTTTCTCTATATTTAGAGAATATGGCCTCATTAGCTGATCCTGAAAACCCTGATTTATTATCAAGTTATTTATCAAATTTATTCGAACAATTAAAAAAAATGCCTTTATTATTTAATGGTATGGTTGATCAACTCGCAATGGCGATATCAACCAAGGTGAGAATTGATAGCAAAAACTTAGCAAAAATAACATTGACAACAGAGCCTTCTTGGAACGAAATAAAACCTTTTGTAGGAGTACATGCCGATGCTAGAGCTTGTATTACTGAAATAATGACCCACGCAGAGCAAGATTTAAAAACAGCCATTTTACTCATTCATTTTTATAACGGCTATGATGCTACTCCCATCAAAGTTAAAGAAGATGAACATCTCGATGGCTACGACTCAAGTGACTATGAAGTTAATGACTATGATGAAAACTATTAAAACTTATAAATAAGTTTTATCGATTAATTTTAGAAATATGAGCTCTACTCATTAATCAATATTACTAAGCATCTGCTTAAGTAAAACGACTCAACAATATATAAGTTTTAAGGAATCACTTTGACAAAAAATGCATTAATTCTTGCTAGCGACATTATTGAACAAGCTCAGCATAGCGGTAGACGCGCAGGTACCTCATTAGAGAAAATTGCTTCTGAACAAGGTGATGAAACCATGTTGGCGGTGTTAACAGAGATGGATATTTTAACCGTTGCTAAAATTGTTAGAGAGCACGACGCCACCATTCCCTCCATTGCAACATGGCTGATGGATGCAGATTCAATCAAGCAGTTATTAAATGTTGAGCCGTCATATTGGCAAAATATGGATGAAGAACACGTGTTTTGCGCACAAACTGAAGCGCACAGTTTATTAACACAAATTTTTCTCTCTTCTGATAATGAAGAAAAACAATTAGAAGTATTAACAGCCATTGTTGAAGACGACTTTGGGCTTTTATATTTATCTTTACCCTTTGTCGGTCACGATTTTTCAGAGTTAGAAGAAGATGAAGAGCAAACTTCTGGCAGCATTGAAGAGTTATTAATGAAAATAAAAACGTTAAGCGAAGAGGCCTATCGTGAAGTGATGACCGTGAGTACCAATGGTACATTGGAAAACATTGAAAACTCGTTAAAAGAAAATGCTAATAAGCAAAGAGTGACTGCGGTTGAAATGGATACCGACGATATGTTTGCGCCGCTTTAACTTGCCAAATAGCTTGCCAAGTGATTTACCAAATAGTCGACCAAGAAAATCCGTATTTATATGAACAGCTTTAATTGAGCAGGATCGAACAATGAAAATTGCCGCGTTAAGAAATCACCCGTTTCTACTTTTGGTCTTAAAAGACGGAGAAAGTGAAGGCTATTTTACGCCTGAGTTTATGCATAAAACCAAGCAACAATTAACCGATATGTCGTTGAGAATAGCCTCTGATAACTTATCGATAATTTATGCCGATCAAATAAAAAAAGGCTGTGAAATTGTCCTTGGGCTGAGCAACTTAGGTTTATTAGAACTTTGCGATAATGATACCGAAAAAGCAAAAGATATTATAAAAAACCAAGGCATTGTTTATTGTTTTAGAGCTGGTTGGGCCAAGTACGCACAATTAAAGAAAATATCACCGTCATATTTTGAAGGTATTTCACTTAGAAGTTATGCTTTAGCAATCAACGATACAGCCGATATAAGGCTTATGCATGCGGCATTAGTGAGTGACGGTTATCAAAGCGCCATGCTGTTACAAGTTTATAAAAATATCGCCGCCAACTATTGTGCCAGCGCTCTACTTATTGATAATGATGAGGATGTGTTGAAGTTTGAATTGCAAAAATTTCTAAATACCGCCATTGCATTACTTCTCATTGATAGCGACAAAAAAGTGTTCACTAATACTTTATATCAGCAGTTAAACACTTACCTTACTAATACAAAAAAAGAGCCCTTGCTTGTTAAAATGGAAAACTGTATCACGAGTTTCACCGAGCAACTGCCATTATTAATTAAAGAGTACCTGCAAGAAGTACAGTTATTAAATTTCAATGAATTTAGAGGGATAATTAATCAACAAGTTAACATTTCTATTTATATTCAAGAAATATTAGAGCTGCCTATCACCGTTGCCAATGAACTGAATGATGACTTTGAAGGGGGTTACGACTTTCATGCCGATGATGAAGATGATATTGCTTACTTAAGGCCCGATGCTCCATAATATAGGAGCTTTAATACGTTTAAAGCATCATATTATTGTTGGTTAGCTAATCAGACAATAACTTTTTCAATCGCATATTTTTTCTGTGAACAAGCATAGCCTTTATTGATAAAACGCCTTACTTTATCGTCAAAAATAATGACTATGATGATAACTACTTTGAAGGCAATTAATATGAAAATAACTAATTTAAAGATACAACCGATATAGTTCTTTCATTGCGGCATTCATACGAACCCATTTCAAACTCTCGACAGATCCAAGGACGATGCTCATAAATAGAGCACATAAGAGTTTCACGATCTAACGCTGAACACCAACCATCCTCTAACCGCAACATGGTTTCACCGCCCCATTTATCACGGGCAATATGCTCATCAGGAACACCTGTGTCGGTAATAATCATAACCTCTAACCGACAGCAGCAAGCTTGACAATTTGAACAAGTAATTTCCGTTTTTGAAAGTTTTTTAATATTAATGGTCATGCGCATAATGAAATAGAACAATGACACATTTTACCCTAAGTAGATCATATTCGACATTAGTTTTGAGTGTATTTGAAGTGATGCTCTGTAGAGTCATAGTCCTGCATTTAATTAAAAAAATACCAGCTTACAAAGCCAAGCCAACTTATCGCTAATAATAGCCATGGTAATTGGCTGGGTTTTGGTTTAGAAAGCTCAACAATTTCAGTTTTATCTGTCTTTGATTTTAAAGTAGCTTTACGTATTTTATCTTGCTCTCGAGATTTTTTACTTTGTTGTTTTTTATACTCTGCTATACCTTTCTCAATGCCTTGAGATATTAGTTTAGTCTGCTCTTTGGTTTGATTAGGCCGCTGTATTCCCTTAGCTACTTTCATCGCTTGCTCTTGAGTTTCTTTCGATATTTTATTCATAATATTTAATCACTGTCCGTTTAGAGCGTTTATTTGCCTTGTAATAATTTGGTTAGCTCTTCTATTTTCTTTTTACATCAATATATTACAATTATTAATCAATGTCGTCATTGGCTTTATCAAACTGTAGCTCACAGAGTCGTTGATATAATGTCGAACTTTTTAATAATGACTTATGATTTCCAGTATCAATAATTCGCCCTTGCTCCATAACAACAATTAAATCAGCATGAATTACTGTCGCTAATCGATGAGCGATAATTAATGTTGTTCTATTGGCCATTAATTCATCTAATGCGGCTTGTACATGATATTCACTTTGCGCATCTAAAGCACTGGTTGCTTCATCAAGTAGTAATACACTAGGATCTTTTAAAATGGCTCGAGCTAAAGCAATACGCTGCTTTTGTCCACCGGATAAACGCACGCCCTGCTCACCTAAAAAGCTACCATAGCCTTGTGGTAATTGTTCAATAAATTCATGAGCGTGTGCTCTTTTGGCGGCGCTAATCACTTCTTCATCACTTGCTCCGGGCTTGCCATATCGAATGTTGTGCCAAACATCAGAGCTAAACAGTATCGGGTGCTGCGGCACCATACCCATGGTTTGACGTAAATCAGTCAATTTAAGTTGAGTAATATCAGTGTCATTAAAACTAATACTGCCCTTTTGAGGGTCATAAAAGCGTTGTAACAATTCAAATAATGTTGTTTTCCCCGCACCTGACGGACCAACTAAAGCGACAATTTTTCCGGTTGGTATGACTAAATTAATATGATTAAGTGCCGCACTGTCTGGACGTGATGGGTAGCAAAAATTGACATTGTTAAATGTGATCACCGATTTAGCGTTGTTCTTCAATACATCAGGAGTCGCTAATTCTTTGATGTCACTTTTAACCTCGAGTAATTCTAACAGCCGGGTTGCCGAGCCTGCCGCTCGTTGTAATTCACCGTATACTTCGGCAATGGTTGCGACAGACATAGCAACCATAATGGCGTAAAAAACAAATGCCCCTAATTCACCACCGCTCATATCACCTTTTAACACGTCCATGCCGCCTACCCATAACATACCGCTGATGGCACCGAAGGTAAGAAAAATCACGATAGCGATTAAAGTTGAGCGTTGTTTTACTCGTCGTTTAGCGACGATAAAAGCCCTTTCTACTTCATCAGCAAAAGCATGTTGTTCTTTGACTTCATGGGTATAACTTTGCACAACTTTTATGTTTTGAATAATTTCCCCTGCATAAGTACCAACATCAGCAATGGCATCTTGAGAGCTTGCCGCTAGTTTTCTAACTTTACGGCCATAAATCATCATTGGTATTAAAATAATAGGCACAATAAAAATAACAAAGAGTGTTAATTTTAAATTAGTCACCATTAACATCACTAGTCCGCCAATTAACATTAAAAAGCTGCGCAGAGCCATGGAAAAAGACGAGCCAATAATTGATTGTAATAAAGCGGTATCAGTCGTTAAGCGAGACATTAATTCACCGCTACGGTTTTCTTCAAAATAACTAGGATGCAAAGTTACAATTCGGTTGAAAACCGCTTTACGAATATCAGCGCTGACACGCTCACCTAACCAAGACATTAAATAAAAACGACTAAAAGTACCTATCGCCAGTAAACTAATTAGACCAATTAGCACTAAAATAGCCGATTGTAATTGCGTAACTGAACCGGCAATAAAACCATTATCAATAACAAATTTTACCCCTTGCCCTAAAGATAAGTTAACCGCCGCAGTCACTAATAAAGCTAATAATGCCAAAAACAACATCAGCTTGTAGGGTTTTATAAAAGCGAAAATAGGTAACAGGCTGGTGAATGCTTTAGACTTGATTTTTGCGGTGTTATTATCTGAAATAGGTTGATTGGTAGTTTGGCTGTTATCGTTCACTATGGGATCTCAAGTAATTAGCTGATAATAAAAAGGTATCAAAACGTATTTTCTAATTTTTCACCGTACATATTAACAGATTTATCCATTTCCATAGAGAAACACCTTTGAAAATCAATAACTCTTGGGATGTTTTCTTTCGGTGCTTTTCTTTAGGGATAGGCTCTAATAATGGATAAAAACCATTGGCTAAAATATTAGATGACTCGAAGAAAACACTCTCTTTTTCGTTGTTTTAGTCGTTTGTAGAGTTTCCACGCTGGCAATTCCAGCATATTTCAAAGGATGGGTCATTTTTCTCTGAACAGCTTTTACAGACCCACTCTTCACCTTTTACGCCGTTCTGTGATAGCTTCAAAATTTCTTTAGCGCGTTCAAAATCTGCGTCATCAATAACCCAAACTTCTGGCCAAGCATCGAAGGCTGAGGTTTCTCCTATGGCTCCCTGCGCGAATTCATTTTTAATAAAGGTACTTATTTCTTGTGCTTCAATGAGGTTTTTCACATTATTGACAAGAAAACTATTTTCGTTGGCATACAACATTTTCATGATTTAATACTCGTAACAGCCATTGAATGGGCTAATAATAAGTTTGCTAAAACTGTATTGCGAAACTGAACAAACGATTAACAGCTCCGCTTAAAAAACTTATATGTTTTGACACTACGCTTTATGTGATAACAGCAACCCTGCAAAATAAACCATTACTATGCCTGATATACGTTGAATCCACTTACCTAAAGATGGCATTTTAGTTGTAAATTTTATTTTGCTTATTGTTTTTGTTAGACCAGAAAACCACAGAAATATTATAGCAGCATGAATGGCAACCAATAAAAAGGCATTAACGGACGACGGTTGCTCAAATGATACAAATTGTGGAAATGCCGCTAAATAAAACATCGAGACTTTAGGGTTTAATATCTGTGTTAGAAACCCTTCGATGAAAAAAGTGTGCATAGGACGATTGGTTTTGTCTAATAACTTTTCATCAGTATGATTCTCTGCTGATATGTTTGAGCTTTTTCTAAATGTTTGAAATATTGCCTTTAAACCAATAAATAACAAATACACAGCGCCAATCACTTTTACCGCTAAAAATAACTCAGCTGATTGTAAAAGTAATGCTGACAAGCCCAATATTGAAAGGGCTCCGTGGAAAAACGTAGCGACAGTTAACCCTAAAATATTAAAAAATGCTGCCGTTTTTCCTTTAGCAGACACTGTTTTGATAATTAAAACCGCATTAGGGCCTGGGGAAATGACTAAAAGTAATGCGACTAAGCTAAAGGTAAGTATTTCATTCATGGTATATCTCCATCGTTTAATTAAAAGTATCGCGTCTTTAATAATGGGCTAACAGTAAAGACATATTCTCAATAATAATTTAAACCAAGCTGTTAACGTGAATATTATTTCGTCTGATTAGACTGCAAAAATTGTTTAACCACCATGACTGTTGCCAGGGGATCTTCCTCGTGAGGAACATGTCCTAAATCATCAAAGATAATCAATTGACTGTTTGGGATCTCTTGTTCAAATTTCGTTCCAAACTTAACTGGTATTAATTGGTCTTTTCTACCCCAAATTAAAAGTGTCGGTACTTTTATTGTTTTGATTTTGTCTGCCAAAGCTCCTGGTAATGCCTGATTAAAACGTTCTTTCAAAGCATTACGATTCCCTTCACGAAGAGACAACTCGTAGTATCGGTCAACTAATTCATCGGTCACCAAATCAGGATTGCCATAAACATTTTTAACACTTCCTACTACCAAGGATCTAGGTAAAACATCTTTTAATAACATACTAGCGATAGGGTTTTGTGACAATTTAAAGGCAAGTGGCACTGATTCAGGCTCATAATGATAGCCACTGGAGTCAACTAAAATCAATTTAGATACTCTATCGGGGTGCAATACAGCTGTCGCCCAAGCAACATATCCGCCTAAAGAGTTACCTGCTAATACGCTTTTTTTGACCTGCAATTCATCTAACACAGCAACAACGACTTCAGCATAATGTTCAATGGTATAATTGTTTTTCGGGTCTGGTCCTGTCAAACCAAAGGCTGGTAAATCAAAACGAATGACTCGGCGTTGGCCTTTTAATGCGTCAACCCATCCATCCCAAGTGTGCAATGACGCACTCGTGCCATGAATCAAAATAATGGGTTCTTCATCAGATTTTGGGCCTTCGTCTCTGAGATGAATATTCATACCCGCAATATGTAAAAACTGTGAAGGTTCGGGAGCCCAACGTTGGCTAAGCTCTGCAACAGACCTTTCGGGGGCTTTATTGGCATAAAGATAAATAGCGAGGGCGGCCATAGCGGCTAGTAGAAGATATAAAATACTCTTTAAAATTCTCAAAATTTTGTACACCTTATTTTATTTTTTTTCATGGTATTAATTATTAAAAATATTTCAAACTAAGCAAGTGATAGATAATTAGCTCGTTGGCCATGAGCTGATAATTGTTCCATTTTGTTAGCGAGAACAGCTACCCCATTATATGTCGTTTGAAACCTTGAGGTAATGTCGAAGCCATACTTTTGATACAGCCTTATCGCTGGATAATTTGATGCTGCTACATAAAGTGTTGCTGAACCCATTATATGAGCAAGCATAAATTCTAACAGTTTAATGCCAACACCTTTGCCACGAGCTTCTGGACGAACAAATAATGCCCTAATTTCTGAACCATGATAAGCACAGAATGCAACGATGTTTTTACTGTCATACACGTAAACGTTTGATTCGTGAATTTGAGCAAACCGTGTCTCATCTTTATCTAAAGGTAATAATTCAAACTTAGCATGCTCATACCTCAACTCGTCCAGTTTAGAGTTTGTATATATATCTAAAAGGCTACTGTAATCATTATTTGAATATTCGCGTATGCTCATTTTTCAAGCCATTAATTTAGGTCAACTGCGTGTTTTTTAAGTAACGCCATTGGCACAATATCTAACGCTTTAATATGAGTCCTTTTAAGATGAACTCTGGGTGCCATGTTACTTGCTTCAGCTTCTAGCCATCGTGCGGCACATAAACACCAGCTATCTCCCGGTTTTACCCCTTTAAAACCAAACTCAGGTATAGGAGTAGATAAATCATTACCCCTAAACCTTGAATACTCCAAAAATTCTTTAGATGCATTAATACAGACGGTATGTGAACCTACATCGTCTTTGTTAGTATTACATTTACCGTCACGATAAAAGCCCGTAATTGGGTCTTCACAACATATTTCTAATTTTTCACCGAACACATTAACCGATTTATCCATTTCCATAGAGAAACACCTTTGATTTACCATTAGTAAGAAAGCTAACGCGTTGTTAACAAACTCGATATAGTTGACTAGAATAAGAAGAAAACGCACGATAGCCAACGGTAAGACGTACGTTTAGCAACTTGTAGGGGGTTTAACGACCAAACCACAACATATTATAGTAGATCTTGTGGTTCGCCTGAATCACATTTTTTACAATTTAATTCGTGACCTATCATAGACCTGCGACCTTCTGCTGTTGTTACCCAAGGTCTATTGATAAAAGGTGGTTTGTCTCTGACATGCTGAAAGTGACCACATCGTAATTCGGCGACCCAGTCATTTTCTTTATCTTTATGGTAACCAGCAATAGGTTGATTCATTAATACACCTAACGCCATGCTCATCTGCAGGCCAAATACGCGACACTTTTGATTCATTTACAATTGATAGAAACAACTGCATATCTAGCAAACGAAAATATTGAGAAACGAACATGAATCAACAGTACAAATAGGCTTGTTAGCTTTCGAGGCTTGATATACCCCAGAAGCCATTATTTTTGAAATTTAATTTCCAGCCTTTTTGTATTAACACTCTTCTGATATGTAGATTTAAATAACCGTGGCCAAACAAAACTATTTTATCTTTTTCTTGCGCTAATTCAACTAGATTATCCGCTGCCAATTCAGCACGGATTCTCGCTTGGCGATAGGATTCAAAAGAACCTTTTAGACCAAGCATCCAGAAAACTCTATTGATATAAACCCAAGTCATCGCTTTTAATCGAAAAGGAAATCTATACCTTGGTATTTCCATTTCCCGATAAAGTTTAGAGGTTAATTCAGGCGACTGCCCCGTATAAATATAAGCAGAATGTATGGCACGTTCAAGATCACTGGAAACAACATAATGAGATTTATATTCATCAAGTATACTTTCAGGTCTACTATTCTTAGCAACATCAGAAAAGTTATAACGACGAACCCATTTTGTAAAATCCACCGCATTAAGAACAGGGTTATTTGCCGAAGTTGGCTTTCCATGTCGAATTAGTATTATTTCCATTAGCAACCTAAAAAATGAGATGGACTTCTCTTACCAAGCGGCATATATGTACCATATTAAAAGATGTTAAAGCATTCAATTAAAGAAGAGTCCATAAATTTTCAATTAAAGCCGTAGCATTGATTTAGCCAAACTAGTTTTTAGTATTCATGGTGTTGTCATACATAGCAAGTGTAAATTTCGTAAAACAGTTAAAAGAAACACCTATTAGCAGAGGTAAATAAATTACCTCTGCTAATAGGTATCAAAAGCGCAGAGCAGCAAACCATACTGTCTATCCATCGAATTAGACAAGGGTTAATCAAAGCGATGGTTAAAAAGTATCCCTCAACCATCATGTTTGATTACCAGTGCTACTATTGCGTGAACTAAAGGCGATACTGTCACAGTTGCAGAAAAGGCAACTATAAACGAGAACCCCCATGACTTAAGCCATAGAAAAGTAATATTTTCGACTAGACCAACATTGTATGTCGTAATAACCAATGACATCACTCCCGACATGAACATTGCCATAAAGAAGGAAAAGACTAAGCCTTGATATTTTTTATCAATCATATAAAAGCATATTGTTAGGCGACGGTAGTTGCATCTTGTAGATGAAGGACGAACTCGGCTATCCCATCGCAGAGCCGACGATCATGTTCCAAGTTCAATTGCCCTTCAAAAAAATTTTCATAGAAACTACCCAAACTATACGAGCCGCGTACATCAGCTCCCCACCAAGGCATAAGCTGGGTCAAACTTTGTAGATTGGTAGAGCCGCCATTAGCCCCTGGGGATGTACTCAGTAAAAACACTGGTTTAGACGCAAATATGGGCTGTTGTTGATCAACTAATCGAGACAGCCAGTCAATAACATTCTTAAACACCGCAGGCATAGAGCCATTATGTTCAGGGATAGCGATAATAAAAGCATCTTGCTCTGCAAACAATGCTCGTAACTGTGTTGCCGTGGCAGGAAAACCGTCTTGCTTTTCTTTATCTAGGCTGTACATCGGCATAGAAAAATCACGTATATCAATCACGTTGATTTTATGACCCGTGATTTTGTCTGCCGCAATATTTAACAAAGTTCGGTTGATAGAATCTGCGCTATTACTCGCGGAAAAGGTACATATTTTTTTCATAATTTATCTTCTTAATCTTTTTCTACAGAAATGAGCGTTAAGTGCAGTTCTTCACTTGTTACTTTCAAATCAAAGCTATCAACGCGAATAAGGTCGCCATCTTTTACTACAACGCCATTCATTTCAGCTTTTCCATTGGAAATATAGGCTAGAAATTCACCTTGCCTGTCGATCTGACAGTTTTTTTCGAGTAAGCCAACTTCAATGATGGTTTGACTGTCAAAAGTGTCACTTTGACTCGCTTTCCCTCCATAAATGGGTATTAATTGATTTTTCTTTAACGTGTAGAGCTTATAGCCCGCCGCTTCATTGGCCTTTTCTGGTAACACCCATAATTGTAGTAAACGGGTTCTGCTCAGATCGGGGTTGATTTCATTGTGCGCAAAGCCTTCACCGCCTGCGCGTTGCACCTGTACTTGTCGGTTTTGCATGGACTGCCCATGCTCTAAAGAACCTTCATGTGTTAACCGTCCCTCTAACAATACAGTAATCACATCTACTTCAAGATGTGAGTGCATATAGGTTTCACCGTGGGGTAAATACCGGGCATCGGCCAGATAGACAAAATTGCCTATGCCATTCCAGGTGTCTGCGTTGCCTCCTATTTGTTTATCGTGGATGAGCCGGGTTTCTTTTAATCCGGCAAAACCACCACGTGCTAAGGTATCTCTGGGTAATATTTCCATCTGTGCTTCCATCGTTGTTGTAAAAACGCTAGATTAAACAAAAGTAATTGATGAGCCTAGCTGATAAATCTGACAGGAGAGGAGAAATGGCCTTGGTGAGATTAATCTAAAAAGGCCGGTATTGCATGATGGCAATGTTAGATGGCGAGAGTTTGGCAAGTCTATTAAGAAAGCCCACTTAGTGCTCTAGATGAGACCTAACGAAATAGCTTTGACTGTAGCAGAGATACGGTTATTGGCATTCAGTTTGGCCATAACATTATTTAAATGGAAGTTCACCGTACGCTCAGAGATGCCCAATATGACAGCAATTTCATGGGAGGTCTTTCCATCTGCGATCCAGCGCATGACATCGATTTCTCGGCTAGTCAATTGTACATCGTTATCTACCAGTGGAGATGAGCTAATCAATTTTTCTAAAGCGTTATTAAAGACTTGTGTAAACCACATCAAGCTTGGCGAGTTAATCTCAGAGTGAGGTGCGTTAGTATCTGAACGCGCCAAAGTCAGCAGCGATATTCCCGATGTGCTGCGCGTAGACTGACACCAACCAGATTTCATATCAAAGGCCATCAGATCTTCTAGAAAATGAGGAACCACGGCATAAGTATTTTGCGCTGTCCATATCAGTGGTACCGAAGATTTTATTGCATGTTGAACGAGCGGATCCTGATAGAAATACTCCTGTTTTTTATACATTGTTTGCCAAGATGCAGGATAATTATTATGCATAATCGGATGGGCAGAAAAAGGCGTGTGCGAACGATGGCCGTAGGCAAAATAGTCAAAGCCCTGCAACTTGGCAAAACGTGCCGCGGCATCCAACAGCTCTTCTATTGATTGAGCAGATTGAACTGTTTCAATATACTCCATGGGATGAATATTAATCATTATTGATAGATGTTTTTTTCTAATTTATTGAGTGAGACTTGAGAAGCCTGAGCAATATAACACGAATACTTAATGATGAAATATAGGGCAAAGAATTTTAGACTGGTCGCAGGAGTGAAATTAATGTTAAAGAGGTGTATAAAGCGCCCTACCGTGCCAAATAAACTTACTTCATCAGCAACATGATCAGGTAAAGCAGTGCCAGCTGCAACAGGCGAATATTTAAAACAGCTAACACTCTCTCATTGTGCTTACTCTAAAAAATTTCAAAGATACAATAATAAACAGACATATTGAGTGGCTGCTTATTATTTGGTTTCACTTCATGATTAACCACAAAAGAGTGGCTAGAATTTTATCTTATAACCTAAAGTCGCTCTTCGTCCCTCGGTGATATAGTAAGTAAAGTCACCTCCAGCTTGCTCAGATATGTTGACATACTCGTCATTAAGTAGATTAGAAATAGCTAAATACAATTCGCCACCAGCCAATTGATAGCTCACGTTGGTATTAAGTAGAAACTGGGAATCAGTATTGGCGGCACCGTTATTAACTTCTTCGGCACTGAAAAAATCCCCCTCACCATAGTAAGTAGCTTGTAATCCAACCGCTAGCTTTTCCATTGGATACCAATCTAAGGCTGTGGTTAAACGCAAAGGCACTACGGTATCAGAAGCTAAAGATAATTTGTTGCTACCATCTTCCTCTGAAATACTACCTCTTTGCCAAGTAATCAGCGCAGAAACATCTAAGTTATCAGCAGCAGACCAACTAATAGAGCCATCAATACCATATATTTCTTGGGGTGCTCTTAGTGGAATGAGGGTACAAATTTTTTCACCAGCACAAGTAGGGTCAAGTTGAAGTAAGGCAGCACGTTCAGATTCAGAATAAAAAGCAGCCGCTTCAAACCGAATCCCATTGTATACTCCTCTGACACCAACTTCGTATTGATCTGATGCTGCAGGTTCAGGAGAGATAGTTGACGGGTCGGATACCCCTCTGGTAGCCCTACCAATCTGACTAATTTCTGCACCTTGGCTAAAACCAAAGAATAACTGGCTCAAGTCAGTCAATTTATACACAGCGCCAGCATTCCAAAGTATTAAGTCAGAGTCGCTGAAATCACCTGGAGTACCCGCATTAGGAATATCAGCTGAAAAATCTCTATCGCCAACTTCACCTGTATACCATTCTTGTCTTGCGCCAACGCTAAAGCGCCAATCGCCTTTTTCATATTCACCTAGCGCAAACAGTGCTGAGGTTCGCAAGATTGTTTCAGGTGCAATAAAATTAACAACTTCATCATTAGAATCCGTATCAATTTTAGGGCGATAGATGCTGTTATGGGTGAAATCAAGACCATAACTTAATATTAAGTCAGCTCCGTCGAGCTTAAGGTTTTTAACTAATGCAGAACGAAACCCGAGTCTTTCATTATCAATATTAGTGGCAAAGAAAAAATCTCCGCCATCATTTACATCATAAAAATTAACACGTTGCTGTATTTTTGTATCTTGATAGAATGCCGAAACACTTACGCTATGTCCCAAAAAATCAGCATTGGAATAAGTAACCGTCAGAGTGGTCAACTGATCGAAAGCTGAGTCTCCATCGGGATGAATGCTTGGAATGACGATTTTACCAAACTCTTCTCCTTTCACCTGGTTACCGTCAAGAGATGCTGTTTCTTGTTTGTTTTCTTTATAAAAAGTACCAAAAAATTCCAACTTTCCATTTTCTGAAAAATCAAAACCGAGCGAACCATTAATATTATAGGCATCAAAGGCTGTACCAGGAACCAAGCCGCCATCAGGAGTTTTGGATAAATCACTGTCGCGATACCCGGCACCAAAGTAATAATCTACCCGTTCAAATTTTTGACCTGCGCCTGCATACAAATCAGTCACAAAACTATCATTACTACTGTTCGTTGCAAAACTGGTTTGTGCAGTCAAGTCGACTTCTAATTCTTCATTTTTTGCACGACGTGTGATCAGGTTAACAATGCCTCCCGGTGCTCCAGCACCGTATAAAGCGGTGCCACCACGAACGGCTTCAATACTTTCTATTGCAAAAGGACTGATCAAAAAGGCGCCGTTACATGAGTTTTTTCTCAAGTCATCATTTACCGGTGCGCCATTAATCTGAAACGACGTCGAGCGGCCCCTGATATTAGTACTACAACCTGAGCGATCAGTGCCTTGAATCGATATACCTGGCACCGTAAATTCCAAAGAGCGCACAATATTGGTATCAAATCTGAGTTGCTTCGTTAACTCAGTTTCATTGACTAAAGACACTGATATCGCCAAATCTTCTAACGCCGCATTAGAACGACTACCCGTAACAATAATTCGTTCAATGTCTTTAACATCTTGTGATTTAAAATCGTCTTTGGCATGAGCCGACAAACTCGCACAAATAGAAAGAGCGATGAAAGAGTAACGTCCAGTTTTCATTAAACAATAACCTTAGTAAAAAAATAATCTGCGAATGATAATGATTTACATCAACTTTAACAAGGCGGTTTAATGAATTATATTGAATATAAATAGATCAGCATCAAATTTTAGTGTTTTAAGAAAAAGGTTTATAACTAACTGATATGATAAATTTAAAAATAGTGGTTAGGCAATATTTATAGATTATATTTCAATGGGAATAATAATGGTGGGAATAACAGTTAAGTACAAGGTGAATGAATAAATATGAATGCCCTCAAGCAATAACCTAAAAGTTATTGCTTGATATTTAAAGAGAAAACTTACCTGAATAGTTAGGTTTTATAAGTTACTAAATTAACGTTTCATCTTCGACACGAACCCCCCAAACATCGTGCTCATCTGCATGAATAATTTGCACCCAAATTTGATCGCCCGGCTTGGCGTCAAAATCATCAGACAAATACACTTTGCCATCAACTTCTGGTGCATCCATATAAGAGCGCCCAACAATGCCAAGATCATTTACTTCATCAACAAGAATGAGATATTCTTGACCAATACGCGCTTGTAATTTTTCGCTACTAATTTTTGCTTGTACCGCCATAAAACGTTGTAGCCTGTCTTCCATTACCTCTGGAGAGACGTGATCTGGTAATGCATTAGCCGTAGCACCTTCAACGGGTGAGTATTTAAAACAACCCACTCTATCAAGTTGCGCTTCTTCTAAAAACTCAAGTAACTCTTCAAATTCTTCTTCGGTTTCACCCGGAAAACCAACAATAAAGGTTGAACGAATGACTAACTCTGGACAAATTTCACGCCATTTAGCAATACGCTCTAATACACGGTCTGAGCTACCAGGGCGCTTCATTAATTTAAGAATACGTTTATTGGCATGCTGGAATGGAATATCTAAATACGGGAGAATTTTACCTTCAGCCATAAGAGGAATAATTTTATCCACATGTGGGTAAGGGTAAACATAATGCAAACGTATCCAAACGCCCTGCTTCGCTAACTCTTCACACAACTGCTGCATGTGAGTTTTAACCGGCATGCCATCCCAAAAATCAGTTTTGTGCTTAACATCTACGCCATAAGCAGAAGTATCTTGTGAGATAACCAATAATTCTTTCACGCCAGCATCCACTAAACGTTTAGCTTCACCTAATACATCGCCCACTGGGCGCGAGTCTAAATCACCACGCATTGACGGGATAATACAGAACGTACAGCGGTGATTACAGCCTTCAGATATTTTTAAATACGCATAATGCTTAGGCGTAAGTTTCACACCTTGTGGCGGTACTAAATCAATAAAGGGATTATGTACTGGTTTAGGCACATGTTTATGTACTTGTGTTAATACTTCGTCATAAGCATGTGGGCCTGTTACGCCTAAAACATTGGGGTGAAGTTCGATGATTTCATCTTTCTTCACGCCTAAACAACCCGTAACCAATACTTTGCCATTTGCCGCTAATGCTTCACCGATAGTATCTAAAGACTCTTGCACTGCTGAATCAATAAAACCACAGGTATTTACAATCACTAATTCCGCATCATCGTAGCTATTGGTTACATCATAACCTTCAGTGCGAAGTTGCGTAAGAATGCGCTCTGAGTCAACTAAATTCTTTGGACAGCCGAGACTGACAAATCCAACACGTGGGGAGATATTCTCGACTTTAGCACCTGCTTTTTGCACCTGATTACTTTGAATAGTGGCTTGTTCTACTGCCTGTTGTGCAATTATTTTACTTGGTGTTTCAAGCGTAGTGGTTTGCTTTGGGTCAAATTGTTCGACTGTCATAGGTGCCTTGGTGTTTTATGTTGGTTTGGTGGTGCGTTATTGAGGCGGTATTATATAGGAAAGGTTTTAACGAGGAAAATTGCTTTTTGATTAAAATCGCAAGACAATAAAAAACATACTAACTTCAATTAGTGTTCACCTGAACTATAGATTTCCTTTATTAATTTCGTAGTTAACTTTTCCGCATCCTTATAAATTCTTAGTTTATTTTCATTGCTATTGTTGATATGCGCGGCAGACACTATGTTTGCTTGCGTTGTAAATCGTTTAATCATAGGCTCATGCATGGATTTATGGTTTTCTCTACGACTAATCCAAGTTATAGCGAGCCACTCTGCATTCAAATATACCCGACTATTTTTTGCTCTATAGTGCTGTATAACAGGAAATAACTTTATATACATACTAATGAAGTGAGTTCCATAGTTATCATATAGCACTTCTTTATCGTAAGCCTTTAGGCGACAACCTATGGCAAGTCTTTCCCATAAATTAAAGCAATCCCTTATTGCTTTACTAACAGCATTAGGAGCATTACCTTCAAATAACTCTTCAAACATTTGAGATGGTAGATAGTTATCTTTTCTACTAACAAGGTAGGTTTGAATACATAAGGCATCTAAATGATATTGATTATTACTTGAAAAAGACTCTATAAAGTCAGAGGTTTTTTCCCTTCGAAACAAACGTCGTTGATAGTAAGAAGTTAACAAAACGGTTGAAATTGCAGCAAAAAGGGTCACAACTGCGGCAATTAATACGATGAGGTTATCCGTAGGATTATATAAATAACCTATTAAAGAGTCTATAAAACTTGGTTCCGGAGTGATAATTGATTTACTTTGAGGCACGATTAAGTTTGATAAGAATAACTATATTATTCAAAAATAACTTCATCTTGTTCTTGAAATACAATATCCATAACATTCACACAAAACAGTAAGCTGACATAATGTAAATATAACTGAACCTACAAATAAAAGCAAAATTGTTTAACTCAGTAAATCAACCTTTGAATACCTCAAATCAATCAATATATCTCGAACAAAAGTTGCCCTTCACCGTCAAACGGCTTTACCGTATGTTCATTAAGAGAACAGCGGTAAAGCATAATGAATCAACCAGAAAATACAGAAAAACCTTACCCAAATAACACTCGACGGCACCCAACTTTTTATAGTATCAATAAGGTATTTTAATGATGTTGGATGCGTGGTTTATGCCGAGTGATAAAGTTAAGTGCTTTTCCTATGTGCGTTGCTCTTCTGAAAAGCAGATTAAGTGCACGAGTTTAGAGCGCCAACTAGCCAAAACCTAAGCGTATAGCTAACGACACCTGCCTCTAGCGCTTAATCTCATATACATTATCTCCTTACTTAATTTAGGAGATAAACATGAGAATTTCGCGTAGCCAAGAACAATAACAAACCATCATTGAAGATCAATAAACCAGCGGCTTAACCATTATTGATTATTGCCAACAACAGTAATTATCAACATCGAGCTTTTACGCCCTTATAAAGAAACTCAGCTTGTCGTCAGGTAACTTTGTTCGCGCCAAAATAACACAACAGGTGGAGATTATAGAAGAACAAACGGTCATAACAGTCACCGCCGGTAAGGTAAATCTCAGCTTACCGGCATCAATCTCTGTGACTTACCTTAGCCTATCATTACGTGAGCTAATTTAATGAAGATGTTTGTTAAGCCATCAGAGGTTTTCTTATATCGAAATTTTGGTGATTTTCGTAAAGCGATAAATGGCCTCGCTGCACTGGTCTAACGCATCGTGAGGTGATATTTGTAGTCTAGCTGAGAACCTTTAGTTGGCTAATTTATGCCCGTCCTTATTTTTTTGTTCTTGTTCTATTTGTTTTTTTAACCTTTTTCTTGATTTGTTTAGGCGCTTTTGAAAACTCTTTATGGAAAGGCTGCTCTGTAACAACAGGAATGGCTTGCCCTATGCTATTTTCAATAGTAGTTAATTGCCTTATATCATTTTCTACAGCAAATGATATGGCCATGCCACTTTTGCCAGCACGAGCCGTTCGCCCTATACGGTGTATGTAGTTTCTTGGATCTTCAGGAAGGTTATAGTTAATGACTAAAGTAATATTATCAACATCAATGCCACGCGCAGCAACATCCGTTGCAACTAATACTCTTAAATTAGAATCTTTAAAGTTTTGTAACGCTTCCTCCCTAACTGCTTGTGTTTTACCACTATGAAGGCTAGCGGCAGTTATCGATGCTTTTTCTAGTGCGTTAACAATGATGTCAGCGCCATACTTTGTTTTACAAAAGATGAGTACTTTTTCATAGTCAGGTTTTGCCAATATATTAAACAATAAAGGTACTTTATTTGATTTATCAAGGTGGTATACACTTTGATTAACCAAGTCTATAGTAACCATTTGTGCAGCAATTTGAATTTTTGTTGGCTCGGTTAATATTGCTGTCGCTAGTACCTCTATTTCAGCAGGCATAGTCGCTGAAAATAATAGTGTTTGTCGCTTCTTTGGCAGTTTAGATATGATGTTTTGAACATCCTTAAAGAACCCCATATCAAGCATCGTATCTGCTTCATCTAACACAAATACTTCTAACGCCTTAAAATTTATATCGCCCGTTTCAATTAAATCCAATAACCTGCCAGGGGTGGCCACTAAAATATCAAGTCCAAGTGCGATAGCGTCAACTTGGGCTTGTCTTCCTACACCACCATAAACAACCTTAGTTTTAAGCCCTAAACCATCAGAGTAGTTATCAATGTTTTGCATTATTTGCGAGGCAAGCTCACGTGTGGGCGTTAGTATGAGCGAACGCGTGCTCTTAGCTTTGATATCAACTTTATTTCGTGCAAAATTATTGATAATAGGCAATGAAAAGGCGGCAGTTTTTCCTGTTCCCGTTTGCGCTATACCAAGAAGATCATTGCCATTAATAAGAACAGGAATACATTCTTTTTGGATTGGTGTGGGCTGTGTATAGCCTTTAAGAGTAACTCGGTCAATAATTGACTCTAAAAGTGAAAATGCTTTAAATTCTGACATGCTGGCTCGGTATTCTTTAATCAATAGCCTATTATTCTAACAGAATGCTTTAACATATTTAAGACGTATTAAGGTGGCTATTTCTGATACTGAAGGCAAATTTTAAGCGGCCTTACTCGAAATGCATGTTCTACATTTTGATTTGCCCGATAAGGGAATAACATCAGCTAACTTTCTGACTGATTTAATTTTTTCATTTGAGATAGCAAAAACGATCATCAAAAAAACTAATATTATTGGGTTAACCACCAATGCTTGAACAAATGAAATAGGTAGAATAAAGCCGATACTTAATATACCTATAATCAATACAAAACTTATGATACGAATACCGTTATAAACAATGCTGTGAATATTCATAGTAGCTCTCTCTGTTGCTTAAGTTACTACTATATTGCTCCACGTGGCCTTCGACAAACGTAAAATATTAACGGCATAACTGAGTATCATTCATCTATACTAGTTTCAACTAACTGCTTGAACCAGCTGACAAATGAATGAATGTCATCACGCTCTTTATCTCGTGGATGATAAACAGCAAAACACGCAGGTGAAAATTGACTTTTTTCTTTAAATGGCTGAACCAGCAACCCTCGTTTTAAGGAAAGATTTTCAAGGGGAATAGCACCCAATGCCAAGCCCAAGCCTTGCTGAGCAGCCTGAATAACACCATCATACGAGCTAATACTTAGGCTAGATTTTGAGCCAACATTGGCAAGACCCACCGTTTTCCCCCATTGTGGCCAGCTATCTTTTATATCTGTATGCTGAATTAACGGCACCGACATTGTTTGTTCAACATGGGACAAGTTATGTTGCTTAGCAAATTCTGGCGAGCATAAAGGGCTGACTTGTAAATTAAATATTTTTTCAGATATCACCCCGATATAGTCACCATCGCCAAGCCTTAGCGCCAAATCGAAATCATCGTAGCGTAGATCAATCAGTTCCATTGATGTTTCTATTCTGAGTTCAATTGATGGGTATTGGCGTTGAAACAGACCTAAATTAGGAATGATAATATTACTGGCGATAGTAGGTATTGTTGATATTCGCAGTAATGAGGATTGAGCTTGTGCAGAAAATTCTTGCTTGAGCGATGTCGTGCCATGCTCCAGTAAATGAAATACCGCTTGCACTGTCTCCATATATTTCTCACCGGCAAGCGTCAGTTTCACGCCCCTTGTTATCCGTTTAAATAACACTATGCCGATGTTTGCTTCCAGTGATTTTATTTGATGACTAATGGCGGACGGTGTCAAGGACAACTCTTCAGCTGCTTTTTTGAAACTTGAGTGACGCCCAGCCGCTTCAAAAAGTTGTAGTAAATGTAAAGGCGGTAATCTTCGTTTCATAAATGTTCATCATCTAAAGTGCGGGTTAATTAAAGGTGATTCGTTTACTGCTGCAATTAATGATAACTTATCTTCGTTAATTAATACTCTCTTTAGAGCATAAAAAATAATGTTATAACAACACTTTCTTCAACAATAAATTGTTTATTTTCAGCCGCTAAAGAAAAATAAAGATAATAAATTAAATTTTTTTCATTAGGTTTTCGTTAAGGTGTTTCCGTTAGATAGTTGTCTTACCTTTTCAGCCGACCCACAATATACTGCATCGCTAATAAATATCAAATAAAGTACCCTATATATTCGAGTCAAAATGGGGTTATGCTTAAGTTATTCAATGGTTATATACTTAAATCAGCGACTATTAATCTATGTATTAGTAGGCTTATTACTGAAATTTTCAGTAATAAGCCTTTTTCATAAAACAACGCAATATTTAAAAATAAAATTTTGAAATATAAAGAATTTACGATAGATTACTAGTAACCAAGTAGATGGGGATTACTGATCCGTCTGCATAATATTGCTATGTTTACATCATTTATAAATTAAATGGGGATATTTTATGAAAAAAATTATTAGTCTATTATTAACTGCCTTCGTTCTTACGGCTTGTACACCGAAGATAGGAAGCGAAGAATGGTGCTCTGATATGAAAGAAAAATCGAAAGGGGATTGGGCAGCTACAGAAACTAAAGATTTTGCCAAACATTGCATATTTTAAGATAAATAAACAAAAAACTATGTCATTAGCGATACTAATGCCTAAAATGTATCACAATGAAAAGTTTCAATAGTTTACCAAAAATTGATATTAAACTTTCAGATTGTATTTCAAATACCTACCAACCTTATTCCTTTGCTGTGTTGTCATTTCGTTTTATAAGAATGAATTGATTTTTATAAAACGTCTTGCCAATTTGGATTTGCACAAGAAACACACTATAATTAGCTGTTGTGTTGTCGTTCACATTGATGAAGATGAGCAATACATTTAACTCATAAAACTTGGGCTATAGGTTACTAATTTCTCTCAAATTTAAGCCATATTTAGCTTGTAAACAACTCAGCTTGAAATTCCACTTATATAGTACCTTGAGTTCATTAGGACAAATTATGTTAAATAAAAAACACCTTGTTACCTGCACTCTATGCACCTTTATACTGACTGGCTGTGGCGGAAGCTCAAGTGATAACTCAAACGATAATATGCCATTGCCTAGTTTTTCTTTATCGGTAAGTGACGCCCCTGTTGATGACCTTACTGAAGTCGTTATATGTTTCAATCAAATAGAGCTTAAAAGCAGTGGCGGTGATGCTGTTTTCACCATAGGTAATGAAAGCGGAATGATTGCGACTAATGACTTATGTTTAGATAACGATGGTAGTGTTATACCTAATACGGTAGGTATTGATTTAAAACAATATACAGGCAGTGATTCTATTGCTTTAATTGAAGGCATAAGCATTGCAGCAGGCGATTATACACAATTACGCTTGCTCATGAGCGATGGCTCTTACGGCACTGACGCTCAAACGAATGAAAAAATCACTATAAGTGTTCCTTCAAATGAACTTAAGCTCGATGCTTTCACCGCAACGTTAGGTGGCACAGTAGACTTCACACTAGAATTTGATCTAAATAAAGCGATGACAAACCCTGTCGGTCAAGCAGGATATTTTCTTAAACCGCGTGGGGTTAGATTAGTTAATAATAATGAAGCAGGTCATATTGAAGGCACTGTTTCGGAAACATTATTACTTAATAATCAATGTACGCCGCTTTCTGACTCATCAGTAAATGTAGCAAGTGTTTATATGTATGATGGCTCAAATGTAGCTATTGATACCCTAGAAGATAATGGTGGAGACGAAAACAAAAGCTTACCTTATACAAGCACCGCAGTTACTTTTGATAGTGAACAAACGAGCTATAACTTTGAGATCGGCTTTATTAAAGCGGGAGATTATACCATTGCAGTGAGTTGTGATATTGAAGATGACCCTGAAATTGACGAAGAGATAAACTTTATCACTTCGCAAAATGTTACCGTGCTTGCAGGAAGCTCCCCCGTTCAAGTCAATTTTTAGAGCCTGTCACTCACCACTGTCTGGTAAGTTAATACACCTACTACGTTTGCACCTTTTCTGCTTACTCTACGGCTTATTTCACCAAAGTAAAAATATCAAGAAAAAAAACGCATTAAGCAACTAATTTTGATTAATAATTTGCAAATATCGTCTTTGTAACTCACGCTTAAGCAACCCCTCAAATGATGAAATAGCTTAAAGGATTATACTATGAGTGAGACCTTGTACGACAAATATGGTGGTTTCGACACATTTAGCACTGTTGTGAGTAATTTTTATCAAAAAATATTAGACAGTGAAGAACTTGCTCCTTATTTTGATAACGTTAATATGGAAAAATTAATGTCACATCAAACTAGTTTCATATCTACGGCACTCGGCGGTCCAGAGAAATACACCGGTTTAGATCTACGTAAGGCTCATGCACCATACGATATTACTGTTCCTCACTTTCAAGAAGTGGCAGAGCTGTTAGAAGAATCTCTTGATGAAGCAGGTGTCGAACAAAAAGATATTACCAGCATAATTTCAATAGTTGAAAATTTGATGGAGCAAATCGTTTCAAGTGTTTAACTCTAACAAGTTTGAAATGAGTTCAAAGCTAAAGAACTTATCTGAATTACTTAATGATTTAGATCAGGCTCTGATACTTTGTCACTGTGAAACATTTGAAATTATTGAATATAACCAAGTACTTGCTAAATGGTATCCAACTGAGCTCGTACATAATTCAATTGAATATATATTTGATGAAGATGTGATCAGGCGAATAGGTAATGCCGTAACAAAAAAACGTAAATATCGATTTAAAGTGGAGCGAATGATTGGTTCTCGTAAAGAGCATATTGATTTCAATACGAAATTAATTTCAACGAGTGAACATCAAAACTATCTGTTACTGCAAGGCTCGGTTAATAGTACCACAGCGCAATTAACTAAAATGATCAAAGATCACAGTTTAATTACCACAAAAAATAGGAAAATATTAGAACAAGCGATTAATGAAGCTCAAGCGGCTAATCAAGCTAAGAGTATGTTTTTAGCGACAATCAGTCATGAATTGAGAACGCCAATGAATGGTATTTTAGGCATGGTACAGCAGTTTTATAAAACGTCGCCAACTCATCAACAATTCGATTTAATCAATATAATTGAAAGTTCAGGCGAGCAACTACTCGCTATTATTAATCAAGTTCTTGATTTTTCAAAAATTGAAGCCAATAAAATAGAACTTCATAGCTCTCCAACCCATATAAAAGACTTGCTGATAGATGTGATCTCTTTATGCAATAGCAGTGTAAAAAACACTAATAACCTTAAGGTTATGACAGTATTTAAAGAGGATGATTACCCTATAGTGCTGGTAGATGATGTACGCTTAAAACAAGTATTAATTAACTTAGTGAATAATGCGATTAAATTCACCGAACAAGGTAGCGTAGAGCTAAAATTAAACTTACTTTCCGCTTGTGATAAGCATTGCCAGTTAGAGTTTTCGGTCACTGATACCGGTGTTGGGATTGAACGCGAAAGAATTTCAGAACTTTTTAAGCCATTTACCCAATATGATTCTTCTACCACCAGAAGTTATGGCGGAACGGGATTAGGCCTAAGTATTAGCCAACAATTAATTAAATTAATGAACAGCAAAATTAAGGTTAGTAGCGCCAAAGGTCTAGGCAGTACATTTGTTTTTGTACTATCTTTACCTATTAGTGAGCAACAAAAAACGACACAACTCGCCCAAGAGCCAATAACAGAAATATCATCACTTAAAGATAAAGTCATATTGGTTGCTGACGATAATCGCATTAATAGGAAAATAGTGTCGATGGCTCTAGATGGTTCTCAAGCCAAAATTTTGATAGCTGAAAATGGTCTAGAAGCGATTGAAGAATTTAAACAACACCCTATAGATATCATTTTGATGGATTGTTTAATGCCGATGATGGATGGCTTTGAAGCCACGAAAAAAATTAGAAAATTAGAAACAGCTCAACAACACACCCTTATTTTGGCATTAACCGCAAGTGCTTCAAATGAGGTAAGGGAGCAATGTAAAGCAGTGGGTATGGATGGCATCATGCTCAAGCCTTTTAAGTTTGACTTATTGCTCAGTAAAATAAATCAAGGACTTGCTAATAAATAGCCTTACAACAAAATCTACTAAGCACTAAGCACTAAGCACTAAGCACTAAGAAAAGTTAATGTTAATTTTTGCCTTGGTGTTTCACATGGAAATGGAAAAAATATGAAAAATAATATAGTGCCCATTTTATCGACGAAATTAGTGGTGTTGGCTTTAGTCGGCATCATTTTTATAATCGCATTTGTTCCCTCGGCCATTAAAGAATATTCGTTAACAGAAGCGCAAGAGTCCATTGACCAACTAATACTAATTTTAGTTATGGCTTTTATTGCGCTCTATATAGCTATTGTTTTTATCTTCAATAAAACAATAAAAGTGAGATTAAGAACGCTTATTTTTCCCCTAAAAAACCAAAAAATTGCCATGGATGCCCATTCACTAGTGTCGATGACAGATCTGAAAGGAAATATCACCTTTGTTAACGACAAGTTCATAAAAGTGAGTGGTTATAACGAAGCTGAATTGCTTGGTAAAAATCACAATCTGCTTAATTCCAATAATCACCCCAAAAGCTATTGGCAAAACATGTATTTGACCGTTTCACAAGGAGAAACATGGCATGACCAAGTGCGTAATCGTGCTAAAGACGGTCATTACTATTGGGTTGATACCACCATAGTGCCCAATTATGATGAAAAAAATCAACTTATCGGTTACACCTCAATTCGTACCGATATTAGTGAACAAAAAGAAAACCTAGTACAACTTGCCTTAGCTAAAGAGCAAGCAGAAGTTGCCAGTGTTTCAAAGGCTGATTTTCTTGCCAACATGAGCCATGAAATACGCACGCCAATGAATGGTGTCATTGGCATGAACAACTTATTATTGGCTTCTGAGCTAAATACAGAGCAACTCAAACTTGCCAAAACAGTCAAATCATCGGCAGTAAGTTTACTGGCCATTATCAACGATATTTTAGACTTTTCTAAAGTGGAAGCGGGTAAGCTCGAGCTTGAATTAATTCCCTTCGATTTGGGCAATATGCTTGAAGATCTTGGCGCTACCATGAACTTTCAAGCCGAAGCTAAAGGATTACAATTGATATGTCCGGCAAATCCATTAATAAAACAGTGGGTTAAAGCAGATCCAGGTCGCATTAGACAAATTCTAACCAATTTAATTGGTAATGCCATTAAATTTACCGAACAAGGCGAAGTGGCTGTTTATGTGCAAGTTATTGAGCAAACAGCACATCAAAAAGTGCTTCGTTTTGACGTTAAAGATACCGGTATTGGCATAAGTGAGTCGCAGCAACAGCACTTGTTTACCCAGTTTTCTCAAGCAGATAGCTCCACCACTCGTAAATATGGTGGTACTGGTTTGGGGTTATCTATCTGTAAAAAATTGGTTGAATTGATGCAAGGAGAAATAGGTATAGATAGCGAAGTAGCTAACGGTACTACTTTTTGGTTTACCCTAACACTAGCTAATGCAAAAGCGGTTAATGAAGCGCCAACGTATAACACTGATATTCAAAACGAAAAAATACTCATCGTGGATGATAATGAAACCAATCGAATGTTGATGCACCAACTTCACAAAATATGGGCTATTCCACATTCAGTTACCACTAACGCGAAAACGGCTTTGGTAGAATTAGCACAGGCGGCTCAGCACAATAGTCCTTACACTATTGCCATTTTAGATATGCACATGCCCGAAATGGATGGCATTGAGTTATGTCAGCGTATACAAGCAGACGCTCAACTTAAAGGTATAAAAATGATCATGGTGTCATCACATGCACAGAGCGGTGATGGCGCTAAAGTAAAAGCAGCAGGTTTTCATGGCTACCTCAGCAAACCTATCCAACAGTCTGAATTATTCGATATTCTCTTGATGGTTTCAGGGCTTAAAGAAAAATCCCCACAATTGATTACTCGTCATTCCGCTAAAGAGCATGCGCAATTTAAGGGGCATTTATTGGTGGTAGAAGATAATGCCACTAATCAACTAGTGATAGAAGGTTTGCTAAAAGCGTTGGGGTTAACCGTCGATTTAGCAGCCAATGGTGAAGAAGCAATCTCAGCACTAAAACGTGGCAATGTACACGACTTAGTGTTTATGGATTGCCAAATGCCTGTTATGGATGGTTATACGGCAACCGCTAAAATAAGAGATCCCCAAACGGGCTTAGAGAATCCTCTAATCCCTATCATTGCCATGACCGCTAATGCCATGGCTGGCGACAAACAAAAATGTCTAGACGCTGGTATGGACGATTACCTAGCAAAGCCAGTGAATCCCGTCAAAGTACAGGCAATGTTAAAGCAATGGCTACCTAACACTAACCCCAAAAAAACAGTGACAACAAGCCTAGCTAACACGGTAACAAAGACAACTAGCGATATATTAATTTTCGATTACGACGATATGGCCAAGCGGCTTATGCACAAACCGGATTTAATGAGATCAGTCGCTGAAATGTTTTGCCAAGACTTGGTCGAACAAATTAACGATATAAAAATAAACATTACCCAAAACAATATTGAACAAGTTGAAGCCATAGCTCATAAAATAAAAGGTGCTTCCGCCAATGTTGGTGGCTTAGCCTTAAGTGCTTTAGCTCTTGAAATAGAACTCGCCAGCAAAGCGGGTAAAATTGACACCGTAAATAACAATATAAATGATTTAGAACTCGCCTTTAGCCATTTAAAAACGGAAATGGGGCAAAAAATTAATGATATGGCTCATTGCTGAGGGTTACCTTGTCTTAGCTTAAGGTATTAATAAAGAATAGCTTGCCCCTCGTTCCAACAAGTAGCTGAACAACTACTGTGCTTCCAATTAACTGGCCATATTACTATTAATACCAATTGACTAACTAAGTGATCATTTTCACATGGCCTAAATATCCAATAACGTCGTTGCTTTCAATCCTAATAACCCGCTATTGCTCAATCAAGCGCCTTGTTCTTGAAAATTTATTCTCATTGAATTCTGTCCCCTTAATTGATCCAAATGGTATAACGCTAAACCCCAATCAGGTTTACTCTATATTTAAACTCTATATTTAAACTCTATATTTAAATTCAGCCGCAATAAGCTTTTGTGGCAGCGATCATAACCACCTTATACCTAACATCACCATAATAACGTTGTATTATAATGAAAATTATATGAAAATAGTTTTATTGTCCAAAGAATAAACCTGAAATAAATGATATTTAGCAGGCAAAAAACTTACTCATCAATAACAACGAACAGCCATTAACGAATGTAGAACGAATATAAAATGAACATAAAACGCAAAACTCTTTTTTGGAAGTTATATCCCTCCTTTTTAATTATTTCATTTATCTCATTGCTCGCCATTGTAATGATTGCTCTTTGGTCATTTAAGTCATTCTATTATCAAGAACGTGCTGTTGACTTAGAAATAAGAGCAAAAATTTTAACGCCTGAGTTTTCTCGGCTTATTCAAACTCAAAATTATCAAGAAATTCAAAAAAAGTCTCAACAACTCGGCGACGATTCATCAACACGAATTACTATAATTTTACCTTCAGGAAAAATTATTGGCGATACTAAAAAAGATCCAACCACCATGGATAATCATAAAAACCGCCCTGAAATTGAACAAGCAACACGTTACGGAAAAGGTTTGTCAATAAGGTATGGTCACACACTAGCAATTGACTCAATGTATTTTGCTATGCCTATCATCGCACAAAACAAAATGATTGGCATAATGAGAACGTCTACTCCTTTAGATACGCTGCGCAATGCTTTATGGAGTATTTATTATAAAGTATCGTTAGGCTTTTTTATTCTCATTATAATTACCGCATTTGCTAGCTGGTGGATGTCAAAAGCGTTAGTTAGACCGCTAGAAATAATAAAAGTACAAGCGCAACGATTAGCCAAAGGCGACTTTTCCAGCCGCGTGCAATTAAGCTCAAACGACTCGCTTGAATCTGAACAATTAGGCCAAGCATTTAACGAAATTGCCATTCAATTAAATCAACGCATTGAAATCATTCTTAACCAGAGAAACGAGCAAGAAGCCGTATTTTCTAGCATGGTTGAAGGCGTTATTGCCGTTGATAGTAACGAGAACATTATCCGTATCAATCAAGCCGCCTATAATATTTTAAAAATTTCAGAACAAAACATTGAAGGTATTAAACTAGAAAGCGTTATAGATAATGTTGAATTACATAAACTTATTTTATTTGCCCTACAACAAGACACACCTTTAGGGCAAGAAATCATTATTCATAACGACGTTGAACAAGTTTTATTTGCCCAATCAGCGCCTTTACTTGATATACATAAAAACAAATGTGGCACCCTAGTCGTATTTAATGACATTACCAAACTAAAAGAATTTGAATTACAAAGAAAAGAATTTGTTGCTAATGTATCGCACGAGCTTAGAACGCCTCTTACCGCTATTCAGGGCTTGTCTGAAACGTTGATAGAATTCCCTGATTTAGTCCAAGAAAAAAGGGCTTATTTCATTGATGTTATCCATACTCATTCCATTCGTTTAGAAAGCATTATTGAAAATTTACTGACCTTATCTAAAATAGAGAAAGAAACGGAAACAGAAATTGACGAACTTGATTTTGTAGAAGAGTCAATTACTTTAGCATTAAGTAATGCTATTTTTCTTTGTAAAGACAAAGCGTTAAAAAGAAATATCGACATTATATTAAATAATGCCGAAGACATAATATTTAAGCATAACTCCTCACTAATTGAACAAGCTATTATCAACTTGCTAAACAATGCAATTAAATACAGCAATGGCGACAGCGAAATAAAAATAACTGTTATAAAGCAAAATAATAACATTGAAATAAGTGTTGAAGACAAAGGTAACGGTATTCCAGAAGAGCATTTATCACGATTATTTGAGCGCTTTTATCGAGTAGATAAAGCCCGCAGTAGAAAATTAGGTGGGACAGGGTTAGGTTTATCTATTGTCAAACATATTGCCTTAGCTCACAACGGTACGGTACAGGTGAAAAGTGAAATAAATAAAGGCAGTATTTTCTCGCTAATATTGCCGTTACAAAGTGACTGAATATAATTTCTAATTAGCTATATTAAGTTAAATCAATTCAATAGATAAATATTAAGGTACTAAAATATGCTTTATCAGTTAGGTGAACTTACTCCAAATATTCCAACAAGCTGCTTTATCGCACCAAACGCCAGTGTCATTGGCAATGTAGAGTTAGCTGACAACGCCAGTATTTGGTTTAATGTCGTGATCAGAGCCGATTTAGCGCAAGTCAAAATAGGGGAAAATTCAAATATTCAAGACGGTTGTGTTTTGCATGTTGATGAAGGCTTTCCCATTACTGTTGCTGAAAATGTAACGGTTGGCCATAAAGCCATGTTACATGGTTGCTCTATCGGTGCAGGCAGCTTAATTGGTATAAATGCCGTGGTGTTAAATGGTGCCAACATTGGCAAAAACTGTTTAGTGGGTGCCAATGCATTGGTGACAGAAAACATGCACATTCCTGACGGTAGCTTAGTCTTAGGATCGCCGGCAAAAGTGGTTAAACAACTCGATGATAAAACCAAGGAAATGCTCGCAGCAGGCGCTGCTCATTATGTTCATAGCAGTCATCAATATATGACAGAGTTAAAAAAAATAGGTTAATTTATGTCGAGCGTTTTATATTACCCTATTTGAACGCGCTTTTACCTTAACGACAGTTTTCTTTAATTAGCTTAGTGAGTTTTTTATTTTGTGCTGCTAATTCTTCTTCGCTTTGGTAATGGCGCTCGCCAGTGGCTGACATCAAATAAATACGGCCACCTTGTTGATA
>MAAC01017513.1_pt1 | contig 50770 bp, 47 predicted proteins | sample 1115981 | NCBI WGS metagenome assembly MAAC01 (sample SAMN04961126, study PRJNA320927) | seawater metagenome | isolation source: sample BD02T64 sea water enriched with oil for 64 days | place: USA:Gulf of Mexico | collected 2013-07-27 | reverse complement strand
TGCTTTAATTCTGTCAGGTCTATTATGGAGACTCAGCATTTCAAGTGATTTGGTCTTATCTCCCATTAATGAGTACAACTATATTTTATCATTACGAGTGCAACGAAGCAATCTCTCGAGGGTGTCATTTCGACTACTACCGAGAAACAAAATATACTTTATTTTGAGGTAACAGCGAAGCTGAGAGAAATCTCATCCTGATAAGTAAACATCTCTTTAATTCAAAATGATAGAAATCTGTCATTCCTGCGAAGGCAGGAATCTTATAAATTGAAGTTCATTGTAAAAAATGGATTCCTGCCTTCGCAGGAATGACAAACTAATTTCTTAAGACTCCTCAGGGGTCCCATTATTCCAATACTGTGGTTTAGTATCTTCCGTTTGTTGATTCCAATAATCTTGAGTGACTTTGTGTCCATCAAAATTTTTTAGTCTGCGTTGAAACACCCATACAGTAGGATTGAAAACCATATCTGTAACACCTACCGTATATAGCTGTGGATCTTCTTCTGCTTTCTTTTTATCCTCCCCAATCAACACTTCAAAACCGTTATGTTCAAGTAATTTTTTTAAAAAGGCACTACGATCTTTAGTCACCCCTTTTTGAACAAAAGTGACTCTTGTCTCTTCAATACTTCCAAATAAATGTTTTCCTCCTAAAGGCATAATCTCTTAATTAAAAATAGCGCTTAATTCATAAATGTATTCGTATAATGGGCTGTATATTCCAAGTGCTAAAATACCAATCACAGTGATAATAAGACCCAACCTCATGTAGATTTTACTCTTAAAAAACGGAATGGCATTGTCGGTTTTTCGTAAAAACATTGCTCTCACAACCAACAGATAATAATATAAGGCAATAGTCACATTAACCACAGCTATAAATACTAGCAGATAATAACCTTCACTTGCGGCAGCTATAAATAAGAAAAACTTCCCGAAGAATCCAGCAACTGGTGGAATTCCTGCTAAAGAAAATAAAGCCAACATCATGACTAAACTCAATTTCGGATTGGTTCTATACAAGCCTTCATAATCGCTAATATTTTCTTTTCCTGTTTTAAGAGAAATAGCTTGAACCACACCAAAAGCGGCTAAATTTGAAAACACATACACCAATACAAAATAAACTACAGTGGCGGTTCCTAATTGATTGCCTATAATCAATCCCAGCAATATAAATCCAGCTTGTGCTATGGATGAAAATGCTAAAAAGCGTTTCATATTCTGTTGCCGTAAGGCGAATAAATTCCCAATAAACATGGTAGCAATTGCAATACCATAAAGCATGTTTTCCCAAATATGCATCAATGGTTTAAGCACGGTAAATAATATTATCATTAATATGAATACAGCGGCCCCTTTTGAAATTACGGATAAGTAAGACGCAATACTAATTGGAGCACCTTCGTAAACATCGGCTGTCCAAAAATGAAATGGGACTAACGAGATTTTAAAGCCCAACCCAGCAAAAAATAAGACCAGACCTAAAATTGATAAGTTGCTCGCCGTTATGACTTCTATAATATCAGCAAAATAAATGGAGCCCGTGGTTGCATACAACATTGAAATTCCAAACAACGACACCCCTGAAGCTAAAGCTGAAGAGAGTATTAATTTGATTCCTGCTTCACTGGATTTTCGTTTTGCAGTTTCATAAGCTGCTAATGCCGCAACAGGAAGTACCGATAGCTCTAATCCTAAATAAAACATTAGAAAATCACCTGCCGATATCATAAAATACATCCCGAGCAATGATGAGAAGAGTAATATAAAGAACTCTGTTCCTTTATTTTCTTGAACTATTTTTTCTTGTAACCAATCACCAGATTGAAGTAACAACACTAGTACACCAATATTCAAAACGTTCTTAAAAAAATGAATCATTCCATTAGTTCGGAACATACCCCCAAACAAACTACTTTCTTCAATAGTTAAAAAACCTGCAATAGTATGAATCCCGAACAAGAATATAGCCAAATGAACAATGCTATTTTTCTTTCTGGGTGATATAGAAACCTCAGCCACTATTAGCAGTAAAATTACTACCAAGAGTATTATTTCATGTCGCATTAATAAAAAACTATCAATATTCATTTTATCTTTTTTATAATAATCCTTGTATAAAAGGCTGTAAACTTTCTAATATCATATTGCTTAACCATAATGGAGCAACGCCAATACCAACAATCGGGATTAACAATAATAGTATTCCCGATTTTTCATACCAAGTCACGCGTTCCAATTTTAAATAAGAATCGTTTTTTACTGGCCCCATAAGCATAATCCCTACTACTCGCAAAATATAAACTGCAGTAACCACTATTGCAGACACTGAAATAATGGTTACTATTCTATAAAATATGTCATCATGTTGAAAGGCTCCTACAAAAATGTTCATTTCGGCAACAAAACCACTAAACCCTGGTAAGCCCAATGAAGCGAGTCCAGCAATTACATAAATGACTGAAATAAATGGAATCACCTTAAGCAATCCTCCTAATTTGGTAATGTCTCTAGTATGCGTCCTTTCATAAATCATTCCAATCAACGCAAAGAAAAGCGCGGTCATAAATCCATGAGATAAAGATTGTAAAATAGCACCATTCCATGCTGTTTTATTAAGCATCAACAATGCGAACAATACCAGGCCTAAATGGCTAACAGAGGAGTATGCGTTGATATATTTTAAGTCGGTTTGCTTTAAGGCGGCAAATGCGCCATAAATTACTCCTATAGCTGACAATATTATAAAGAACCACGACCAATCTAATGCGCCTTCGGGCAACAAATACATAGCTACTCTAAACACGCCATAGCCCCCTAATTTCATCAATACACCTGCATGGAGCATAGATACTGCTGTTGGCGCAGAAGCATGACCATCTGGCGACCAGGTATGAAAAGGAAACAAAGCTCCAATAACGGCGAAACCAATAAAGGTTAATGGGAAAAATAATTTTTGTGCATCAAGTGGAATATTGACTTGAGCTATTTCCAATATATTGAATGTCAATGCACCACCATCGGCATTAGAATTGAAATAAATACCTAATATTCCAACCAATAAAACCGCGGAAGCACCCATTAACATTAAGGTCAATTTCATTGCTGAATATTCTTTTGGTCCCGAACCCCAAATACCAATAAGGAGGTACATTGGAATTACGGCAATTTCAAAAAACACGAACATTGTGAATAAATCGAGTGATATAAAAAACCCGTAAACACCAATTGAAAGCACAATGAGTGACACGAAAAATTCTTTAGGCAAGTCTTTAATTTTCCACGAAATAAGAACTCCAGCAAGCACGACAATTGATGTCAATAATAACAAAGCCACCGAAATACCGTCAACTCCAATGCTATAGTGGATATTAAATTGTTTATACCAAACAACATCTTTGACAAACACCATAATATCACTATTTATGGCTCTTTCAGAAAAATAGGCGAACACAAGATTAATAGACATTCCTAGTTGAATAAAACTTCCAACCATAGAAATTAACCTAGCCTGTTTCAATCCTTTGGATAACACCAATGCCAGAATGGTCAATATAGGGACTGTGATAAAAAGTGATAAAATATCCATATTAATCTATTAATTTGTCCATAAATAAATAAACACTATTGCTAAAACAACGGTTCCTCCAACAAAGGCAAAGGCATAATCCTGAACTTTTCCAGATTGCATCCCTTTTATTTTTTCAGATGCTTGTACTGTTTTGTTTCCTATACCAACCATAGTACCATCAACAACTTTTCTATCAAACTTTGCTATAGGTTCTGAGACCCGTTTAAACAATATCTTTTTTGTAATGAATAGATAAATCTCATCGAAATAAAATTTATCGCTTGCCCATTTATAAAAAGGTCCAAATATGTTAGCCCATTTATCGGCAAGATTATTTTCTTTTTTATAAAATACCCCTGCGAGTATAATTCCTACTAAACCAACACTAACTGCTATTGTGGCCAAAGGATAGTTTAAATGAGCTTCAAACCCTGCTTTATCGACGGTGATAAATTCACTAAATGGAATAAATCCACCAACGATACTCATCGCAGCTAAAACGAGTAATGGAAACGTCATAGATAATGGTGACTCTTTTGGTTTATGTTCATATGATTTATCTTTTCCCCAGAATATGCCGAAGTAAATTCTAAATATGTAAAACGCTGTTAATCCCGCTACAAAAATCCCTATATAATAAATGAGTTTGTGATGCTCAAAAGCTGCAACTAAAATTTCATCTTTACTCCAAAACCCTGCAAATGGCGGCATTCCTGCAATCGCCAACGCGGCAATTAAAAATGTGATGTTTGTAATAGGCATATATTTTCGTAAGCCTCCCATATCTTTTAAGTAATTACTATGTACAGCATGAATAACTGAGCCTGCTCCTAGAAAGAGTAAGGCCTTAAACATGGCATGTGTAAACAGATGAAACATGGACGCCATATAGCCTACACCTTCATGTCCATCATATCCTGAGACTCCTAAAGCCATCATCATATATCCTAATTGCGACATGGTCGAAAAGGCGAGTACACGCTTAATATCGGTTTGAGTAATGGCTATAATTGCTGCAAATAATGCTGAAATCGCACCGACATAGGCAACGATATTGAGCGCAAATCCATGTTCAACAAAATAGAACATGGGGAATAAACGTGCCACCAAAAAGATACCTGCAACTACCATAGTTGCTGCATGAATTAAAGCAGAAACTGGTGTTGGACCTTCCATGGCATCGGGTAACCAAATATGAAATGGTAACATGGCCGATTTACCTGCCCCTCCAATAAATATTAAAAGTAATGCCCAAGTGATTACTGACAAGCCCATAAACGAGGTTGATGCCCAATTTAAAATGGCGCTGCCTTCAGGGTTATTTAAAGTTTCAAAATCGAATGTTCCCGTGTAATAGCCCATGATTAATATCCCAATTAAAAACCCTAAATCGGCAAAGCGAGTGACTATAAATGCCTTTTTTGCAGCAGCCACAGCTGATGGTTTTGTATAATAATAGCCTATCAATAAATAAGACGATACTCCCACTAATTCCCAAAAAATATAAATTTGAAAAAGGTTTGTTGCCAAAACCAAACCATACATCGAAAATGTAAACAAGCTCAAGAAGGCAAAGAATTTAGTATATCCTTCGTCACCTTTCATGTATCCCCGACTATAGATATGCACCATAAGTGACACAACAGAAACAACTACAAGCATCATAACAGAAATGGGGTCTATCATGATTCCCATGTCTATATGAAGTGTTTCGGTGAAATTCATCCACACGGTTTTATCTACAAAGATTTGATAAACACCATCAACTTTGCCGTCTACAAAAAAGTACTGATATGCAGCGTACAAAGACAATACTGCCGACGCTAATAAACCGAATACACCCACATAGCCTGAAATGGCTGGCTTAATTTTCTGATTAAAAATCCCCAGTAGCAAGAAAACTGCTAAAGGAATAATCGGGATTAATATGATGTAACTAATGTTCATTTTCTAAATATTAATACTTCATGACTTCGGTGTCTTTAACCTCAACTGAATTTATTTGTCGGTAAAGGTTTATAATAATGGAAACTGCCAATGCTGTTTCGGCAGCGGCAACCGCTATAATAAAAATGGAAACAAATACGCCTTGCAACATATCTGGATATAAGTATTTGTTGATTACAACAAAATTTACTACTGATGCATTCAAAATCAACTCCACCGAGATTAAAATGGATATCAAGTTTTTTCGAGTAACAAATCCGTAAACACCGATAAAAAATAGTATCGTTGTTAGGGCAAGTATTTCGTATATGCTTATGCCTTCAATCATTTAGTTTCGGTGTTATTAGATTCTAGCTTATTTCCTTTCGCTATGACAATTGCACCAATCATGGCTGCCAATAAAATCACACTAATCACTTCAAAAGGCAAAATAAACCCACCAGCTTCATAGCTTAACAGCCCCTTGCCAATTTCGGCCGTTGTTGTGGTTGTAGCTTTTCCTATTACATTAAAATCATATGAATAAATTGTGACAATAAATATACCTGCTCCAATAATACAAGCTAATGCAACACTTATACGTTTAGATATTTTAGCAACCTCCAACTTCATTTCAATATGATGCACAAGAAGTACAGAGAAAATCATGAGCACAATAATTCCGCCAGCATAAACCGTAAGCTGAACTGCCGCCAGAAAATTATAATCAATTAAAAAGAAAACACCCGCCACACCTGCAAGTACAAATAATAAATAGATAACCGAACGAAGCATTTTACGACTACTAACCGAAGCGATAGCCGCAACAATCATCATTAATGCCAAAATGTAAAATATAATTCTTTCCATAGGTTAGTAACTAATTAAAATTGTATCACTTGTTTTTCTATAGTTCTTTTTGCGCATTATTTTGTTAAAATTTCTTCAAGTAACTTTGCTATTATCATCAATTTTGCCTCATAATGCATCAAAAATAACTGCTATAAATTCCAACCATACAATTTAAACAGTTACTTAATCTTCCACTCCAGGGGCTAGTTTAGATCCAGGTTCATTTAAAACTCGGGTAAGTTTTGTTCTGTCAAATACTGAATTCTCAAAATTCTGTCCCCACTCAATAGCATCTGTTGGGCAAACATCAATACATAAAGCACACATGGTACACATGCTTAAGTGGTACACAAACTGGTCAATTTTCTTTTTCTTTTTACCTGTTTCTTCATCAATGCCTCTATCCCAAATAATTTCAATTGTTCCGTTGGGGCAAGCAATTTCACATTTCTGACAACCCGTACAACGATGTTCGTTATTTTCATCGTGAGGCATAATCACTTCTCCTCGAAAACGGTCGAACATTTTAAGAGTCTCTCTATTATCAGGGTATTGTTGGGTTATAGCTCCTTTTCTTGAAGTTAGAAAATACTTCCCAGTAACACTCATGCCCGTAAGTAGTGTCTTAATACCGTGATATATTTCTGAAAAGTAACTCATCCCTTTTAAAACTGAATTGTTAAGTTAAGCCAGACAATTAATGCCATAATTACAATATTTACCAAATTAATTGGCAATAAATATTTCCATTCTAAGGTCAATAGTTGGTCAACTCTTAAACGCGGAAATGTCCATCGAAACCACATCATTAAAAATACCAACAGAAGCGTTTTTCCTAAAAACCAAAAAACACCTAACCACGGCAAAGATTCTGTAATTCCGAAAGGTGATAACCATGCACCAAAAAACACTGTTGTTGCAATGGCAGCGATGATGAACATGTTTATAAACTCTGCTAAAAAGAAATAGGCAAACTTCATCCCAGAATATTCGGTATGAAACCCTGCTCCTAATTCTGATTCTGCTTCAACCATATCAAAAGGCGCTCTATTTGTTTCTGCGGTACCAGCAATCATGTAAATCATAAAAGCTATAATTGCCGGAACATGACCTTGCACAATCAACCAACCACTTTTTTGCACTTCAACAATTTCAGAAAGCTGCAATGAGCCCGTTAATAAAATCATGGTCAGTAGAGACAGCCCTATTGAAAGCTCATAACTAATGGTTTGTACGCCACTTCGCATTGCGCCTATCAAGGCAAACTTATTATTACTTGCCCACCCGCCTAGTAAAATTCCAATAACACCAATGGACGATATGGCTATTAAAAAGAATATGCCAATATTGATATCGAATGCTTGAATATCTTTGGTAAACGGAAAAACGGCCAACCCCATTAAAGCTGTGACAATTACAAAATACGGCGCCAAATTATACAAGAATTTATCTGCTTTTACTGTCCCTGTTAACTCTTTTGAAATGAGTTTAAGTGCATCCGCCATGGTTTGTAATATGCCTTGAAACCCCACTCTGTTTGGTCCAACACGTAGTTGAAACCACGCAGCTACACGTCGCTCCATCAAAACCAAAAACAATCCTGCTACAGCAAAAAAGCCTAAATAGCCTAATGCAACTAATATCATATTTAAGATACTCATTGATTCTTCAAGCATAATGCTAGAAATCAAATTGTAATTAATATTTATGATACTTATTGTCATTTTATTGTGTTAATATTATCTATCTATATCAGGGATAACCAAATCTAGAGTTGCCATCGTTGCTACCAAATCTCCTATTTTACCTCCAACGGCTATATGATTTAATACTGATAAATTTGAAAATCCTGGTGAACGAAACTTTAATCTGTAAGGGTTTTTAGTTCCTGTACTTATAACGTAAACACCTAATTCTCCTCTAGCTGTTTCTACTTTTTGATAATACTCGCCTTTTGGCAATTTAATTACCGCATTCGTTTTTACACGATGTTCACCTTCGGGAATATTATCTATGAGCTGTTCTACAATTGACATGGATTCCCATAATTCCATAATTCTAACTTGGTAACGCGCAAATGTATCGCCTTCAGTTTTTAAACACTCGTTAAATTTGACCTTATCTAAAGCACTGTATGGGTGATATTTTCTAACATCACAAGAATAACCTGAAGCACGAGCCACAGGGCCTGATACGCCAAATGAAATTGCATCTTCTTTAGACAAAACTCCAACGCCTTTTGTCCGTTTCTGAAAAATGACGTTTTGGGTTAATAGCCTGTCGTATTCTGGGATTTTTGTTTTAAAATGAGCTATAAATTTTTTAACGCGTTTTACAAAATTTGGGTGTATATCTAGCATCAATCCACCAGGGACATTATAGTTCATGGTTAATCGTGCGCCACAAGTTTCTTCAAAAATATCGTTAAGCATTTCTCGGTCTCTAAACCCATAAAAAAATGTTGATAATGCACCAACATCCATTCCCATTACACCCCACCACAAACAGTGTGACGAAATCCTAGTAAGCTCTCCAATAATGGTTCTAATTACTTTTACACGCTCTGGAATCTCTAACTGTAGAGCATTTTCAACGGTTAAACAAACAGCCTCATTATTAATATTAGAGGACAAATAATCCATCCTGTCCGTCAAGTGAACAATTTGTTGATAGCTATCACGCTCGCACATTTTTTCAATAGACCGATGGATATACCCTAAATCTGGCTCTACCTTTTTTATTATTTCACCATCAATAGTCAAAAGCAGATTTAAAACCCCATGCGTTGCTGGATGCTGTGGCCCCATATTAATTTGATATGGCTCCGTTAATCCTTTATCTATTGTTGTTGTCTGCTTCATGACTTATTTAATAACCATGTTTATCTCGTCTACATAATCTTTTCGTAATGGAAAACCATCCCAATCTTCGGTTAAAAAGAGTCGTTTTAAATTTGGATGATTATTGAATTTTATACCGAAGAAATCAAACACTTCACGTTCATGAAATTCGGCCGTAGCCCAAATATCATAAACTGAATCAAGTGATGGATGTTCTCTATCTTTAGTTTTTACTTTTACAACAACGATGTGTCTGTGAATTGTAGATTCTAAATGATATACAACCCCCAATTCTTCTCCCCAATCTACTCCGGTCAAACAAAACAAATAATTAAATTGAGTTTGTTCATTAGTTTTTAACTGACTCATTAAGGTGTAAAACTGTTCAGGTTGTACGGTAATATTCAAAAACTGGGAGGCTTCTTCTGAGAATTCTAACAAGCAAGGATTGATAGGCGTTGGTGACTCAACACTTTCTTCTGAAATTTCGTCCTTTTCAGATTGTGCTACAACTTCAGAAATCTTGTCAAATTCTGGGTTTGGGAACCAACTTCCTATTAATTCTTGTAAAATTTCGTTTGTCATTCTTTATTATATAAGCCTTCGTCAAATCCTTCAATGGGGTTTACCTTATCTTTCATGCTTTCTGTACGTATTTTATCCTGAAGCATCAGCATACCTTCTAGTAAAGCTTCTGGTCTTGGCGGACATCCTGGCACGTACACATCAACAGGAATCACATGATCCGCTCCTTTTACAACAGAATAGGTGTTGTAAAAAAATGGTCCTCCAGAAATGGCACAAGCTCCCATAGCAATAACGTATTTTGGCTCTGCCATCTGATCGTATAAACGACGTAATACTGGCGCCATTTTATTGACGATAGTTCCCGCAATAATGATTAAATCGGCCTGTCTAGGTGAAGGTCGCGCAACTTCAAAACCAAATCTTGAATAATCATGCCGCGATGCTCCTGTTTGCATCATCTCTATAGCACAACAGCTTGTCCCAAAATAAAGTGACCATAGTGAATTTGCTCGTCCCCAATTAATTATTTTATCTAACGAAGTTACAACGACATTCGCACCATTCCCTGCTGGAATAACTTTTCCAGGAAAATCTTCAGGAATTTTATTTAAATTTTCTATTCCCATTTTAAAGCTCCTTTTTTCCAGGCATACAACAAGCCCAATCCTAAAATTATCAGAAAAATAAGTATCTCGATAAATGCAATACCGCCAACATCTCCAAAAACAACAGCCCAAGGCACTAAAAAAGCAACTTCTACATCAAAGATTAAAAATAGAATAGCAAATAAATAATAACCCACTTTAAACTGCACCCAAGTAGGGCCTTTGGTCACCATGCCGCTTTCGTAAGGCTCTCTTTTTTGAGGATTATCAGATTTATGTGAAATTAAATTTGATAAAAAATTAGACCCAGCGACCATGACTACGCCTGCAATTAAAAATACGATGATGGCTTCTGAACCCATTTATATATTTCTTTAACTATTAAACTTCGTAAACGTCTCCTGCGAAAAACAAATCGTCTGTTTTACTAAACTTTGATTTGGCCTTTACCTCTTTTGTTTGAGCGTCTTTTCGTTCTTCCAAGGTCACGTCATCAAAACTTCTTATAATCCCTGTAACTAAAGGATATCTCAATCTAACTAACATTTGGTGTAATGTTGGATCTTCTTCTTTAGCATCATGTACTAGAAGGTCTTCTTGTTCTATACCGTTTTCGCCAATAGTGACCACTTCCAATTTTAATCTATTTAAAACAATTCCTTTATCGCGTTCTTTCCCGAAAATCATAGGTTTTCCATGTTCTACATGTAATTGTTTATCTTCTCTCACTTTCTTATCTGTAAACTCATCAAAACAGCCATCATTAAAAATTGGGCAATTCTGTAAGACTTCAATTAAAGAGGTACCTTTAAACTTTTGGCAATCAATAAAAATTTGAGTCATTTCTTTTGGTGTGTTACCACCAACTCTTGCAAAGAATCGCGCTTGAGCACCTATGGCTAATTCGCCTGGTGAAAAAGGCGGTTGTGTGTTTCCGTAAGGTGATGATTTTGTTTTTAAACCAACCGTAGAAGTTGGTGAGAATTGACCTTTAGTTAAGCCATATATTTCATTATTAAATAATATGATATTTAAATCTACATTTCTACGGAGTACATGAATAAAATGGTTTCCTCCAATCGCCATAGAGTCTCCATCACCCGTAATAACCCAGACACTCAAATTTGGGTTTGCCAATTTAACACCAGTAGCTATTGCTGGAGCTCTCCCGTGAATACTGTGCATGCCATAAGTATCCATATAGTACGGAAATCGTGATGAACATCCGATACCAGAAATAAATACAACATCTTCTTTTTTAACTCCTATTTCAGGAAGTGCCTTTTGCATGGCTCGCAAAATAACATAGTCGTCACAACCAGGACACCATCTTACTTCTTGATCGCTTGAAAAATCCTTATAAGTGTATTCTTTTGTTGCTGTTGTTTCCATATTATCTTACTAATTGTTTAAATTTCTCTGTTAGCTCGCTATTCCCAAATGGCAGTCCTTGTATTTTATTGAACTGTAAGAATTCAAATCCATTAAAATTCATTTTTAATACTTTAGCAAACTGACCTGTATTTAATTCGCAAACCAAAATCTTTTTAAAACTTTTTAAAACTTCTTCTGTGTTTTTAGGAAGCGGATTTATATAATTAAAATGAGCAAGACCTATATTTTTATAACCTTCTTCGTTTATATGCTTCACTGCAGAATACAAAGAGCCATAAGTACCGCCCCAACCTATAACCAGAAGGTCGCCACTATCTGCAAACTCTGTTTCTAAATCCGGAATATAATTTTGAACGCGTTTTATTTTTTCGGCCCTAATCTTAGTCATATACTCATGATTTTCGGGTATGTATGATACATTACCATTTACGCGGTCTTTTTCTAACCCTCCTACGCGATGCTCTAATCCTTGAGTTCCTGGAATTGGCCATTTACGAGCAAGGGTCTCTTCATCTCTATCATAAGTATGCCAGTTTTCTTTAGGTTCAGTAATAATATTATTTTTAATTTCCGGCATATCACGAACCGTTTTTATTTTCCATGGCGCAGATCCACTTGCAATATATCCATCTGATAATAAAATAACTGGAGTCATGTGTTCTATAGTAAGCTTAGCTGCTTCATATGCAAAATCAAAACAGTTGGCCGGGGTGCTTGCTGCAATAACAATAACTGGACTTTCCCCATTTCTACCATATAATGCTTGTAGCAAATCGGACTGTTCTGTTTTTGTGGGCAGTCCAGTAGAAGGGCCTCCGCGTTGTACATTAACGACCACCAAAGGCATTTCAATAATCATGGCCAAACCTAAAGCTTCACCTTTTAGTGCCAATCCAGGACCGGAAGTTGTTGTAAGAGCCAAACTACCAGCAAAAGAAGCCCCTATGGCTGCTGTAATACCTGCAATTTCATCTTCTGCCTGAAGTGTTTTTACTCCAAAATGTTTATGCTTTACCAATTCATGAAGAATATCTGAAGCTGGCGTAATAGGATACGATCCTAAAAATAAATTTAATCCAGATTTTTCAGCGGCTGCTAAAAAGCCCCAAGCCGTCGCTGTATTTCCCATAATTATTCTATAGGTTCCAGGGGCCATTTTTGCAGGAGCAATAGTATAAGAGTTTGGAATTAATTCTATGGTTTCGGCAAAATAAAACCCTGTATTTAAAACTTTAGTATTGGCCTCAATTAATTCTGGCTTAGATTTAAACTTAGTTTTAAAAAATTCAATGGTATGATCGGTTGATCGATCGTACATCCAATATACCATTCCCAGAGCGAACATATTTTTACTCCGAGTAATACTTTTATTGTCTAAACCTTTAATCTCCTTTAACGCTTCTTTTGTAAGCGAGGTCATAGCTACTTCTATGACACGATAATTTTCTAAACTTCCGTCTTCCAACGGGTTAGATTCATATTGTGCTTTTTCTAAATTTTTTCTTGTAAATGCGTCCGTATCTACTATAATAGTATGACCAGGTTTTACGGCGTGTAAGTTAGTCTTTAGTCCGGCTGGGTTCATAGCAACTAGCAAATCTACTTCATCGCCTGGGGTACTAATCTCAACGCTACCAATATGCACTTGAAATCCAGAAACTCCATAAAGACTTCCTTGAGGTGCTCTAATTTCGGCCGGGTAATTTGGAAAAGTAGCTATATCATTGCCAAACATTGCAGAAGTATCAGAAAACTGGGTTCCGGTTAGTTGCATGCCATCACCAGAATCTCCAACAAATCTAATTATGACTGCTTCCAATACTTCAGGCTTCGTGCTTGTCTCTGTTGTAATCATAACTTATGATAATTTGAAAATTTTGACTAAATTTATAAGATATTACTCATTTATAGGTGAGTATCAATATTTACTTTTCTAAAAATAGTTAAATTATGGCAATTATAATAACAGATGAATGCATAAACTGTGATGCTTGTGTTGCAGAATGTCCTAATAACGCAATTTATGAGCCAGACCAAGCATGGGCTTATGCCGATGAAACCGCCTTAAGTGGTACGGTTACGTTACCCCAAGGAGGAGACGTAGACGCGGACGCAGAAAACGAACCTGTCTCAGATGAATTTTATTTTATTGTATCTGACAAATGCACAGAATGCAAAGGATTCCATGACGAACCACAGTGTGCTGCCGTTTGTCCTGTCGATTGTTGTATTCCCGACGAAGATCGCGAAGAATCTGAAGAGACTTTATTGGAGAAAAAAGCATGGCTACATGGTGAATAATTTTATTTTTATCACAGCTTAGATAAGTTATAATTTTAACGGGCTCATTTAAGACTATTGAAACCCTCTGCCAACAGTGTAAAATTGTTAATCCTAAATTTGGCAAAATCAACTTCTCAAAGCTTAATTGTAGAGTTCATGAACTAGATTCAAGATATTGTAATGAACTTTCAAAAGTTAGTGTTTGCTATAACTTAGCAGATAATTTGGATACTTTTTTAAGAAAAGAGAAAATCATTAGTCAATGATTTTCTCTTTTCTTAAATTTATATTAGTGGAATAAAAACCACATTAACTAAGATTAATCACTTGTTCTATTTGAGGTGCATATTTTTTAATTGTCATTTCAACTCCAGATTTTAAAGTCATTTGATTAACACTACAGCCAACACATGCCCCTTCGAGTTGTACTTTAACCAACTTATTATCCTCAATTGAAACCAATGAAATATCACCGCCATCACTCTTTAAGAATGGACGAATTTCATCTAAGGCCTTTTCTACATTCAATCTTAATTCTTGTGTTGTCATATTCTAGTTTTTAACTGATGAACATCCAGCCATAGTTGTAATTTTTATAGCTTCGGTTGGTGGTAAATTATCATTTCGGCCAACAACTTCCTGAACCACATTTTGAGTGATCTCTTCAAATGCTTGTTCTAAAGCTGTCGCTGTTTGCAATGCTACTGGATGACCAACATCACCAGCTTCTCTAATACTTTGCACTAACGGAATCTGTCCTAAAAATGGAACTTTTAAATCTTCAGATAAATTTTTAGCCCCTTCTTTTCCAAAAATAAAATACTTGTTATCCGGTAATTCTTCTGGTGTGAAATATGCCATATTTTCAATGATTCCTAACACGGGTACATTTATGCTATCCTGTTGAAACATTGCCACTCCCTTTTTAGCATCAGCTAAAGCTACTTTTTGTGGTGTACTAACAATAACAGCACCCGTAATTGGAAGTGATTGCATAATGCTTAAATGAATATCTCCAGTTCCTGGAGGCAAGTCTATCAACAAAAAGTCAATTTCCCCCCACGCAGCATCAAATATCATTTGATTTAGAGCTTTAGCGGCCATTGGCCCTCTCCAAACAACTGCTTGGTCTGGTTTAGTAAAAAACCCAATCGATAATACTTTTACACCATGATTCTCTACTGGTTTCATTTTAGCCTTTCCATCTATGGTAACTGATAGTGGGCGTTCAGTTTCTACATCAAACATTATTGGAATCGATGGTCCATAAATATCGGCGTCTAACACACCCACTTTAAAGCCCATTTTTGACAATGTCACAGCTAAATTAGCAGTAACAGTAGATTTCCCAACGCCTCCCTTTCCTGATGCAATCGCAACAATATTTTGAAGTCCTGGGACTGTGTTTCCCTTAATTTCATTTGTTGGTTTTACTGGCGCATCCACTTTAACATTTACTGTAACTTTGGCCTTTTCATATACTTTATCATGAATGGTTTTCATGATATCCACTTCTGTACGTTTTTTAGCTTGTAAACTCGGGTTATTAATTGTAATATCAACAACGACCTCATCACCAAAAGTAATTACATTTTTCACTGCACCACTCTCAATCATGTTTTGTCCCTCTCCAGGAACAGTAATTGATTCTAGAGCTTTTAATATATCTTTTTTGTTAAGTTTCATTTGTTTATTCTATTTCACTTTATAGCCATTTGTAATTTACCAACCCTCAAATGCATTGGTTTTCATACTAAAAAAAATATAAAAGTAGCTGATTTGTTTCTTATTTAGATTTATTCTAAGGTACAAATATACTGCTAAATGTTGGAACTGTGAAGCAGTTATATTGAAATGATTTATGGTTGAGTTTAGTTTTACTATGAACAATTTAGAAGCCCAAAGATTTAAAAATATCAAGAATTAATTAGAGGTATTCTATCAATCAAGTTTGTTCAGTATCCAAGTGCTTAGCAGGATCCCAATAAACTTTTTCAAAATTTTGAATTTGATGATCAACAACTTGAACCCCTTCACTTTCCAAGAGTTGTTGCATTAGGTTTGTACCTCCAAAATGTTGTTTTCCTGTTAGCAATCCTTTTCTATTTACAACCCGATGTGCTGGCACATCCTTATTAACAGAACCATTCATCGCATATCCTACCATTCGTGCACTTCGTGAGGCTCCAAGATAATTAGCAATAGCACCATAACTCGTTACTCGACCAAAAGGAATTTGCATAGCGACTTTATATACTCTTTCAAAAAAATTTAAAGTTTCTGGTTGCATTTTTAGAGTTCTTTGATAACATTAATCAAAGTAAAAACAGAAATAACCCCAGTAATCCCTCCAATTATATAATTCATGTTTTTTTGAGATGTAAACGCTTTTCCTTTTACTTTATCAAAAAAGAATATGTAGACATATAGCATCACAAATGTTCCCATTGCAGATCCTGCAACATAGCTGGCAATACTCGTCATATCAAAAGTTAGCCATCCAAATGAAGCTAATGTTATACTCATATAAGCTTGATATGGAATAGGAAAGACATTTAGGCAAGACAAAAACATTCCAAAAAACAATCTGCTATGCTTACTTTTTACATTGTTAACAGATTCTGACTTAGTTTCTGATTTTGCAAATATTAAATAATACACCGTTATTAATACAAAAATCACCAAAGCGACACGTTGAAGAATATCAATAACATTTGAGTGGCTACTTAAATATCTTGCAAAAATTACAGCGAGATAGGTTTGCACAATGACTACTAAGCAAACTCCAATAGAAAACATTATCCCTCTGCTATACCCTTCTTTTAAGCTAATTTTGGCTGCGGTCATATTTAATAACCCTGGTGGAATCACTCCAACTAATGCGATTATTAAACCTAGAAAAAAGATTAATGTAATATTCAATTATCTTTAATTTTGAATCTAATATACGTAATTGGTTTGTTTTGTTCCAAATATTGCCCCTCATAAAAGGTTTGAATACTGGTAACCTCTTCAGGACTCCCTTCTTGTTTATATACATCATGATTAGCATATAATACTTCATGTCCCGCACCGTGCAACAATCCTAAGGTGTAACCATGCATAAACTCACTATCCGTTTTTAAGTTTACAACGCCATCAGGATTTAATATAAATTTATATCGCTTTAAAAAGCTCTCATTGGTCATTCTGTGTTTTGTACGCTTATATTTAATTTGAGGATCTGGAAAAGTAATCCAAATTTCATCGACCTCATTTTCAGCAAAAGCATACTCCACTAATTCTATTTGCATTCGAATAAAGGCAACATTTGACATACTCTCCTCCACCGCAGTTTTTGCACCTCTCCAAAATCTAGCTCCTTTTATATCTATCCCTATAAAGTTTTTATCGGGATATTTCTGAGCCAGAGCCACACTATATTCACCTTTGCCACAACCCAATTCTAAAACCAACGGATTATCATTTTTAAAAAAACCGGCCTTCCAATTACCTTTCATCTTGAAGTTATGTTCGACTAAGTCTTCACGAGATGGCTGAAATACATTTGCAAATGTTTCGTTTTCTTTAAATCGTTTTAATTTATTTTTACTTCCCACAGGTTCTAATATTTTTCACTGACATTTTAAAAATTCAAAAATCATCAAAGAACGTAATCCTAATAATTAAAGATTACAATTGTTTTTTTGAAAATAGATTTGGCAAAAATAAGGAAATATCTGTGAGCTATAAGTATCCTTGGTGTTGATTTTTATTTGATTCCAGTAGCTTTAATAGAATATAACACTGAAACTGAATTCCCTCAATTAAATTTCAAATTTTATGTTGTCTTTTCAAGCGTAAATGAAAATTCACTTCCGATACCGTAATCACTTTCAACATATATCTTTTCGTCATGGGCTTCAATAATATGTTTGACAATTGCCAAGCCAAGTCCAGATCCACCCTCTTTACGAGAGCCGCTTTTATCAACGCGATAAAATCGTTCGAATAATCGCGAAATATGTTCTTGTTCTATCCCCTCACCATTGTCCGTTACGCGAACAATTACTTTGTTTTTAATAAGGTTTTCAATACTAATTTCAGTTGTGCCATTCGCTTCTCCATATTTAAGTGAATTTACTATCAAATTAGACAATACCTGCTGAATACGCTCTTTGTCACCATTTACCATAATGGGTGACTTATAATCCTGATCAAAAGTGAGGGTTATTTTTTTCCTGGTCGCCTTCATTTCTAAAAGCTCAAAAACATTTTGAATAAGTGCAATAATATCAAAAGGCTCTATATCTAATCTAAGATCTCCAATTTCCAACTTAGTGATCATATCTAAATCTTTGATGATATATATTAATCGTTCAACGCCTTTATCAGCTCTCTCCAAATATTTATTTCTTAATACCTCATCATTTACGGCGCCATCAAGTAAGGTAGAGATATAACCTTGTACGGTAAACAATGGCGTTTTTAACTCATGAGATACATTTCCAATAAATTCTTTTCGATAGTGTTCTCTGATTTTTAAGGCTTCTATTTCCAACTTTTTATCCTTGGCGTATTTATCAATATCTTGAGTTAGAGTAGCCATATCAGTCGTAATTTGAGACCTACTAAACGAACTAGATTCTAAAAGCGTTAAATCATCATATATTTTTTTAATTCGTTTATAAATAAAATGCTCCACGCGATACTGGATTACAAAAAAGCAAAACAAATAACAAACGATAGCAAATACGGCAACCTGTATAAGGAGTAGCTCATAAAAAATATATAAAAAAGCACTAATAAAAAGCGTAAAATATACGGTTATAAATAACGAAGATTTAAAAGCAAATCGATATGATCTTTTGAATTTTTTTGACATCAAATAACAAACTTATAACCAACCCCTTTAACCGTTTTAAAAGAATCATCACCAATTTTTTCGCGGAGTTTCCTGATATGCACATCTATGGTCCGCCCTCCAACGACAACATCATTTCCCCATACCTTATCCAGTATTTCTTCTCTTTTAAATACTTTACCAGGTCTTGAAGCCAATAGGGATAATAACTCAAATTCTTTTCGTGGTAGGGAAATTTCTTTTCCACTTAATAAAATTTTATAGGCATCTCTATCAATAGTTAAGTTGCCTATCTCTACAACATCTATTTGTTGTTCACCTTCCTTATAGCGACGTAACAAGGCCTTAACTTTACTTACTAAAACTTTTGGTTTTATAGGTTTTGTTATATAATCATCTGCTCCAGCCTCAAAACCAGCAACTTGAGAATAATCTTCCCCTCGTGCGGTTAAAAACGTAATAATTACATCTTTAAGTTCTGGAATTACTCTTATTTGTTCACAAGCCTCAATTCCATCCATTTCGGGCATCATAACATCCAAAATAATTAAATGGGGTTTTTCTTGTTTTGCCTTCTTTACCCCTTCAGCACCATTTTCGGCAGTAATTACCTTATAGCCTTCCGAAGATAAATTATAACCAACTATCTCGAGAATATCTGGTTCATCATCTACTAGGAGTATTTTAATATCGCTTTTTTTCATCAATTAAGAGCATCATAAAAATTTGCTCGGGTAAAGATAAAATTAATCAAAAAGATTAATATAAAAATGATAATTAATAACATTATAGTAACTTAGAGATTACAATTGATTAACTTTTCGATAAAAAGAAGTTATTTTTAACAGGTTTTTGGTATAACTTTTGCAAATGATTTACTACATTTACAGATAATGTTCTCTATTTGAACCCTATATCTATGAAAAAAAACTACATTTTTAAATTTCTTTTTTTTGTGATGCTGCTTGTACCACTGGGTACATACGCTCAAGCTAATGCAGTATCTGTAGAAAAAAATATTACCGAAAATATTGAGGGTCTTACTATTTTCCCTAACCCAGTAAGTAATGGTAAAGTATTTATAAGTACAAAGCTTAATCTTACTAAGAACATTGAAATTTACGATGTTTTAGGAAAAAAAATTATTTCACAAACACTTTATGGTAAAGAACTTAGAATTACAGACTTAAATCCTGGTGTTTATATTTTAAAAATTAAAGAAGGAAAATTTTCTGCAACACGTAAGTTAGTGGTGCGGTAACTTTTATTATCATCTAATATAATATTAATGAGAAGCTTGTATGAGCTTCTTTTTTTGTTTCATAAGTTTATTCTTACTATATTTGTAGTAATTGTAATCTTTTTATTATGAGAAATATATGTATTATTTTATTCGTTACTCTTCCATTAACTCTACTTGGGCAAACACATTTAATCACTAATCCTTCTCCTATTAATGTTGGTATCACAGGAACAATAGACGGTGTTTACATTAACGAGTTTCATTATGACAATACCGGAGCAGATACTGGAGAATTTGTAGAAGTTGCCGGGCCGGCAGGCACTAATTTATCAACATATAGTATTAGTCTATATAATGGCGGTGATAATTTAGCATATCAAACTGTGACTCTTTCGGGCATTATTGATGATGAAGGATCTGGAATTGGAGCGATCTCTTTTACCTTTTCGAACATACAAAATGGTGCTCCAGATGGCATTGCACTCTCGAAATCGGGAAATACTAATGTGCAATTCTTAAGTTATGAAGGGACCTTAACTGCTGCTGATGGGGTTGCTAATGGCGTTCTATCAGTAGATATTACCGTTGATGAAAGTAGTGCAACACCAGAGGGATATGCCTTAGAATATGACGAAGGATCAACTGCCTGGGTGGTGGTCACTAATGATTCTCCTGGAGATTTCATGCAGGGCTCAGCTCTTTCCTCTTCTGCGCCTATAATAAAAGGTTTCAAACTCTATCCAGTTCCAGCGTCCAATGACATACTAAATATATTGAGTAGCCTGGATACGGCTATGAATATTACTGTTTACGATATTTCAGGAAAAATAATTATTAATAAAAACATAAACTCAAATCGTCTAAATGTATCCCTATTATATCCGGGTATATATATCCTTAGGGTTTCCCAGAACAATGCATCAATCACTAAAAAATTAATTATTCCTTAAAAACAGACTTTCTAAGTGATATTTAAAGCGTTGCATTGGTAACGCTTTTTTATTTTACATACTTTTGTAATTCAATTAATGCAAAAAATAAATGATAAACACCGATGCCATTTTTAACATTAACACTTCTGAAGAGTTTAATGCTATGGCATTAAAAATTTTCAAACATCAATTTGAAAACAATTCTGTTTATCGTTCGTTTTGTGATTTACTTTACAAACATCCAAGTGATGTAAATACTATCAGCGAAATTCCTTTTTTGCCCATACAATTTTTTAAAAGTCATGATGTTTTAAGTTCTGATAGCGGCATTGAAGAAACATTTACTAGCAGTGGCACTACAGGACAAACACCAAGTAAACATCTTGTCACCAATCTTAATATTTACGAACAAAGTTTTAAAAAAGGATTCCATCATTTCTATGGCAATATTGAAGACTATGTGGTTTTGGCATTATTACCATCTTATCTGGAACGTGATGGTTCTTCCTTAATCTATATGGTTAATGATTTAATTATCAATTCTAATCATCCAGAAAGCGGTTTCTACTTAAATAACTTGGAAACATTAAAAAACACTTTATTAAATCTCGAAACTCAAAACCAAAAAGTATTACTTATTGGCGTTTCATTTGCCCTATTAAATTTTGTAGAAACCTACCAAATCAATCTTAGTAACACCATAATCATGGAAACTGGTGGCATGAAAGGCAAACGCAAAGAACTTATTAGAGAAGAGCTACACCAGCATCTCAAAAAAGGTTTTGGAGTTGAACTTGTACATAGTGAATATGGCATGACCGAATTACTTTCTCAGGGTTATTCTCACGGGAATAGCAGCTTTAAAACACCTCCTTGGATGAAAATTTTAACAAGAGATACCGAAGACGCCTTGAGCATTCAAAACTATGGTAAAACAGGCGGTATTAATATTATTGATCTCGCAAATGTAAATTCTTGTTCATTTATTGCCACTCAGGATTTGGGTCGGGTTTATAGCGATGCGACTTTTGAAATATTAGGCCGTTTTGACAATTCGGATATTAGAGGATGTAATTTAATGTTACTCTAATACTATTCTAAATTTATTTTTTCAAAAAACGAATATTTCGTGTTAATCCGGAAAATTTAGTACGTTTCACAGCCGATTTTTTAAATACCTTATTAAAAGTATCTTGTGTAACCTCCTCCCAATCTTTTTTAGTCATAGACAATAATTCTGGATGCGGATTAAATAGTGGTTCATTATGTGATTTTGAAAAACGATTCCAAGGACATACATCCTGGCACACATCACACCCAAACATCCAATCATTAAATTGTCCCTTTACTGATTCGGGAATTTGCTCTTTAAGCTCAATAGTGAAATAAGAAATACACTTGCTCCCATCTACCACATATGGTGCAACGATTGCTTGAGTAGGACAGGCATCTATACACGCGGTACAGGAGCCACAATGATCGGTTGTTGGACTGTCATATTCTAAATCCAGATCAATAATAAGCTCGGCAATAAAATAGAAGGACCCTACTTGTTGTGTTAATAAATTAGAATGTTTACCGATCCAACCTAATCCAGATTTTGCTGCCCAAGCTTTATCCAGAACGGGAGCTGAGTCTACAAATGCACGACCACTTACCGCTCCTATTTCTTCTTGAATAAATTGAGTTAGCAACTTCAATTTATCTTTAATGATAAAATGGTAATCTGTACCATAAGCATATTTACTAAGCTTTGGAGCTGTCGCATCTTTTTGAACTTCTTCAGGGAAATAATTTAATATTAATGACACTACACTTTTAGAATCGCTTACAAGAATTGTTGGGTCCAAACGCTTATCAAAATGGTTTTCCATATAACGCATTTCCCCATTCATGTTTTTATTAAGCCATTTTTCTAGGCGTGGTGCTTCGGCTTCTAAAAACTCAGCCTTACTAATACCACAAGACAAAAAACCGAGACGTTGGGCTTCGGCTTTAATCAGGCTGGTATATTTTGCTTTTAAATTCAATAAACTAAGATTTACTTTCAAATATTAATTGAACATCCACAGGTTTCAACGTAATCAATGGATTTACTTTTATGACCTCAGCATTAGACGAAATTTTAAAGTTCTCAATAACTGCTTTTACAGCTAGTATCATTTCGTACATGGCAAAATTATTCCCAATACATAATCTTGGTCCGGCTCCAAAAGGCATATAAAAATGGAGAATCTCCTTTCTGTTTTCTTCTGAAAAGCGCTCCGGAATGAAAGCTTCCGCGTTTTTCCAATATTTTTTATTACGATGCATTTCAAAAATCGAAGCACCAATAATTGTTCCTTTTTTTAAATTGTAATTTCCAATTTTATCATCCCCAATGTTTACACGATCAGTGATCCAGGCTGGCGGGTATAAACGCATGCTCTCTTCAATACAACACTTTACATAGTTAAGCTGAGAGATTTCTTGTAAAGGGCTTAGATTTTGAGAGATAACAGCTTGTATCTCTTGTTCTACTTTTTGCAAGACTTCTGGATGTTGAGCAATTAATTTCAATGTAAACGTAAGTGCATTTGCGGTCGTTTCATGACCCGCAACAAATAAAATTAATATTTCATCTATCAACTGATTGTTTGTCATCACAGTACCGTCTTCATACTTTGCGTGAATCAACATGTCTAGTAAATCATCATGCTGGTTTTTAGACTGCCTCCTATCCGCTATAATACCATTAATAATCTGACGGTTTTCTTTCACCAGTTTCATGTGGTATCTCAGTTCTCCTTTTAATCTAAACCATAATTTTCGATAGGGCTCCCTTAACTCTTTAACTATGTATAATTGTAATTTTTCAATAATAAATTGTAATCGTTTTAATTCCTTTTTTTCCGTAGAGATATTGAATAAGGAATTGGCAATGACATTAAAGGCTAGCTCATTCATTAATGGATATAATTCCACGGTTTTATTTATAGGGATATTGTTTACCTGAATTTTTATAGCTGTATTAATATGGTTTACCAGATTTTGAATTTTATCCTTATGAAATGCGGGTTGAATTAAACGCCGTTGTTGCAACCAATATTCATCGTTGGAGGTAAGCAAACCATAACCAACATATTTTGATAAGTACTTCGTTTGAATTTTCGACTTATGATATAATTTATGTTTCTTTTGGTGAATATGTTTAATTACATCCACATCACGAGTTAAAACGATATGGTTTTGCAAGGGAGATTTTATTGAAAATGTGTCTCCTAATTCATTAAACATTTCTCTATGAAATGGAATTGGGTTTTTGGCAATAGTTGACAAACGTGAAATGAACTTATAAAAAGGGACCGTATTTGGGTATTTATATTTCGGCATTAGAACAATCCTCCTTGAACAGTCCCTTTAATACGTCCAAGATGTTTATATGCCAATTCTGTTACTTCACGACCACGAGGTGTACGCATTATAAAGCCTTGTTGAATTAAAAAAGGTTCATAAACTTCCTCGATAGTTTCAGAACTTTCACTAACGGCTGTGGCCAACGTTGTTATCCCTACGGGACCTCCTTTAAATTTATCGATAATAGTGAGTAGAATTTTGTTATCCATTTCATCTAAGCCATGAGCATCAACGTTGAGTGCTTTTAATCCATATTTCGAAATTTCAATATCAATTTTTCCATTGCCTTTTATTTGGGCAAAATCTCTAATACGTCTCAATAATGCATTTGCAATTCTTGGCGTTCCACGACTACGTCCCGCAATTTCAATTGCAGCTTCCATTGCCGTTGGAACTTTTAAAATATGAGCACTTCGTTGTACAATCGTTGACAACAACTCTGTTGAATAATATTGTAATCTACTACTTATACCAAATCGGGCGCGCATTGGAGCTGTTAACAAGCCTGAACGAGTGGTCGCACCAATTAAGGTAAACGGATTCAAATTAATTTGAACAGTTCTTGCATTTGGCCCAGATTCAATCATGATATCTATTTTATAATCTTCCATTGCCGAATACAGATACTCCTCAACAATAGGGCTTAAACGATGGATTTCGTCTATAAACAAGACATCTCTTTCTTCAAGATTTGTTAATAAGCCAGCCAAATCACCGGGCTTATCTAATACGGGGCCAGAAGTTACTTTAATTCCTACGTTTAACTCATTAGCCAAGACATGTGCTAAGGTTGTTTTACCCAATCCAGGAGGGCCATGAAATAGAGTGTGATCTAAAGCATCATCACGCAAATTGGCTGCTTCGACAAATATTTTCAAATTCTCCAAAATTTGATCTTGACCAGCAAAATCATCAAAGGAAAGAGGCCGTAATGCTCTATCTATATCGTGTTCTTCCGGAGAAAAATCTTCGCTCGATGGATTAAGATTTTCATTCATACTTCAAATATAAAGAAAAAGCCTTTCTAATTAGAAAGGCTTTTACATATATTATATAACTGATCTAAAACTAATGTTGTAGTTCTTCTTCTCCTTCTTTTAAAGGTACATTTTGAGGCACAAAATCTTCATCATGTCCTGGCTTACTATAATCGTATGACCAACGGTGAACCTCTGGAAGTGCACCTTCCCAATTACCGTGTATGTGCTTAATAGGTGCTGTCCATTCTAATGTATTAGATTTCCATGGATTTTGAACTGTTTTCTTTCCGTAGAAAATACTATAGAAGAAATTCCATAAAAATACCAATTGGAATGCACCACCAATTAAAGCGAACACTGTAATCACCACATTTACATTTGATAAATCATCAAATAATGGGAAATTACTGTTTGTATAGTAACGACGAGGTAATCCAGCCATTCCTATAAAGTGCATCGGGAAGAATACCCCATAGGCACAAATTGCTGTCACCCAAAAGTGAATATATCCTAAATTCTTATTAAGCATCCTACCAAACATTTTAGGGAACCAATGATAGATTCCTGCAAACATTCCGTAAAGCGCAGAGATACCCATTACTAAGTGGAAGTGAGCAACCACAAAGTAAGTATCGTGAACATTAATATCTAAGGCACTATCCCCAAGTATAATTCCAGTTAAACCACCTGTTAGGAATGTAGATACCAAACCAATAGAAAACAGCATTGCTGGATTAAACTGGAGGTTTCCTTTCCATAAGGTCGTAATATAATTAAACGCTTTTACTGCAGAAGGAATTGCAATTAATAAGGTTGTAAAGGTAAATACAGATCCTAAGAACGGATTCATTCCAGATATAAACATATGATGACCCCAAACGATTGTTGATAAAAACGCAATGGCCAAAATTGACGCAATCATGGCACGGTATCCAAAAATTGGTTTACGTGAATTGGTTGCTATAATTTCTGATGTAATACCCAAAGCTGGTAATAATACAATATATACTTCTGGATGACCTAGGAACCAAAATAAGTGCTCAAATAACACTGGTGATCCCCCTTGATAGTGGAGTACTTCCCCTTGAATAAAAATATCTGATAAGAAGAAGGATGTTCCAAAACTTCTATCCATGATTAATAACAACGCGGCAGATAATAATACCGGGAATGATACAACACCAATAATGGCAGTTACAAAGAAAGCCCAAATAGTTAATGGCAAACGTGTCATCGACATCCCTTTTGTTCTCAGGTTGATAACCGTTACAATATAGTTAAGTGATCCCAATAATGATGAAGCAATAAATATGGCCATAGAGACTAACCATAAGGTCATCCCCATCCCTGATCCTCCTTGTGCCATTGGTAAGGCACTCAATGGTGGGTAAATAGTCCAGCCTGCAGCTGCTGGTCCAGCTTCAACAAACAGTGATATTATCATGAACACACTCGATAAAAAGAATAACCAGTACGAGACCATATTAAGGAATCCTGAGGCCATATCTCGAGCACCAATTTGTAATGGAATTAGTAGATTACTAAATGTACCACTTAAACCTGCAGTTAACACAAAGAATACCATGATTGTACCATGAATAGTTACTAATGCTAAATAAATATCGGCATCCATAACACCATCTGGTGCCCATTTACCTAATAAGGCTTCGAAAAGCACATTAGGCTCCTCTGGCCATGCTATTTGCATACGAATCATCATAGACATTAAAACCCCTATCACTCCCATAATAGTACCTGTAATAAGGTACTGTTTAGCAATCATTTTATGATCTTGACTAAATATATATTTAGTGACAAACGTTTCTTTATGATGATGATGTTCGTGATCGTCATGATCGTGAGTATCTGCTTGTGCTGACATAATCTATATCTATTTTTTTGAATCTTAGTTATAATTAATTTTGTACCAATGAGTTCTTGAAAACCTTTTGCTCTTTAATCCAAGCATCGTAATCTTCTTGAGACTCTACAATAATTTTCATTTGCATGTTGTAATGTGATTTACCACAAATCTTATTACAAAGTAAAAGGTAATCGAATTCGTAACGTTCTAAAGCTTCTTCGCCATTTTCAATTAGCTTTTTACTTTTTTCCGCCCTTATTCTATTAATGTTTGCAACTTTATCAATCATTTGAGACGTTAGTCTCATATCTGCAGTAGTCACTGTAGGTGTAAATCCAAACTGAGTAATCATCCCTGGAACACAATTCATTTGTGCTCTAAAATGAGGCATATAAGCAGAGTGTAATACATCTTGAGAACGCATTTTAAACAGGACAGGTTGCCCAACTGGTAAATGTAACTCGGTAGTAATAACATCATCCTGAGCATTGGGGTCGGATTCATCCAATCCTAAGATATTAGCATTATCAAGATTGATCAATCTCACATTTGCCTTACCTAAAGTATTGTCTTGACCAGCATAACGTGCCTTCCAGTTAAATTGCTGTGCATATAATTCTACTACTAATGGATCATCATCTTCATTAACACCCATAATTTCTGTCCAGGTGAATAATCCGTAAATGATTAATCCAGCTAAAGTAATTACTGGGATAATAGTCCAAATAAATTCCAACTTATCATTATCGGCATAGAAAAAAGCTTTTCTACCTTTTTCTCCTTTATATTTAAATGCAAAATAATGTAATAGAAACTGAGTAATGGTTTGTACAACAAAAATGAGAACCATAGATATGATCATCAAATTATCAATTGTTTGCCCATGTTCAGAAGCAGAATTAGACATTAATGGTAAATCACCCCATTTAACAACACATACAATTGTAATGATGTAAATGAAGGCTAAAAACCCTAACATTAAATATCCATTAACTCTATTGTCCTTATCATTGGCAATTTGAGAGCTCTCATTATTAGCATTTGCTAAATCAAAGATTTTAACCATTTGCCAAATTGCAACGGTAATAAATACTAAAACTATAATTGTTAATAAAGCAGTCATCGTTGTTCTTCGTCTTTATTTATTAATTAATAATGGAATTGTTCGCTTTCCTTCACAAATGGATTTCCTTTTGCTAGTAATGGCGCTTTTGATAGGGCATAAAACACTATCAAAATAAACAATCCTAGGAAAAGTGCTACAGCCGAAATTTCTGGTAGTCCAATATACCATCTATCTCCAACAGTTGCAGGCATAATCATATTAAATATATCTATATAATGACCTACTAAAATCGCAATACCGGCCATTACAATAAACCAAGGGATACGTTTATAATCGCTATTCATTAATACCAAGAATGGAAAGATAAAGTTTAATGCTACCATTCCGAAAAATGGTAAGTTATAATCTTCAATTCTGGTTACAAAATAAGTTACTTCTTCAGGAATATTTGCGTACCAAATTAGCATAAATTGAGAAAACCATAAATAGGTCCAGAAAATACTAAAACCGAACATAAATTTTGCCAAATCATGTAAATGACTATCATTAACAAATTCTAATTGTCCTTTAGATTTCAAATATATTGCTATTAAAGCAATCACCGTAATTCCACTTACAACCATACTTGCAAACACATACCATCCAAATAATGTACTGAACCAGTGCGGGTCTACACTCATAATCCAATCCCAAGACATCATTGATTCGGTATAGATAAAGAACACTAAGAACACCGCCGAAATACGGAAGTTTTTCTTAAAGTTACTTGTATCACCTGCTTCATCCTGAGCAATTGAATATTTACGTGAAAAATATCTATACAAACTCCATCCTGCAATAAATATAAGTGCTCTTACGGCAAACCATGTTTTATCCAACCAACTAGATTTACCCGCAATTAAAGCATCATAATCTGCACTTTCAGGATTAATAAGTTCAGGATCCATCCAAACAAAAAGGTGTGGTCCAGCCCAAAGAGCAATAGCTAATACAATTAAAGCTCCAGGTAATAAATAATAAGTTATCCCTTCCATAACTCTAAATAGCACAGGAGACCAACCCGCTTGAGATGCTCGTTGTATCCCATAAAATGCCAATACCCCAAGTGAAATCATCATAAAGAAAAATGCAGCGATATATAGCGCCGAATACGGTCTGTTATGAATTTGGTGCATCACGTGCTCAGCATGTGCATCATGATCATCGGTGGCCACTTCATGTGAAGTATCCTCACCATGTTCTTTTGCAGGTGCAGCTTCATGTGTTTCTGCTGTTTCATGTCCTCCACCATGTGAAGCATCTTCGCTGGCTAACAATGTTTTAACCTCTTCTAATGACACATGAGAACCTGAATAACTAATTCCCCATCCTAATGCCCCTAAGATGATTAGAGCAATAGAAAATATTTTTAATCTTTTTGAAATCGTATACATATTGATATATAACTTTATCTAAATCTTACTTTGTTAAATCTGCTTTCAATTTTAGCACGTATGCTCCAACTTGCCAACGTTCTTCTTCATTAAGTTGGTTAGCATAAGAGCCCATACTGTTCAAACCATAATATATAACATGGTAGATACTTCCTTCAGTAATTACTCTCGCATCATAGCTTGGAATTCCAGCTAATTTTTCGCGTTTTACCAAATTCCCTTGTCCATCACCTTTATTACCATGACAAATTCCACAGTAAATATCGTACAATTCTTTTCCTTTAGCCAGGTCTACCTGAGTTGAATCTAAAGGACTCAATAGCTCATCTTTGGCACGAAGATATTCTTCGTTTGACTTTCCATACTCAAATAATGAATACCCTCTTGCAATGGTTCCATCAACAGGGATCATGGCCGATTGCTCGCCAGGAAAAACCTCGTATGCTCCATAAGCCTCATATCCTGCAGACTCATACATGTCTGGGAAAAATTGATAATTTGGTCTGGAATCCTTTTTACAAGAAACCACAACACTTACAATTGCTGTTAATACTAATATCTTAATTAAGCCTTTCATAATATACTAATGTGCTTCTTTGTCAACTATATTAATTTCTACTGCTGCTGTTTTTGCAAGAATACTTTCCAATGCTTCATCATTTCCATTCATGGAAATTTCCATTAAAAAGTGATCGTCCGTTGTTCTTGGATCTGGATTCTCTGCTTTTTTAAATGGCCACATTCTACTACGTAAATAAAATGTAATAACCATTAAGTGCGCTGCAAAAAATACAGTTAATTCAAACATAATTGGCACAAACGCTGGCATGTTTTCCAAATAACTAAAACTTGGTTTACCTCCAATGTTTTGCGCCCAATCTTCTATCATCATGTAATTCATCATAACAATAGAAACAGTCAACCCAATACATCCATAAATAAATGATGTAATTGCAATTCTTGTTGGCGCTAAGCCCATCGCCTTATCTAGTCCATGAACTGGAAAAGGAGTGTATATTTCGTCAATGTGATATTTTTCAGCTTTAACTGTTTTTACAGCTGCCAATAAATCATCATCATCATTATAAATAGCGTGAATAACTCTTGAAGATTCCATATGCTATCTTAGTTTTTTAAATTTTTAGAATTATCTCCTGTAACCTTAGATGTTCTACCATCTGCACCTGTTCCTACTAAACTTTGACCAGCTTCCCTAATTTTTTTATAGCGTTCACCTGAGGATTTTAAAATAGTCTTCACTTCGGCTTGTGCAATTACTGGGAAGGTTCTTGCATATAATAAGAATAATACAAAGAAGAATCCAATAGTTCCTATAAATATACCAATATCTACAAATGTTGGTGAGAACATCGACCATGATGATGGTAGATAATCTCTATGTAATGACGTTACGATAATCACGAAACGTTCAAACCACATCCCTATATTTACAACAATGGAGATAAAAAATGAGAACATAATACTTGTTCTTAATTTCTTAAACCACATGAACTGCGGCGAGAATACATTACAAGACATCATTGCCCAATATGCCCAAGCATAAGGTCCCGTTGCTCTGTTTAAGAAAGCATATTGTTCATACTCTACTCCAGAATACCAAGCGATAAATAACTCTGTCATATAAGCCACACCAACGATAGAACCCGTAATCATTATTACGATGTTCATTAATTCAATGTGTTGTACGGTTATATAATCTTCTAGGTTACACACTTTTCTCATAATAATAAGAAGCGTGTTTACCATTGCAAATCCTGAGAATACAGCTCCTGCCACAAAGTAAGGTGGGAAAATTGTAGTGTGCCATCCTGGAATTACCGATGTAGCAAAATCAAAGGATACAATTGTATGTACAGAAAGCACTAATGGTGTTGCTAAACCTGCAAGAACTAAAGACACTTCTTCAAAACGTTGCCAATCTTTAGCACGCCCACTCCAACCAAAACTTAGTAAGCTATAAATTTTCTTTTGAAAAGGCTTAACCGCTCGATCACGAATCATCGCGAAATCAGGTAGTAATCCTGTCCACCAGAAAACCAATGATACTGATAAATATGTTGAAATTGCGAATACATCCCAAAGTAATGGCGAGTTAAAATTCACCCAAAGAGATCCAAATTGATTTGGAATTGGTAAAACCCAATATCCCAACCAAGGACGACCCATGTGAATGATTGGAAACAATCCTGCTTGAACAACTGAAAATATTGTCATTGCCTCGGCAGAACGATTAATACCCATTCTCCATTTTTGACGGAATAATAAGAGTACTGCAGAAATTAGTGTTCCTGCGTGACCAATACCTACCCACCAAACAAAATTGGTAATATCCCAGGCCCAACCAACGGTTTTGTTTAATCCCCAAGTACCGATACCTGTTGATATTGTATATATTATACAACCTATTCCCCACAGAAAAGCCGCAAGAGCGATAGAAAATACTATCCACCAATGTTTGTTTGCTTTTCCCTCAACAGGTCTTGCTACGTCCACTGTTACATCGTGGTACGATTTTTCTCCTGTTACTAGAGGTCTTCTAATAGGTGCTTCGTAATGAGACGCCATATCCTTCTATAATTATTACTTAATTAATTTGCTTTATGCTTCGTTTGTATTTCTTACTTTAACTTGATACACCACATTTGGCTTAGTACCAACACTTTCAAGTAAGTGATACGCTCTATTATCATCTTTAAGCTCAGTGATATCACTATGCTTGTCGTTAATATCTCCAAATACCATTGCTCCTGAACTACAAGCAGCAGAACATGCTGTTTTAAATTCATTTGGCTTAACTACTCTACCGTCGCGTTTGGCATCAAGAATTGTTTTCTGAGTCATTTGAATACACATAGAACATTTTTCCATTACTCCACGAGACCTCACAGTCACATCCGGATTAATTACCATACGCCCTAAGTCATCGTTCATATGGAAATCAAATTCATCATTGCCATTATATAAGAACCAGTTAAAACGACGCACTTTATAAGGACAGTTATTTGCACAATATCTAGTCCCTACACAACGGTTATACGCCATATGGTTTTGTCCTTGACGACCATGTGATGTTGCAGCCACTGGACATACGGTTTCACAAGGGGCATGGTTACAATGCTGACACATTACTGGTTGAAATACGACTTGAGGGTTTTCTGATGGATCTTCCATTTCTGCAAAACCAGTCAAAGAACTCGCTAATCCTTTAATATTGTCTTTCTTCTCATTATCATGTTCAAAAGTATCCTCTGATGAATAATATCTATCAATACGTAACCAGTGCATATCACGACTACGTCTAATTTCTTCTTTACCAACTACGGGCACATTATTTTCGGCGTGACATGCTATTACACATGAACCACATCCTGTACAGGCATTTAAGTCAATTGATAAATTAAAGTGATGTCCAATTGAACGGTCAAATTCAGCCCATAAATCTACATCTGAAGATGTTACTGGGGTTTCTTCATGGTTTAAAGATACTACAGGAACCGAATTCCAAGTACTAGCTTTTTCAGAATTAAAGACTTCTAATGTTGTTTCTTTAATAATATCACCACGTCCCATTAACGTATTATGCAACTGTACACAAGCAAATTCATGTTTACCAGTAGTAGCCTCAATAGTCACCTCTTGTACAGTATCAAAATCATTATAAAGTGGATATGCATTTACACCTGTTTGCATTTCTATTTTCATGCCAAGTGTTTTACCGTATCCAAATGACAAACCAACCGACCCTTTTGCTTGACCTGGTTGAATCATTACTGGAACTTTTAAAGTCACACCATTAACAGTAATATTTGCATATTTACCATTTAATCCTCCTGTTGCATCATGTCTTGCTTCGTTAAAGAATGAACTCTCTTCCAAAAACAGGCCTAATTCTTTAGCATCAGCTTCTGACATGGTTAAGTAATTATCCCATGATGCTCTTGTTAAAGGATCTGGAAATTCTTGTAACCAAGGGTTATTGGCTTGTTGCCCATCACCCATACCGGTTTTAGAATATAATGTTAATTCAAATCCATTTGATGATGCTCCAGCTAAAACTCTAGCATCTGCATTAGCAGAATCATTTGCTTCAGCTTCAACAGCTGCTGCCTCAACATTAGTATTAACATAGATTCCATCATGCAATGCTTGACTCCATGTAGATCCGTTAAGCACACTCGTATTCCAAGTGTCTTTTATATAATCGTGATACGTTGCCGTATTCTCATTCCACATTAATAATGCATCCTGAAATTGTCTTGTATCAAATAATGGACGAATTGTAGGTTGCATTAACCCATAATGCCCTTTTTTTAATTCTACATCACCCCAAGATTCTAAATAGTGAGGTGCCGCCGCGATATAATTTGTTAATGACGCAGTTTCATCAACTTTCATTGAAAAGGCTATTGATAGATCAACCTTACCCAAACCAGCTTCAAACTCAGCTGCATTTGGAAGGGTATACATTGGGTTAACACCACTCATGATTATCGCACCAATCGTTCCTGCATTCATATCAGCAACTAATTGAGCAACCGCCTTATCATCACCTTGTCTTGTTTTAATTGGGGTAGATGCATCAAATGCATTACTCCCTAACGCCTCATTGATTGCCAACACAATATTTTGTGCTTTCACATCTTGAATCCCAGTCACAACAACAGCATTACTTCCAGCTTTTAATAATTCAGAAGCAGTAGCATCAACAGCAGCAGCAACATTCGCAGGTAATGTCCCTGAAACCGAAGATCCAGTTATTTTACCATACAATTTAGCTAAAACTACTTTTTGTTCACTGGGTTTTAATGGTATGCGCTTATCTGCATTAGCTCCTGTTAAACTCATGTTAGACTCAAACTGAATATGACGAGACATTTTCCCATGTTGTGGAATACGTCCTTTTGCATATGCTGAATCAAATCCACCTCCATGCCAATCTCCTAAGAAATCTGCACCAACAGAAACAATCGTAGCTGCTTTTGAAAAATCGTAATTGGCTAAACCACGTTCTCCATATTTATTCTGGTAAGCTTCAATTGCAGCCGATTCTGAAATTGCATCGTATACTACATGACGCACATTACCATATTTTTCTCTAAATTCTGATATTAATCTCGATGTTGATGGGCTAGCAAAAGTTTGTGTTAACAATACTATTTCCTTACCCTCATTTTTAAGACTGTTTAATGCTTGAGTTGTATCTGCATCAAACTCCGTCCAAGAGCTTTCTTCTTCCCCTTTCATTGGAGAAGCGACTCTTAAACTATCATATAAATCTAAAACTGAGGCATTAACTCTGGCATTAGCACTACCATTTGTAGTTGCCAAGTTATTGTTATCAATTTTTATTGGACGCCCCTCACGAGTTTTTACTAAAATGCTAGCAAAATCATGTCCATTAGCAATTGTAGTTGCATAATAGTTAGCTACACCAGGAATAATTTGATCTGGTTGTACAACATAAGGAATCGATTTTCTCACAGGGCCTTCACAAGCGGCTAACGACGCTGCTGCAGTACTAAAACCAACATACTTTAAGAAATCACGACGGGATGTAGAAGAGGACTCTAAAGTGTCTTTATCTCCTAAAAATTCATCCACAGGAACTTCTTGCACAAACTCTTTATGCCTAAGCGTCTCAAGATCAGAGCTATTCTCTTCGTTTAGCTCTCCAACACTTTTCCAGTATTTCTTGTTTGATGACATATTATAATTGAATTAACTTCTTTATTATTAGTAATGACATTTTCCACATTCTAACCCACCTTGCATAGCTACGGTTAGTTGGTCCACACCATATTTTTTTGATAATTGCTCGTGTATTTTCGTGTAATAACCATTGTCTTTAGTTTTCACATTAGTGGTTTTATGACAATTAATACACCAGCCCATTGTTAATGGTGAATGCTGTTCTACAATTTCCATTTCCTCAATAGGTCCATGACAAGTTTGACATTCAATACCACCAACCATGACATGCTGTGAGTGATTATAATACACGAAGTCAGGAAGATTATGCACTCTCACCCATTTGACCGGTTTAGTATTTCCTGTATATTGTTGTTCTTCATCATCCCATCCAACAGCATCGTATAATTTATTTATTTCACCATCATAAAACTCCTTACTATAATCAGCGGTAGTTTCGCCATTGTACTCAAAAATGGATTTATGACAATTCATACATACATTTAAAGAAGGTATTCCCGAAGTTTTACTAACTCTAGCAGATGAATGACAATATTTACAATCTATTTTATTGTCACCAGCATGAATTTTATGAGAAAAATGTATTGGTTGTACAGGTTGATAACCTTGGTCAATTCCAATTTGCATGACGAAACCATACATAAAATATGCACTAGTTAAAAGGAAAAATATTGCAGTAACCAAAAGTAAAAATTGATTTTTCACAAAAGCTTTCCAAAGCGATCTACGTCTTACTTCCTCAGCCACATCAACGTTATTTGCAATTGCAAATCGGCGTAATGTTTTGTTTACCACGATTAGCCCTATAGCAAGTAACATAAATAATATTGCTAGTGCTCCAAGAATCAATTCGTTTGAAATACCACCTTCTTCTCTTGCTTTAGCTTGAGTTGTGACAGCAGTTCCTCCAGCAGGCGCAGCTTTTTCTTGTGCCGTATATGCAAGTATATTACTAATATCTTCATCACTCAATTGCGGCATTGGCGTCATTGGCGCATTACTATATTCAGTATAAATCTTAACTGCATATGCATCACCCGATTTTATCATTGACGGACTATTTCTTATCCAGCCAGAGATCCAATCTCTGTCTAAGCCTTCATCCTCACTTAATCTTGCTTCAACACCACGAAGTGCAGGGCCTGTCATTTTTCTATCAAGATTATGACATGCGGCACAATTGGTATTAAACAATGCTTTCCCTTCTGCGGGATCACCATCCTGAGCAAATAGGTTGCTTGAAAATGTAAGTAAAAAGATTAAACCTGTAAGCAGAAATCCTGAGGTTATTTTACGGTGTATCACCTGTTTCATATCGTTAGTTGAATTACCTTCTAATCTTTGGTATGATTTTTTCATACAAATAGAACAATATTCGGTTATAAAAATCTCGCACAAAAGTAACATTTAAAGTCGATTTTATAAATGTTACATAAGTGTTAATTTCTAATTTATAGAGATTCTAAATAATAAAGATATCAATGTTTAAGTTTATATACTTTACATTTGCACAAAAACACATAGATTATGCTAAAAACAGGCTCTAAAGTTTTAATTCTAACACTACTATTTTCAATGTTTTGCTTTACACAAAGTCAAGCACAGGAGGGCGCTGTAGTCGTAAATCAAGATCGTGATATTGATGCACTTTTAAGACTAAAAAAAGACGTTAATAAAACTAAATTAAATTACAAAATTCAAATATTTAGCCAAGCAAACGACCGTTTAGGAGCTGAAAAAGCACGGTTAGATTTTAAAAATACATTTTCAGATTGGGAAACTTCAATGAAATATGAAACTCCTAATTATAAGATATGGGTAGGGGATTTCAAAACCCGATTGGAAGCAGATCGTGCCTTATTGGTCATTAAAAAAGAATTTAAAAGCGCTTTTATTTTCAAACCTAAAAAGAACAATAAATAGTCTCAATAATCTGAAGTAAAAAAATAGCGATTCCAAAAGAAATCGCTATTTTTTTGTGCTTTATTCTGGAGATTATTTAACAAGTAACCTATTTATATACACTTTGCTGTTTACCCATATTTTTGTGATATACATGCCCGTATTTAAATGGCTCACTGTAATTTGACCAGATTTATTTTGAGTTCTTAATATTAACTTCCCTGTCATCTCATAAATTTCAACGGATTCCAATACTTCACGACATTCAATATTAATACTTGATGTTGCTGGGTTCGGATAAATGTTTACAACAGTAAGTAATTCTACATCTGAAAGTCCCAATACATTTAGGTCATCCTGAACATCGCCTGTCATTACCGCAATACTAGAGGCACCATCACCTCCGCAAGCTCCACCTGTGGTCGCAACATCTTCAGTCCAAATTCCCAACGCAAGACTCGGTGGATTTGGCGTAGACGCCGAATTGTTTTTATAAATTAAATAGTTGGTGTCAAAGTTTCCATCGCCATCATCGCCTATCAATTCCCATTGTGCATTGGCAACACTCCATGAAAGTTTCAATTCACAAACCCCCAAGCCACTACAAGGTTGATCTCCAGAAACTGGAGTACTCTCAAAAATATTTCTTCCTGTGGCATCTGTCCCTACATTTTGTAGAACAAAATTCTGATCTTCAAAAAAAGGATGACAGGCATTAAATGTAACTGATTGTGCAATTGCACTACTCCCTAACATCAAAATAAAGGCAAATAGTATTTGTTGGTTATATCTCATGCCCAGTTAATTTTGTGATGGATATATTCCAACTACTGCTATAATAAAAGTAACCGATAAATAGGGTTGCATATTATTAACTGACGCACCATCCCCTGTATTGGCAACCATGTTTGAGTTCATGGTTATTGTGGCTGATCCATCAGAATACTCTGGATCTAAAAGCTTTGTACTAGCAGGTAAATTCCCAGATGGTGTGGATTTATTCCCATCTGCACTCACTGCATTAATAGCGTGATTATGTCTTGGCATTTGCGCCACCGACAATGTATTGGTTTCACTTCCTGAATTTTGTCCTAATGCTTTAGAGGATAGTCCAGACCCTGTACCAGGACCTAAAGGCACTCTACCTCTTAAATCAGGTATGCCAAAAGTGCTCTCTCCATCCCCTCCATAGGTCGTCCCTAAAAGAGAAAATAGTGCCGAATTTTGAGCAATAGACAAAAGTTGCCCTTCACATTTTGCCCAACCTGTTGGGGCAAAATTACCAGCAAACATTTTTATTTCCCCAAGTATTGCATCTTGTGCATTAACTGAATGTGTAAAACACAGACAAGATAATAAGCCTAAAATTATAATTGCTTTTTTCATAGAAAATTTATTTGTTAGAATTTCAAATCTACAAAAGTTAAAGAGAATTAACTTTATTATACCACGACAAATCATAAAAAAATCCCTTCAGCAGTTCTGAAGGGATTTTAAAATAATATAATTATTATGTTTTATTTCAATTTCTTTTTTACTTCAACTTCATGGAAAGCTTCAATCACATCACCTTCATTAATATCGTTGTAATTTTTGATTTGTGTTCCACAATCGTAGCCTTTAGCCACTTCCTTAGCATCATCTTTAAATCGCTTTAAGGATGCTAATTCTCCTGTATAAATCACAACCCCTTCTCTAATTAAACGTATCCCTGAGTTTCTAAATATTTTACCACTGGTAACCATACAACCTGCTATAGTTCCAATTTTAGAAACTTTAAAGATTTCTCTAATTTCCGCTGTTCCTGTAATTTCCTCTTTAAACACTGGAGATAACATACCTTCCATTGCGTCTTTAAGATCGTTAATAGCATCATAAATAATCGAGTACATTCTAATATCGATTTCTTCTTTATCTGCTATTTGACGTGCATTACCCATTGGTCTCACATTAAATCCAATAATAATGGCATCAGATGCAGAAGCCAATAACACATCACTTTCTGTAATGGCACCTACCGCTTTATGTATAATATTAACTTGAATTTCTTCAGTAGATAATTTCTGGAATGAATCTGTCAATGCTTCTACTGATCCGTCCACATCCCCTTTAAGAATAATATTTAATTCTTTAAAGTCTCCAAGTGCGATACGACGTCCAATTTCATCAAGTGTAATATGACGTTGTGTTCTTACTGATTGTTCACGTTGTAATTGTGTACGTTTTGCAGCAATTTGTTTAGCTTCACGTTCATCCTTAAAGACATTAAACTTATCACCTGCTTGTGGTGCTCCATCTAATCCTAAAATAGAAATTGGTGTTGAAGGTCCAGCTTCTTCAATACTATTCCCCCTTTCATCATACATCGCTTTAACTTTACCACTGTTTTTTCCAGCCAATACATAGTCTCCAATTTTAAGCGTTCCTGCTTGGACTAAAATTGTTGACACATATCCACGTCCTTTATCTAAGAAAGCCTCAACTACAGCTCCTACAGCTGGTTTAGTTGGATTTGCCTTTAACTCTAATAATTCTGCTTCAAGCAATACTTTTTCTAACAACTCATCAATACCAGTACCCATTTTCGCTGAAATATCATGAGATTGAATTTTCCCTCCCCAGTCTTCTACTAATAAATTCATATTAGCAAGGCCTTCTTTAACTTTCTCTGGGTTAGCCGCTGGTCTATCAATTTTATTAATGGCGAATATAATTGGTACTCCGGCTGCTTGTGCATGCGATATCGCCTCTTTTGTTTGAGGCATAATATCATCATCCGCTGCAATCACAATAATTACCAAATCCGTAATTTGTGCTCCACGCGCACGCATTGCCGTAAACGCCTCGTGACCAGGCGTATCTAAAAACGCGATTTTTTGTCCTGACTCAAGTTTTACACTATAAGCACCAATGTGCTGTGTAATCCCACCGGACTCACCTGCAATAACATTTTCTTTACGGATATAATCCAGAAGAGAAGTTTTACCGTGATCCACATGCCCCATTACAGTAATAATTGGTGCACGTTCTTTTAAATCTTCAGTACGATCTTCAACTTCTTCTATCGCATCCTCTAAGTCTGATGTAATAAATTCTACTTTATAACCAAACTCCTCTGCGACAATCGATAAGGTTTCTGCATCTAATCTTTGATTCATGGTAACCATCATACCTAGTGACATACACGCCGATATAATTTGGGTTACAGATACTTCCATCATTGTTGCAACTTCATTTGCAGTAACAAATTCTGTCACTTTTAGGACTTTACTTTCTGCTGCTGCTAACTCTTGGTCTATTTCGGTTTGTTGACGGTGTGAATCTCTTTTATCTCTACGGTATTTAGCACCTTTACGTTTATTTGATTTCCCTTGAAGCTTTTCTAAAGTTTCACGAACTTGTTTTTGTACTTCTTCTGCACTTGGCTCCTCTTTAACAATTTGTGGTCGTCTTTGGGCACCTCTTGGTTTAACACCTCCTCTATTACCGCCTCTTGGAGCATTTCCTTGTCCTCCTCCAGGTCTAGATCCTCCTTGTTGTGGTGCACCACCTCCTACTTTACTAATACGTCGACGTTTCTTTTTTGCATCAGCATTAGCATTAGGTTTTTTATCTTCTTTCTTTTTCTTTGGCTTATTAAATTGAGATAAGTCTATTTTTTCACCAGTTGATTTTGGTCCAGTTAACTTTTGATATTTTGTTTGAACGCGCTCTTCCTTTGGTTGCTCACTTTCAACATCTTTTGTTTTTGGCTCAACTTCAGGTGTATCTTTTACTTTATCTTTTGACTTTTCCTGAACTTTAGGCACTTCTACTTCTTTAGGGGCTTCCTCTTTTTTAGGAGTTGCTACTATTTTAGGAGCAACCAACTTAGGTGCTTTGGCCTCAACAACCTTAGTTTCAACCTTTTCTTTAGCTGGCGTTTTTTCCGTTTTAGGTGCTTCCACTTTTTTAGGTGCTTCCTCTTTTTTAGGTGCTTCCTCTTTTTTAGGCTCCTCTTTTTTAGGCGCATCGTTTTTAGGCACTTCAGGCTTTTCCTCCTCCTTTTTAGAGCTATCTAAATCGATCTTACCAACCTGTTTGGGACCTTCCAACTTAGTTTTGGCCTTAACGACTTCTTTTTTAGCGGCTTCTTGCCTTTGAAGTTTTTCTTCAATTTCACGTTCCCGTTCTACACGAAGTGCTTCTTTTTCCTTAAGCTTTGCTTCACTAACTTCTTTAGAGGCTACTTTTTTACTAGCATCAGTTTGAAATTCTCCCGAAAGAACATCGTAAACTTCAGTAGAAATTTTTGTAGTAGGTCGTTTCTCTATTTCGATGCCCTTAGTTTCTAAAAAATCTACTGCACGATCTATAGAGATATTTAACTCCCTTAGTACTTTATTTAATCTAATTGTTTCAGCCATAAATTGCCTTTAAAAAATGTCAAACAGTCACTGACTGTTTTGGTTTCAGTCCTTATAAATTAGGTTAAAATAGAAACTATTTCTTTTTTAACCAATATATAATAAATTTTTATTCTTCAAACTCTTCTTTCAGAATTCTAACAACTTCAAGAATTGTTTCCTCTTCTAAATCGGTTCGTTTAACTAAATCAGCTACATCTTGTTCTAAAACACTTTTCGCAGTATCTAGTCCAACTTTAGCCAATTCTTCAATGATCCAAGCTTCAATTTCATCCGAGAATTCTGATAATTCTACATCCTCTTCTACACCTTCTCTAAACACATCAATCTCATACCCTGTTAGTTGACCTGCCAATCGAATGTTATGACCTCCACGACCAATAGCCTTACTAACCTCTTCCGGTTTTAGCATTACTTCTGCTCGTTTTGTCTCTTCATCTATTTTTACTGAAGTCACTCTTGCAGGACTCAGTGATCTTGTAATAAACAACTGTAAGTTATTCGTATAATTAATAACATCAATGTTTTCATTACCTAATTCACGTACAATTCCATGAATTCTTGATCCTTTCATTCCAACACAAGCCCCTACTGGGTCAATTCTATCATCATAAGAGTCTACAGCCACCTTTGCTTTTTCACCTGGGATTCTAACCACTTTTTTAACGGTAATTAAGCCATCAAAAACTTCAGGGATTTCTTGTTCGAATAATTTTTCTAAAAATGAAGGTGATGTTCTTGACATGATTATGGTTGGCTTGTTTCCTTTAAGCTCAACATTTTCAATAACGCCTCTAACATTCTCTCCTTTTCTAAAAAAATCTGAAGGGATTTGTCTATCTTTTGGTAAAATTATTTCATTTCCATCATCGTCTAACAATATAATTGCTCTATGACGAATATGATGTACCTCAGCCGTATAAATTTCTCCTATTAAATCTTTAAACTGCTTGTAAATGTTTGTATTATCGTGTTCGTGAATTTTAGAAATTAAATTTTGACGCAATGCTAAAATAGCCCTACGACCAAGATCGATTAGTTTGACTTCTTCAGACACATCCTCACCAACTTCAAAATCTGGTTCAATTTTTTGAGCTTCACTCAATGAGATTTCCTGATTTGGTTCTTCCACTTCACCATTTGCAACTACGACCCTATTTCTCCAAATTTCTAAATCGCCTTTATCTGGATTGATAATAATATCAAAATTATCATCGTCACCAAACTTTTTCTTTAATGCATTTCTAAATACATCTTCTAAAATTGCCATTAAGGTTACACGATCGATTAGCTTATCGTCCTTAAATTCTGAAAATGACTCAATTAACGCAATATTTTCCATAATTATTCTGGATTAAAATTTTATCTTAACTTTTGCTTCTATTATATCACTGTAAGATAGATCTACTTCTTTATTTACAGTAACTTTTCCTTTGCCTATTGGTTTGGGCTCTCTAGCTTTCCATGTTAATGAAATACCGTCCTCATTTGCTTGTACCAAAGTGGCTTCAAATTTTTGATTCTCTACTGCTTTTACTTGAAGGACTCTACCAATATTTTTTCTATACTGTCTTTCATGACTTAAAGGTGTTGCTGCCCCTGATGAAGCCACCTCAAGAGAAAAATCTACTTCTTCTCTGTCTAAATTATGCTCTATACCTCGACTAATAAACATGCAGTCTTCAACGAGAACGCCGTTATCGCCATCGAGAACTATTCGAATCGCATTTCCTTCTAGAATATCAAAACTGATTAAAAACAAATCTTGTCTTTCTTCAAGACTTGCATCAAGTAATGATTTTACGGTAGTTTTAAACATTTTTTAGTATAAAAAGAGGGGACTTCTCGTCCCCTCACTTATTCTTTTTCTTACAACGCTGCAAATATACAATATTTATATTGATTTCTACAAAGCTTTAGATGTCATTTTTTATTACTAAATTTATAGTGCGTCGGTAATTAACTCTTGAATTATGAAAAAAATTTTAGTGCCTACAGATTTTTCTTCGCATGCTAATAATGCATTACAAGTTGCTGCTCAATTAGCAAAAACTCATAGTAGTGAAATTTACTTACTACATATGCTTGAATTACCTATGGCTCAAATAGACGCTATGAGCACACATAGTGCTCTTCCTGAAGCTATGTTTTTCATGAAACTTGCACAGAAACGGTTTAAAGAGTTAACCGCTAGTGATTATTTAAAAGGTCTAGTGCTCCATGAGATTGTGAATTTTCATCAGGCCTTTAATGGTATTATTGATACTTGTCATGAACATAATATCGACATGATAGTAATGGGGTCACATGGTTCGAGTGGATTTAAAGAATTATTTATTGGCTCAAATACCGAAAAAGTTGTAAGAACGAGTGACATTCCTGTTTTAGTAATTAAAAACGAACACAAAATTTTTGATATACAAAACTTTGTGTTTGCATCCGACTTTACTTCTGAATGCATCGCACCTTTTCAAAAAGCCATAGAGTTCGCAAACTATTTCGATGCAAAACTGCATTTAGTTATGATTATAACCGCTAATAAATTTTTAACCACATTCGCTTCTAAATATAGAATGGACGAGTTTATAAAGGATTTTAAACTTGAAAATTTTACTTTGAATGTTTATAACGACGATTCGATAGAAAAAGGAATATTAAACTTCTCTAAACAGCTGGATGCCGATTTAATTGGAATGAGCACATTAGTGAAGATTTAGTTAATCATGCTAAAATGCCTGTTATAACCTTCAAAATCTAATTAAAAAGGAAATAAAAAACCCAACACTAATCGCGTTGGGTTTTTTGTTGGCCCACTAGGGCTCGAACCTAGACTCTTCTATACCAAAAACAGACGTGTTGCCAGTTACACCATGGGCCAATCTTTCAATTGAGGGTGCAAATTTAAAACAAAGTTTTGTTTGCGCAAGTATTTTTTAAAGAAAAAAAAATAAATCCCTTAACGTTTACATAAAAACGTCCTCCTATAATAGATTTATTATTACATTCGCCATCAGTAACAACAAACAATTATGACACAATTCAACTTCAAAAAGTGGAACACCATCTTAGGATGGCTTACTTTTTTAGTAGCATTAATAACATATAGTTTAACCGTAGAGCCTACAGTAAGCTTTTGGGATGCTGGAGAATATATTCTCACATCTTCAAAATTACAAGTTGGGCATCCTCCGGGAGCTCCTCTTTTTCAAATGTTGGGTGCTTTTTTCTCAATATTTGCGATGGAACCTGCTCAAATAGGAATGATGCTAAATATGATGAGTGCCGCTTCTAGCGCATTTACAATTTTGTTTATGTTCTGGTCCATCACGCTGTTGTTACAGAAACTAGTAATAAAATCTGAAACTGTTTCTCAAAGTCAGGGTCAAGCTTTACTAGGTGCTGCTTTAGTTGGAAGTCTTGCTTTCACATTTACAGATTCTTTTTGGTTTAATGCTGTTGAAACTGAAGTCTATGCTATGGCAACACTGCTTATGTCTGTGCTCTTTTATTTGGGCTTACGCTGGGAACAAGATATGGACAAGCCTAGAGCAAATAAATGGCTGATTTTAATTTCGTTTATAATTGGATTATCTTTTGGAGTTCACTTTATGGGACTTTTAACCATTCCTGCCATAGGATTAATTTATTTCTTTAAAAATTACAAAACAGTAACTATTAAAAACTTCATTATTGCCAATGTCGTAGTGGTTGCTATTTTACTTTTTATTTTTAAACTACTATTACCAAATGCACTTAAGTTTTTTAGTGCTTCGGAAGTGTTTTTTGTGAACAGCTTCGGACTACCATTTAATTCTGGGAGTATTATTGCAGGATTAGCAGCTGTTTTTTGCTTCTATTATGGATTGAAATACACTAGAAAAAAACACTATAAACATGCCAATACAGCTATTTTATGTGTGCTTTTTATATTTATAGGGTTCTCATCATGGATGATGCTTCCTATTCGTGCCAATGCAAATGTTGTTATTAATGAAAACAACCCCTCAAGCGCAAGAGAACTTTTGGCTTATTACAACATGGAGCAATACCCAAAAACACAATTGTTTTATGGCCCACAATTTACTGAACAATATACTGGCTTAGACGAGAATGACCCTTATGGCGATGACAAACCAAAATATGAAAAAGATTATGAAAAAGGAGAGTATGTCATTGTAAACAATTACAAAAATGCTAGACCTAACAATAATTCAACACACTCGGCAATACTCCCAAGAATGTGGAGTACTGAACATACCGAAAACTACATGCTATACACAGGCTATCTTAATTTTAAAATTAAGCCTGAGTACCAAATGCAAAATGAATTAAGAGCCTTAGTTTCCGAATTTAAAGGCCGTGTTAGCGCCGGTCAGGTCGATTATGGTGAGTACCACCGCTTTCTACAATCTTATGGTCAAGAATATTTAGATATTGAAAAACCTTCATTAGGAAGTAATATCGCTTATATGTTGGAGTACCAATTAGGCTATATGTATTGGCGCTATTTTATGTGGAATTTTACGGGCCGACAAGACGATATTCAAGGGAAGTACGACATGCATGGCAATTGGATAAGCGGTATAAAACCAATTGACTCCTATTTTTTAGGCATTTCACAAGACAATTTACCAAGTGATGTGCTTAACAATAAAGCCAGGAATACGTATTACTTTTTACCACTACTCTTAGGCCTTTTGGGCTTGTTATTTTTATTTAATAAAGACAAGAAATTATTCTGGACCATGTTAGTCTTTTTCCTCTTTACAGGAATAGCCATTCAAGTCTATACTAATGTTCGTCCGTTCGAACCCCGAGAACGTGATTACTCTGTAGTCGGATCATTTTATGTGTTTGCTATTTGGATTGGTTTTGGGGTTTATGCATTGTATGATCTATTGAGCAAATTTAGTAAGCAAAAACTTTTAGCACCCGCTATAACCATATTGTGCTTGGTTTTGGTGCCTGGAATATTAGCCGCGAACAACTGGGATGACCATGATCGTTCTGGAAAAGAAACTGCTAAGGCTATGGCACGACAATACTTGGAATCTTGTGCGCCTAATGCCATTTTATTTACAATTGGCGATAATGATACATTCCCATTATGGTATCTTCAAGAAATAGAAGGCATTAGAACCGATGTTCGAGTTGTAAACACAAGCTTATTTCAAACGGACTGGTATATTGACCAAATGAAACGAAAAGCTTATGATAGTGACCCTGTACCCTCTCAACTCACACACAAACAATACAGATATGGAACACGGGATTATATTGTAAAAGCTCTGGTTACAGAAGATACTTTAGATATTAAAGAAGTCTTGAATTTTATAACAAGTGAAAATCCAAGAACTAAATACAAATATTATTTGCAAGATCAAGACAGAGACATAAGAGGGGCACGAAGTCAAGAACTAGACTTAAATTATTTACCTACAGAAAATTTAAGAATTCCTGTAAATAAAGCTTCGGTGCTTAAAAACGGCATTGTTAAAGCAAAGGATGCTGATAAAATTGTGCCATATATAGACCTTAAAATTACTGGGGGTATTCTTGCTAAAAACCGCCTTTTAATGTTGGATATTGTTGCCAATAATAATTGGGAACGACCAATTTATTTTACCGGTGGCGCCTTTGGAGATGATGACTATATCTGGATGAAGGACTACCTTCAGCTGGATGGGTTATGCTACAAATTAGTGCCTATTAAAACCCCGGTCGACAAAGCAAATCCATTTGACATGGGTCGTATTGACAGTGAATTGATGTATGAAAAAGTAAAGGCCTGGAATTGGGGAAATAGTGGTAATGAAGATATTTACCATGACGTTGAAACCAGAAAAAATGGTATTTCATATCGCGGAAATTTAGCGCGTCTTATTGAAACACTTATTATTGAAGGACAATTCGAAAAAGCAGAAGAAATTGCTGATCTCGCTATGGAGAAAATGCCCGTGGATATTTTTGGTTATTACACCTTATTAGAACCTTATATAGGTGCATATTATGAAATGAAATCTAATGATAAGGCACGTCAATTATACCTTGATGTTTCAAAAAAATATCAAGAAACTTTAAGTTATTACAGCGAACTAGATGAAGCAAAGCAAGGACAAATGGTTGATGAAATCTCGACAAATATTGGGCGCTATAGAGGCCTAATTGATGTATTAATGAGATATGAAACCCAAGAGTTTGCCGAAGCCGAAATGCAGAAATACAATAACTTTATTAGACTTTTTACAGGAGAGGATCCGGATGATGTTGAAAAAATTGATAAAGATATTCCAGTAAACACAAACTCAGTACCGCAAGACAGTATTAGTAAAGAGTAATGAATTTAACGCCAGTAGTAATTCCACACTTTATAAAATTGTTATTCCCAAATTTAGTTTGGGATATACCAAATAATGACAAAGTAGTCTACCTTACTTTTGATGATGGTCCAACACCAGAGATTACAGAGTGGACCTTGAAAACTTTGGAACAATATAAAGCTAAAGCAACATTTTTTTGCATTGGTAAAAATGTAGAATCACATCCAGATATTTTTAGCAAAATTACAACAGCTGGGCATTCTGTTGGAAATCATACTTACAATCATTTAAAAGGATGGACAACTAGAACTAAGAACTATCTTTTAGATATAAAGCAAACTCAAGCTGCATTCAACAAGCAGTTTATAAACGATAACCCTCAAACTTCAAATCCTAAATTTGTAAATCTATTTCGCCCACCATACGGACAAATAAGACCAAAACAGGTAAGACAACTCTCTGAAATTGGGTACAAAATCATTATGTGGAATGTGCTATCTATAGATTGGGATCCATCAGTTAGCAAAGAAACCTGCTCGAATAATGTGATTAACAATGCGGTATCTGGAGACATTATTGTTTTTCACGACAGCGTCAAAGCCTCTAAAAATATGCAATATGCACTTCCAAGAGTCCTTGAGTACTTTAGCAATAAAGGATTTGAATTTAAACGTATTCCTGAATAAGCCCAATTAAGGTATTAGCATCTTGTTCTCCACTTTGACGCCATTTCATTTCTCCATTTTTATAGATAATTAATGTAGGAAGCCCTTTTATTCTAAGTGCTTCGGCCAAATCTTGATTTTTATCTACATCAATTTTAATCACCTTGGCTTTATCACCAAGAGCAGCTGCAACATCTCTCAATACAGCATGCATCCCTGCAGACTGTTCATTCCATTCTGTAAAAAAATCTAACAAAACGGGGATATTAACATCAATTAATTCGCCAAACTTTGACATACTTAAACGTTTTATTTTTAATGCTCTATTACAAACCTACAATTTTTTATTTAGTTTGAAAACCAACAGGTTAAATAGATTACATGGTCTTATATAAAAATACGAATTTTAAAGTAAATATAAAATTCCATTTCAATTATACTGTGGCTTTCCCTTTTTTAAGCTCTATAACTGTAATTTCTGGCCAAATACCGACGCGTCCTGGATAAGCCAAAAAGCCAAATCCTCTATTTACGTTGATATATTGCCCTTGTTCTTTATAAATTCCTGCCCAATATTTATAACGCCATTTTACAGGACTCCATTTAATCCACCCCGGAATTTCTATTCCAAATTGCATTCCATGAGTGTGCCCACTTAAAGTAAGGTGATAATGATAATCATCTTCAATAACTTCATGTTGCCAATGTGAAGGATCATGACTCATTAATATTTTAAAATCATTTGATTCTATAGCTTCAGATGCCTTTTTCAAATCTCCTTTTTGTTTGAATCCTTTTCCCCAGTTTTCAACACCCACTAAAGCAATGCGTTGTCCGCTTTTTTCAATAAACCGACTTTCATTCCGCATCAAATCAAATCCGAGTTCTTTTTGAATTTGGGCCAAATGTTCTAAATTTTCTCGTTTCGCTTGTTCAGTTTCCCAACTTACATAATCGCCATAATCATGATTCCCTAATATTGAATATAGACCATCTTTGGCATCTAATTTTGAAAACACCCCTTTCCATGGCAACATTTCCGTTGCTTTATTATTAACCATATCTCCCGTAAACAATATCACATCAGAAGCTTGCTCGTTCACCAAGTCTACAGCATATTCAATCTTTTCCTGATTATCAAAGCTCCCACTATGGATATCACTAATTTGTGTAATTCTATAGCCGTCAAATGCTTCTGGCAAATCTTCAAAGTGAAGGGTGTATTTTAAGACTTTAAAATTGTATTTCCCAACCACCATTCCATACAAAAAGGATGCAAATGGTATTGCGGCAACGCCTAGAGCAATTTTACTAACAAATTGACGTCTTGAAGGCAAGTACCCTGTGTTTTCAGCAATTCTTCCTTCTGTAAAATAGCGATACATTGCTTGCGGGACTCTAATAATATCCTCCCCAAACATGATTAGCATTATTACTATTTTCGGTATAAAAAGGGTCAAAAATAGACCAATTGCAAGGCCCATATTTACTGTAATTCCAGTTTGTCTATCTGTGCTTGTAATTTGATAAATGAAATTACCCATCACAACTAAAGAAATTATAATATATGTAATATTTAAGCCCTTACTTCTAAAAGATGTTTTAACTGCCTGAAAGGCATAAAAATCAATTATAGCAAATATTACAATAAAAATAATCCAACGAATCATAGTACAATTTTATCAAATATAATTCAATTTAATTCTCGATATTGATTGTTTAAATTTATTTAACTATAAGTTAAGATTTACTATCTTTCACCATCATTTAGGTTCATTAAATATAAACCATAATTAACCTAAAACAACTATTGATGAATATTGAAATTATAACTAATTAATATTATGCCATTCAATAACTTAACACCGATTCTTGAAGTAGAAAACATGGACAAAACCATTACATTCTACGAGTCAATATTGGATTTTAAATGTATTGGAAGGGAAGGGAATGATTGGGCTATTGTCGAAAAAGATGATGT
>MAAC01010457.1_pt1 | contig 50823 bp, 46 predicted proteins | sample 1115981 | NCBI WGS metagenome assembly MAAC01 (sample SAMN04961126, study PRJNA320927) | seawater metagenome | isolation source: sample BD02T64 sea water enriched with oil for 64 days | place: USA:Gulf of Mexico | collected 2013-07-27 | reverse complement strand
TAAAAAAATGCACCGGCGCCGTGACCCCAGCCTTTTTGCCCCCAGAGACTTCGATGTTTCTCCCTACTTTGAAGTCATAAAACCCATAGTACAAAACGGCTTTAACCATCACAGCCTTACCTGGCAAGACCAACCAGTAGACTTAGACCTGGAGCAAGAGCAAGAGCAAGAAATCGAACCAGAACAAGACATCGCAGAGAAACCCCAAGCCCAGACAAAAACACAGCCATTATCACAAGACAATGCCGAAGATACAGCCATAGACGATGAGTTTACTGCAACTAAAGGCAGTAACGCCGATACTAAGGTAAGTGATTAATCATAGGTCGTGAAAATCGATATCTCCCACCCATTAATCACCGTGATTATTTATCCACTCGCTCATCACAACATGGGTTTTCATTTTTGAGATATCCCCGTGGCTGTCTATGTATTCACGGATTTCATGTAATCGTTGCATGCTTTGCGCTTTGACAAACACGAGTAAATCCATATCACCGGTAATCCCGTGGCAGGTAACTATCTCTGGGATGGTATTAAAGACTTCCAGTATTTTAGTACAGCACGAAGAGACATACTGGATTTCAAAGTAGGCGCTGACAGCACTCTTTTGCGACTCACTGAGCAGTACTTGATAACCGCGAATCACCTTGCTCTGTTCTAGGTTTTTAATTCTGGCTGTCACCGAAGAGCGAGACAGGTTAACCTGCTGTGCAATGTTTGAAATACTTTGCCGCGCATCTTCACGCAGTGCCTGAATGATTGCCTGATCAAATTTATCCACTGTCTTAGACCTTTGCAATTAAGTTGATATTTGCTGCCAGTTTGCCTGTCACTGCCGTCATTTTGCAGGCATAGTGCGGCAGATTGTCACATCGTTTAAAGTTATACTGAGTTTCTATACAGTATTCAAGCCAATTGAGAACATCTGATTATGAGTAATGCAACCGCCACAATAGGCCGCTGGCACGGCGCCGGTTTAATGGCCACGACACTCTTGGGCACCGGAGTATTCATTCTGCCACAAATAACCGTGGAAATTGCCGGAGCCGGATCGCTGTGGGCCTGGATTCTACTCACTTTAGCCATTATCCCGGTTACTCTAGTCTTTGGTCGCCTCGCCGGAAAATACCCACACGCCGGTGGCCCGGCGCACTTTGTCGAACTGGCATTTGGCAGCCTCGCCGGCCGCTGTATTGGTCTGAGTTTTTTAATGCTAATCCCCATTGGCAGTGCCGCGGCAATACTCATCGCCTTCAAATTTTTTGCGGTATTCTTTCCTGTCACTGGCGTTGGAGAACTGCTGGTACAGATTGGCATGATACTACTGTTACTGGTGCTCAATATCAGAGGTATTCACGTCTCTGCCAAGTTACAGTTTGTACTCACACTAGTGATAGTGGCTGTCGTCTTAATGCTGCTTATATCTTCCGGTTTTGAAATACCGCGCTATAACTTAAGTAACGCACTGCAGCAGGCCGATTTCAGTGCCGTTATGGGTGCTGCCGGGATCGCTTTCTGGAGTTTTCTAGGGGTTGAGGCTATGACCCATTTAGCTACCGATTTTCGCAACCCGAAAAAAGATATGTTGCCAGCGATGATGATAGGTACTGTATTGGTCGGCATCATCTATATCGCTTGTACTTACTTATTGATTGTTGTGCCCAGCACTAGCGCACTGGCAATAGTCGACGTATTTGACCAATTAGTAGGCGGCTATGGTGCCCAAATAATTGGGACTTTGGGTATCGCCAGCGGCCTGGCAACAGTTAACGTTTACACAGCCGGGTCGTCCAGATTACTCTGCAGCTTTGGTCGTGAAAGAGTACTACCGAAGTATTTTGACCAACTCAACCAATACCAAGTACCGGTTCGCGCCCTGTGTGCCATCTTACTGGCTATGTTGCTGGCGATTGTTTTAACTTATCTGTTTGGCCAGCAACTAGAGCAGCTGATTGCCTGGACCAACGGCGTATTTGTGGTCATTTACACTGCAACTATGCTGGCTTCCTTTAAACTTTTGAGTCGTAAGTATCTGCCCATCATTATTTTAAGCTGTCTGTTTTTCGCCGCCATTGCCATTTCCATAGGCGCAAACATGCTTTATGCAGCACTGATATTAGTACTGTTATGCCCGGCATTATACTGGCAAAAAAATCATCTGCATCAACAAAGCAGACTCGTATAGCCCTGCCAACCCAGTGCGCACTTGTGTGCAACTGTTTTGCACAAACATAGCTGTGGGGCTATGCTTGTGCATAGCAGCATGCGCACGCCTGTAACTTATGCTATGTGTAACAACAGAGCGACTCGCAGGCTTCTCCATTGCTAGCAATTGCTTTCCTGGTCACTGCAGCACTAAAACCAAATAGACAATTAGTCTAGCAGTTATCATAAAACAAGCCATCTACACTAATAAGCAGCAAATCTTTAGATAAAAACCCCAAAAACAGGTAATTATTGACGATTTCGTCTAGCCGTTAATTGCTAAACTAGCCCTAACTATTCATTTGTTGGAGTTCCCCATGAGCCATTCACTCACTGCTATTCGGCAACACATTCTCGATTATTATCTGGCACCAGAGCAGCAAGTTATCACTCAGCTGATTCAAGATGCCGATATCAGTGTTGCCCAGCGCAACAGCATATCCGAACAGGCAGCACAGTTAGTGACGAGTGTGCGCCAGGCGGGTAACCCTTCAATGATGGAAAAATTTTTGGCGGAATACGGCCTGACCACTAAAGAAGGTGTGGCGCTGATGTGCCTTGCTGAAGCTTTGTTACGGGTGCCGGATTCTTACACTATCGATGCATTAATCGAAGATAAAGTCGCCAGCGGTAATTGGCATAGTCACTTGGGCAGCTCTAACTCTTCGCTGGTAAATAGCTCGACTTGGGCACTACTGTTGACCGGTAAGGTGATAGCGCCTGCAGCAGTAGAAAATCAAGAGCAAAGTATTGCTAAGTCGATTCGCTCGCTGGTGAAAAAAATGGGTGAGCCACTAGTGCGCACCGCAGTGGGCCAGGCGATGAAAGAGCTAGGCAGTCAATTTGTACTGGGTCGCGACATTGCAGAGGCCTGTAAAAGAGCCGCTAAGTTTGAAAAGCAGGGCTACTCCTATTCTTACGACATGTTAGGTGAAGCAGCGCGCACTGAAGCGGATGCACAGCGCTACTTTAAGTCCTATTCACTGGCTATTGGCGAGTTGGCCAGCACTTGTAAAGATACCGATATTCGAGTCAATCCAGGTATTTCGGTAAAACTATCGGCATTGCATTCAAGGTACGAGTACCCTCAGCGCCAGCAGGTATTGCAACAATTAGTACCCCGTACTCTGGCACTTGCACAACAAGCGAAAGCTGCCAACATGGGCTTTAATATCGATGCTGAAGAAGCCGATCGACTGGATTTATCCCTAGATGTGATAGAGGCAGTGTTATCAGACCCGTCTCTGGCAAACTGGAGTGGTTTTGGTGTGGTTGTACAGGCCTTTGGCCCCAGAGCGAGTTTCGTTTTAGATTGGTTGTACGCGCTGGCTAAAAAACTGGATCGCAAAATTATGGTGCGACTGGTTAAAGGCGCCTACTGGGATGCTGAAATCAAACGCGCTCAAGTGTTAGGGTTATCTGGTTATCCGGTCTTTACCCGCAAGCTCAACTCCGATGTCTCCTATATCTGTTGTGCCAAAAAACTTTTGGCCATGACCGATACTATCTATCCACAGTTTGCCACCCACAACGCGCACACAGTCACAGCAGTGCTGAATCTGGCCGGGCATTTAGATAACAGCCAATATGAGTTTCAAAGATTACACGGCATGGGAGAATCACTGCACCAGCATGTACTCGCTAGCAACCAAACCAGATGCCGGGTTTACGCACCCGTCGGTGCACACAAGGATCTGCTCGCCTATTTGGTAAGACGACTACTGGAGAACGGCGCCAACAGCTCTTTTGTCAATCAGATTGTCGATACCAGCATCGCGCCGCAAGAAATAGCCCGCGACCCTATCACCGCGGTACAGGAGCTGGCAGATAAGATAGCCAGTCAGATGATTCCGCTACCCGCGGCGATTTACGGCGCTGACAGGATTAATGCCAAAGGCTGGGACATTACTGATGCCCAGACCTTTAACCAGCTAGAAAACGCCAGAGCTAACTTTGACACTTGTCAGTGGCATGTACAGCCAATCATTGCCGGCACAAAGAGCCTGTCGAGACCCACCTCGGATGCCATCGCAATTTACAACCCCGCTGATCCCAGCGATTTAGTAGGCACAGTACAAGAGAGCAGTAAAGAAGATGTCGATACGGCCATTGCGGCCGCCAGCGACGCTTTTAGCAGCTGGAACCAGTGCAGTGCTGAGCATCGAGCCAATTGCCTTAACAAGCTGGCAGATCTGTACGAGCAACACGCGGTTGAGTTTTTTGCCCTGGCGACCAGAGAGGCGGGAAAAACCTTGCTCGATGCGGTTGGAGAGCTGCGTGAGGCAGTAGATTTTGCCCGCTACTACGCGGTTCAGGCGCTTAAGTGCCCACAGGACAGTAGTGGCCGTGGTGTGATCACTTGTATCTCTCCCTGGAACTTCCCGCTGGCGATTTTCTCCGGACAAGTACTGGCCGCACTGGCTGCCGGCAATACTGTATTGGCCAAACCCGCTGAACAGACGGTACTGATTGCAGCAAAAGCAGTCGAATTGATGCATCTGGCAGGCATCCCCACCGATGCAGTGCAACTACTGCCAGGATCCGGTGCCAGTGTAGGCACACAACTGACCAGTGATCCGCGCATAGCCGGAGTGTGCTTTACCGGCTCTACTGATACCGCACAGCGCATTAACAGACTAATGGCCCAGACACTGGCCCCGGACGCACCATTGATCGCCGAGACAGGTGGCCTGAATGCGATGATCGTCGATTCCACTGCCCTGCCCGAACAAGTGGTACGCGATGTATTGGCATCGGCGTTTCAAAGTGCCGGCCAGCGCTGTTCTGCACTGCGGATGTTGTACTTACAGGAAGACATCGCCGAAGAGCTATTAACTATGTTATTCGGTGCTATGGATGGACTAGTACTGGGTAACCCGCGACAGCTGAGCACTGATGTCGGCCCGGTTATTGACAGGGCTTCTAAACATAAAATACAACAGCACTGTGCCAGCTATAAGGCGCAGGGAAAGCTGTTAAAGAGCCTGACAAGCCCTGAGCAAGGTTACTTTATCGCGCCGACGGTATTAAAAGTCTCTGGCATTGAAGAGCTGACCCAGGAAATATTCGGACCGGTACTGCACGTAGCCACATTTAAAGGCCGCGAACTCAACAGCGTCGTTGAGACCATCAATGCACAAAATTATGGCCTGACATTTGGACTGCATAGCCGGGTCGATAGCCGGGTACAACAGTTAGTCAGCACCATTAAAGCGGGCAATACTTACGTCAACCGCAACCAGATAGGAGCAGTTGTAGGCACACAACCTTTTGGTGGCGAAGGATTATCCGGCACTGGACCCAAAGCCGGGGGGCCACACTACCTGAAGCGTTTCCTCAATCCAGCTAAAGCTAGTGCTCCGGTACAGAGCGCAGCCCCTATTGATAAAACAGTAATTGATGAAACAGAAACTGCTACATCCACTTTACTGGATTCTTATCAATTACAGCAGCAGATTGAATCTCTGGGAAGTTCGCCCCTCAGCAGTGCCTGGCTAGAGGCAGATAACCGCTTAGATAAGTTACGTCAGTGGTTTTTCGAACTCCCCTGTAAAGATAAACTGATCGATAAAATTAGCGCAGATAGCACACCAGTAGCCATGCCTGGACCTACAGGAGAATTAAACGTCCTGTCGCAGCATGCCAGAGGACTGATATTATGTATTGGAGAAAAGCAAAATACTGCGCTGACCCAGGCCGCCTGTGCGCTGGCTCAGGGCAACCCAGTGATTATTATCATGCAACAAGCCCCAGAACAGATAGACTTCACCCAGTTGATGGCCAGAGCAGCAGAACTGGAAATTCCAGTGCAATGGCTGTGTGGGAAGTTACAAGCATCTGATTTAACCGTGTTGAAGGGCTTTGCCGGTATCGCCACAGATGCTGATACCCAGACAATGCGCAGTTACCGGATAGCCCTGGCCACCAGAGATGGGGCGTTGTTACCACTGATCAACGAAGCGTCCCCCGAGCGCTATATATTAGAGAGACATCTGTGTGTAGACACTACCGCAGCCGGTGGCAACGCCAGCTTGATTGCGGCGGTGGAAGACTAACCAAAGGTTAAAAACCGCACAGTTTGGTATCCCCAGTCATTGTGAGCACTGAGTTCACAATGACTGGGCTCATACGATCAGTGTTACTCTGTGTTGAACATTAGCTTTTCGCTGCCTGAGAGTCAAAACCAACCACTGCTGCGACTGTCTAAGTCTGCCTTGCAGCTTTTTAACTGAGTGGTATATGTGGCGGCGCGCGCTTTCACTTTCTTCGCCACCCCCAATAACCAGGGCTTTTTATTATAGCTCTTACGCTTGTAGCCGCCGCGTCCCTCGTGGTAGGCCAGATACTGGCCGTAGGCATCCCACTTCGAGACTCCCGTCATCCGCTGAGTACCCGCGGTATACCAGCCGATAAAATCAATCGCATCATCGAAATCATCGCGATCGGCACCCCAGTTATTGGTGGCGGTTTTGTATTCACCCCAGACTGCATTGAGCGCCTGAGAGTAACCGTAAGCACTGGAAATCCGGCCCGTTGGGATGATACCTAAAAAATATTTATAGCCGGGACGGGCGTCATCTACAAAATTAGATTCCTGTTGCATAATCGCCATCATGACCGGTATTGGGGTACCCCAGCTGCTATTGGAGAGTTTGGCATCTTTATACCAGCTGATGTTGCCGCTAAATATACTACAGAGGTTAGTCGGGCTTGAAGGACGGTAAGTAGCACAGCCAGATATCAGTAAAGTGCATAATAAAACCAGGCCTAAGCGCTTGCTGCCAAGCCTTGCAGGTAAAGCCAATTTCATCAATTAACCCTCAGATATGTATTAATTTTTTTCTGCCAATGCAGTTGCTGTCAGCCAAGATACAGCATAGCTGTCAGGCATTACAATCTATCGACAAACATATTATTAATTCCCTCCTGACACAATGCTGTCAGTAGTGGCACTTTACACTGTCACTACAACTTAACTGGAGAACAATAATCATGAGCACTTCAATCGAATTAGTTACCTTTAAATTAGCCGAGGGCGTTATGCCTGAGCAATTAATCGCCACTAACGACGCTATGCAAGCATTTTTAAACCAACAGCCCGGGTTCATCTACCGCTCGTTAAGCAAGGATGAAGATGGCCAGTGGTTTGACATCGTCTACTGGAGCGATGAAGCCAGCGCCAAAACGGGTGGAGAAGCTTTTATGCGCTCAGCAGCCTGTGCCTCACTGATGCCTCTGATCGAAGGTCCTTCTGTGAAGATGCGCCACATGGATGCCCTATCTGAAATATTAGTAAAACGAGACGCTGCCTAAATAGGGCTAAAGCTAAATTATTAGCTGCTCACAGTCCCGATCTAGTGACAAAGCCACGAGTTTAAGGTTAAGGTCGCTGGATCTGGATTTTATTTGAGACCTCGATGAGAAAAGCAGAACGGCTATTTCAACTACTGACACTATTGCGGGGCAGGCGTACAGTCATCACTGCCCGATCACTGGCCGAGTATCTGCAAGTCTCAGAGCGTACTATCTATCGCGACATGCAGGCATTAACGCTATCGGGTATCCCGATAGAGGGAGAGGCAGGTGTTGGTTATAGACTTAAACCGGGATTCACTATCCCGCCTATTATGTTTAACGCACAGGAATTAGAGGCACTACAGCTTGGCGCGCGTATGGTGCAGCGCTGGGGCGACGATGAGTTGGGGGCAGCAGCCGACAGCGCTCTGACCAAAATACGCGCCATCCTCCCCGACAGATTACATTTTGAGCACACCCTAAAACCTGAATGGATGTTAGTACCAGAATATTCCTCAGGTGAAAATGCCCGCTTTGGCGAGCAGATCAGAGCCGCCATTAAAGCGCAGAAAATCTTAAATATTCAGTATAAAACCGCCGAAGACCGACAATCCAGCCGCGAGATATGGCCTTTAGGTTTAGTTTTTTGGGGCAATGTCTGGACCTTAGTCAGCTGGTGCGAGCTGCGCAGTGACTACCGATCGTTTCGGCTGGACAGGATAATGCAGTTGCAGACAACCGATAAGGATTACCCGCACAGTGAGGAGATTAATTTACAGCATTATATTAAGCAGGCGGGGTGAGGATTGAGTTGGAAGTTGGAAGTTGGAAGTTGGAAGTTGGAAGTTGGAAGTTGGAAGTATTTTTAGTTTTTGAAAATAAAACGCCAGCTGTTGCTAGCGTTTTGTATTGCAATTGACAAGTTTACTGTCTATTTCCAATCGGTGACGTGCTTGATCTCAAGATAATCTTCCAGACCCCAGACACCGCCTTCGCGACCATTACCTGACTGCTTGTAGCCACCAAACGGAGCTGCCTGCTGTGAGTCGATACCGTTCACTCTGACCATACCACTGCGCAACCTACGTGCCACTCGCTTGGCTTTTTCGGGATCTTGGGTTTGCAGGTAGTTAGTCAAGCCGTAGACAGTATCGTTGGCGATAGCGATCGCCTCCTCTTCAGTATCGAAGGGAATCATGGTCAGTACCGGACCGAAGACTTCTTCGCGGGCGATGCGCATATCATTGTTAACATCTGCGAAAATAGTCGGCTGCACATAGTAGCCCTGCTCTAGCCCCTCTGGGCGACCCAAGCCACCGGCAATTAGATTTGACTCATCAATACCTACTTGGATCAGTCCCTGAATCTTATCGAACTGTACTTCACTGATCACCGGGCCAATGTGTCGACCATTTTCAGTGGGGCTGCCCACTTTAACTGAGGCGGCAGCAGCTTTTGCAGTTTCAACTGCCTGTGCGTATATAGAGCGCTCCACCAGCATTCTGGAAGGCGCATTACAAGATTGTCCCGAGTTGCCAAAACAGTGGACCACGCCGCGCTTAACGGCTTTTTCATCGGCGTCGGCAAAAATGATGTTTGCCCCTTTACCGCCCAGCTCCAAAGTCACACGTTTGACAGTATCGGCGGCCGCTTTAGTGATAAGCGCTCCCGCTCTGGTCGATCCGGTAAACGACAGCATGTCTACATCAGGGTGTGATGACAACTGTGTGCCAACCCCTACGCCATCGCCGTTTAACATGTTAAACACCCCAGCCGGGTATCCCGCAGCTTCGACGATTTCGGCAAATATGATCGAGGACAACGGCGCTATTTCCGATGGCTTTAGTACCACAGTACAACCTACCGCCAGTGCCGGGATCACTTTCAGGGTCACTTGATTCATTGGCCAGTTCCAGGGAGTAATCAGACCACAGACGCCGATAGGCTCTTTGATAATCTGCTCGGAACTGTTCTGGGCATTAATCGATTGCTCAAATTCCATCTCGGCAAAGGCTTCGATAAAGCCTTTAATATGACCTATACCACAACCCGCCTGGGCAGTAGTGGCCAGGTCAGTCGGCGCTCCCATCTCCATAGAGATAGCCGCCGCCATGTCCGCGGCACGATTCTTATATTCTGCCAACAGCGCCTGCAACAACTGCAAACGGTACTCTTTAGAGGTCTGTGACCAAGAGTCAAAAGCGTTGCGCGCAGCTGCTACCGCAGCGTCAGTATCCGCCTGATCACCCAGTGAAATAACCGCACAGGGCTGTTCAGTAGCAGGGTTAATGACTGAAAAATCATTCTCGACTGCCGGGGCAACCCAGGCGCCATCGATATAAAAATTACGTTTATCCAACATCCCAATTCTCCTTTGCTCACTGTTTCAGCAGCTGTATTTATTTGTGGTTTTAATCGGTGAAAACATAAGAGCGAAAATGCTCTAAAGCATCCTCACTCACTAAAGTATTAATATCAATCGGCTGTAAATCATCGTCCAGACACTTGTCATAGATGCTCAGAACATCAATCAGCCCCTGCATTTTTTCCAGGCGCTGCTCAGGTTCCAGTAGCGGTGCATGGGTAGACAGATACAACACCGGTTTATTTAGCTGTAAATACTCTTTTAAGCTGGGCATCAGCTGGTATTCGCCGCCTTCAATATCAATTTTCATAAAATCTATGTGCTGCACTGGAGACATCTGCAGAAATTGTTGCCACTGCATGGTCAGTACATCGACGCCGCTGCCCTCATTGTCGAACAGCAAGCTGGTCATACTGTCCCCGGGCTTACCGCGGTGGCTGGCCATCCGCGAAATCGACATAGTCTCCGCCAGTGCCAGGCTATAAGAACTGACATTTTTTAACTTATTTAAATCAATGTTCCAGCGCAAATAGCGATAGGCAGTAGGGTCGGGTTCAAAACAGATCACTTTTTTCGCCAGCTGCGCCGCGTGTAAAACTGTCGGCCCTATCCAGGCCCCTATGTCACAATAGTGGCTGTCTGCAGTCAGATAATGGGATAGAATTTTGTAGGTGTTGGGCTCCCAGGTACCGGAAGCCGCCTTGCGCCAAAAATCTACGTGATAGGGATCTACTTTAACCTCATAACCCGCGATATTTGCATCCATATATCCTTTAACCAGATACTCATCTCGCAGTTCTGAATCTCTATCGGCCATGCCTGTCTCCCATCAATTTCTTCGCTAAAAACATTACTATCAAGATAATGGGGGCGTGGTAGTTAAATTAAAACGCTACCGAGTTCAATATCCGGGTTTATCGCTGTTTTTGACCGCCAGCTAAGATCCTTAGTTTGATCAGACGCTGTCTTGACTCTTTAATCAACCTTTAACTAACAGAGCTTCTACTACTTTTTGTACTTTTAATGCCTCTTCAAAACTGGCCAGCTTATGCTTTTCGCCGCGCATCATTTTTACCACTTCACTCAATTGAGTAACATCCAGGTCGCCCTCTAAGCTAATGGGTTGCTCTTGCCAGCAATTATCGACACTGACTTTTAAAGCGCGAAAGCCGCTGAAGTGAATAGATTTATCTTTAGTGTAAACAATCCAGTTATTTGTATCTGGGCCATTGCCACCTATTACTCCCTGTAGCCGTACCGGGATATTGTCAGTGCAATAATTTGCTTGCACATAAGTCTCTGCATAGCCCTCGCGCTGATACTCTATCTGGCTATTAAGTAGCTGCAGATCGCCTATTAATCGTTGATGCAAAAAGACAAAGTGCGAATATACCTCGCGAAGAAAACCGCCCTGCTCTGGCAGGCATAACCAGTTACTTGCTCCAGCCTGCCAACGCCGCGGCCAGGAACTGTAGTGGAATTGAAAATCGACACTTAAAATATCGCGGTTTTCGATGTCAGCCATTAACTGCTCGATCTGTCTCACAACCGGGCTGGACGCCAGCGATAAGTTGACTGCCGACTCAATGTTACTGTCAGCCAATCTGGCTACTAACTGCTCCGCCTCTTGAATATCTACCGCCAGCGGCTTTTCACACCAAATCGCCTTGTTGGCATCCAACGCCAGGTGACAGTACTGGGTATGTGTCGCAGGCGGTGTACCAATATAGACAATATCTACATCCCCACGCTGCACTAGTGCTTGCGCTGATTTTTCTACTTGTACATTGTGATAGGCGGGGTCGGTTAACTGCACTGTCGCCAGATCATACACAGCCACAACTTCAATATCCGGATGCCCGGCAGCGGCACGTAAAATTCTATTACCTATAGTTCCAAGACCAATAATTGCCAGTTTAATCATCAAAGCTATCTCCAGAATTGTTGTGGGTTAAAAATTTACCACAAGTAACTAATTTACAACACAATTGAATAGTTAGCAGGTCCATTTCCTCAGCTACCCATAGGCTCAATAATGCATTGGGTATAAATTTTGTTGATTCTGTTTTTCAGCCAGTTCAACTTTGGATCGCGGTGTTGGCGGGTATGCCAGGCCATATAGATTTTTGCATCGCTAATATCTATAGGTAAGCGCTTAGTGATCACTAATCCCTGGGCCACCGCATTGACGGTTGCCGCCTCTGGCAAGACAGTAATAAGGTTGGTTTCAGCCAGCAGCGGGAAGGCGCCGCCAAAGCTATTCACTGTCATAGCGATGCGACGCTTTTCTCCCAACTCAGTGAGCTTAGTATCTACTGTGCCGCGCGCATCCCCCGAGAGTGAGACAAACAGATGCTCGGCCGCCAGAAACTTAGCTAAACTCAATGGCTGATCTGCCAGTGCATGATCCGGGCGCATCACACAGACAAAGTTGAAATCACTCATCCACTGAGTGTGAATAAGTTTATGGTCGCCGCTGTAGCTGTCCAGTACCAAATCCACTTCGTTACTCAGCAGCAACGCTTCGCCATCACCGCGAAAGGGCACTGCGTGTAAATCTATGCCCGGAGCCTGCTTTTCCAGCATCTGTCGCAGCGGTAGCCACAGTACACTGGTCATGCCATCGGTGAGCGAGATACGAAATCTATGCCGGGCTAAGGCGGGTATAAACTGTACTGGGTTAACCGCATTGCTGATGGTATTTAGCGGTGCGGATATTTGCTGCCACAATTGGTTGGCAAAAGGGGTCGCCTTAATACCCCGCCCGTGTTTAACAAACAGTTCATCATTCCAGCTATGACGCATCCGCGAGACCGCATTTGAGACCGAGGGTTGAGTCATAAACAGTCGCTTCGCAGCCACAGAAATTGACTGCTCTTGCATTATGGCATCAAAAATCACAAACAAATTCAAATCCGCTCTACTCATAACTATTCTCAACACATTGATTTTATCAATGCATATTATATTAATGATCAATTAGAAGATATGAATTAAACAATGCAATATGGACTCACTTCAAAACACAAGATTGCAATATTAGGGGCAACATCATGAAAGCAGCACTGATCGAAAACTACGGCGACATTGGTCAACTCAGCTACACAAACACTAAAACTCCGGCAATTGCAGCCAACCAAGTATTAATTAAAGTACACGCGGCAGGTGTCAACCCCGTAGATTGCTACATCCGCGGTGGCATGTTCGAGGAGACAGGCACCCACAGCCTACCGCTGACTTTAGGTTGGGACACAGCGGGCACTGTGGAACAAGTTGGCGAGGCTGTCACTAAGCACAAAGTGGGGGATCAGGTTTTTGCCTTGGCACCTTTCCACCGTAACGGCAGCTACGCAGAATACTTAGCAATAGAGGCCGATATCGTTGTCAACAAACCTAAGAACTTAAGCTTTGCACAGAGCGCAGCAGTGCCACTGGCAGCGCTGACCGCCTGGCAGGGGCTGTTCACTGAAGGTAAATTGCAGGCTGGACAGAGAGTATTGATTCACAACACCAGTGGCGGCGTGGGCAGCTTTGCCGTGCAACTGGCTAAAGCCGCTGGCGCCCATGTAATAGGGACTGCATCTGAAAAAAATAGAGAATTCGTCGAAAGCCTGGGAGTTGATCAGTTTGTCGACTACCGAAACAGTAAGTTTGAAGATGAAGTAGAGTCGGTCGATTTAGTCTTCGCCGCAGCTGTCGGTGCCGTCGGAGGCGACGATATAGTTACCCGCTCTCTGCAGGTGATAAAAAGCGGAGGCCATTTAATCTCCCTGTTTGACGAAATAGATGAAGCGCTGGCGCTGGAGCGAGGTGTTACTTATCATAAACTCATGGTGCAACCTAACGCTGCTGATTTAACCCAGATCAAAGAATTACTGGAACAGGGCAAAGTGAAAGTACATCTTGATTCGCTATTTCCTCTGGCTGACGCACAACTGGCACATCAACGCAGTGAAAGCAAACGCACAGTCGGTAAGATCGTCTTACAGGTTATAGCAGATTAACTGTTTTCAATTGCACGCCAATAACATAGAGCTAGCACCTGCTAGCTCTATGTTTTAGACAAGGTCTTACAGTAGCAACTAGGTCCTTGCATATCATACCTGCCACTGCAAAAAATTAGTCAGGGAAAACCACTACACCAAGAGATTCTAATAGTATCGACTGTTGCCAATCATTGATTTTTACCCCCTGCAAATCCAGTTTGCGAATATCCAGACCGGTCAATTGTGCATTGCGCAGATCCGCCCCTGACAGCGACAAAGTGTCGAATTGAATTGCCGATAAGTCTGCTGCGCATAAAGTACTCTCCTGCAAATTGGCGTCCATAAAATTGCCACTGGTAAAAATGCTGCCCGCTAAATCGCACTTTACTAGATGACATCCTGAATAATCGGCATAGCGAAAATTACTGTTGTTCAAAAATGCGCTGTAAAAGGGCTTATTGCGTCTGATTAGACTGCTGAAGTCAGCCATTTTAAAACTACTGCCCTGGGCCTGGCAGTCAACAATCTCTATGCCGAACATAGAGCTGCGCTCAAACACACTTAGAGATATATCAGAGCTAGAAAATTTTGCATTGGTTAAAGTTGCAGCGTAAAAATTACAGCCTAATTGCCGTTCACTGTCGTAAAATGAGCACTGGCTAAACTGCGCTTCTTTTAGATTGGTCTGCTTAAAGTTGCAATCGTAGAATTTGCAGCTCTGCGCCTGTAGAAACGCCAGCGAGGCAAAACTGAAATCACACTGATGAAACTCACAGCTAACAAAGCTTCTCTCTTCTAACTGATCGCGACTGCAGTTTAGCGCGGTAAAAATCTGCCCACTGTAGTTAAACTCATCCTCTACCAGAGTATTTTCACAGGGCGGCTTGTTAATGACTTTTGAACTAACAATTGCGGTAGGTTGATCTGCACTTGACTGTCGCGGCGGCGTTTTCCCCTGGCGATTATTTTCCAGTCTTGACAGTGCTGCATCTAGTGCATCTGAGTTGCTTGTGTTCATTTATCCTCCCCTGAAATGACTCTGTCACTAGCAGCAGAACAGCTGGTTTTGCATTAAAACTGTTTGCTATTTTTTCTGCATACTATTGATTAAGCAGCGTAAAGGCCAGTAACTTTTACTGTGTTTTTCAATCATATAAAAGCCCCTTCCAGAGCTAATACAAGGCACTTTTCACTGGGAAAAACAAACTTTTCAAAACCACATACAGGCATAATGACCTCGTCGTTTAAAGCTGTGAATGAGATCCCTGAGAGGCACTTCATTTTGCTCAGCAGTTTTCAAGTAGCTGTTCCTTTTGTCCCGCTACACTAGGCGCTTTTATGCTGCGCAATGCCAGTGCGGCTGTCAGCTAGTTTTCTGCGCACACAACATCGCAAAAACTTAACCCTAGGCTAGAAGATCGTTCTTCGGCTACACTGAGCCCGGACTTACTTTGAGAGATCAACTGTGCGGCTGAATATTTTTTCCAAACTACTGTTAACCCTGATTGTGACTTTTAGCACTTTGCTATTAGTGCTACTGCTAGTGATCAACTGGTCCTTCCGTCAGGGGTTCAGCGATTTTCTATGGCAAAAAGATTTAAATAGCAGTGCAGCGGTGGTCACTAGTTTGGAAAGTTTCTATCAGCGCCACGGCAGTTGGCAATCAATGCGCAACAATCCGCGACAGTGGGCGGATATGCTCAGGGCTAGCCCTGCTTCTCTGAATTTTTCGCCAGCCGCTGCCCGCCCGCCGCCACCGCCGCCTCACAGGTTTAATATCGGCCCGCCACCACCGCGACCTCCCAGGGGGAAGCCTCCCAAAAGACCTAATTCAGGCCAGCAGCCACTCGCAGAGCGGCTGATCTTAACGGATAGAAACCGCGACATGGTTTTTGGGCCCCGCCAACAGCGACGCGTCAGCCAGTGGCTGGAAATTAAACAGAAAAAAATCCGGGTTGGCTGGCTTGGCGTTATCCCTCTCGAGCTAGAGACAGATAGCTTAGCGGGTAGTTTTGTCGAGCAACAGTTTAATAAGGTGGCGATTTTTTCGCTGCTAGCACTAGTACTGACTACATTAGTATCGGCGGCACTGGCAAAATTTTTTACCCGACCAATAAACCAGGTAGCCAGTGCAGCGGCGAAGCTGGCAAGTGGGGAGCTGAATATTTCAGTACCGGTAATCGGTGAGGATGAACTGGCGCAGCTATCTACCAACTTCAATCAAATGGCTATCAAGTTGCGGCGCAACGACACCCTGAGAAAGCAGTGGATCTCTGATATCTCTCACGAGCTGCGGACCCCTATAGCAATACTCAGTGCCGAGATCGAAGCGATCCGAGACGGCATTCGCCAGCCAACGGCCCAGCGGATGGAGTCACTGTATGTGGATGTACAAAATCTGACTGCGCTGGTGGACGATCTGCATCAACTGTCGATGGCCGACCAGGGGGCTATGCAATTAAGCTGCAAAAATTTTGATTTACAGCAACTCTGTACAGAGCAGCGGGGGCTATTCAAACCCAGAATGAACAGCCAAGGTCTGAGCTTAAAGTTGCAAGTTGTGCAGGGGCAGCAATATGACATTTTTGCAGATAGACAAAAATTGACTCAGCTGTTAGCTAACCTGTTAGAAAACAGTTTGCGCTACACCGACGCGGGTGGCGGGACTGTGATAGCGTTGAGCACCCAGAGCAATCATATAAAGCTAGTAGTACAAGACAGTGCTCCCAATGTCGAGGATGCCGATTTATCACAGATTTTCCAGAGGCTCTTTCGGGTGGACAAATCACGTACCAGTGCCAGCGGTGGATCGGGCCTTGGGCTGGCTATCTGTCAGAGTATTGTCGAGCAGCACAGCGGCACAATCAGCGCGGCTCAATCTTCTATGGGGGGGTTGGAAATCACTGTGCTACTACCTATAAAGACAATGAATTCGACCACATTGTCACAGACGAACCCTGGATAAAATATGACTTCGAGCGCAGCACACGTATTAATTATTGAAGACGAGCGCAAACTGGCCAGTGTGCTGGCGGAGTATTTAACGGCGGCCAACTATCAAACCCACTGTTTGTACAGTGGCGATCAGGTAATGCCCTGGCTGGTGGGCAATAATACCGACCTGATTATTTTAGATCTGATGCTGCCAAAAGTAGGCGGTATCAGTCTCTGTGCACAAATACGCCAACAATCAGAAGTGCCTATTTTGCTGGCCACCGCCAAAGTGACCGAAGAAGATAGATTACTCGGCTGGCAGCAAGGTGTTGATGATTACGTTTGCAAGCCCTACAGTATGCGCGAGATGGTCGCCAGAGTGAAGGCAACGCTGCGCCGGGTGGAGCCTTTAGTACAAAGTGCAGAAATACAGCCTTTTCAGGTCGATGTGCAGAAGATGCAGATTCGCGCCAGAGGAGTTCTGCTGCAGTTGACCGCAGTGGAATTCAGGCTGCTGAACCATCTGATCAGTCACCCGCAAGTAATTTTTAGTCGCGATGAGCTGTTAGATGTCATCTACGACGATTACCGCTTCGTTTCTAACCGTACTATCGACAGTCACATCAAAAATTTGCGCAAGAAACTGACATCGCTGTTCCAGGGCGATGAATTGATTCAGTCGATCTACGGCGTCGGCTATAAGTTTTCCCCACAATAAGCGATTTTCTGCTGCGAAAGACCCCATCATTCATCTGCTAACCCTTGATCTTACAACAGTAGTTATAACTCCACATTATCCACACAATTTGCCCCACCCGCCCCGCTAAACTAAGACTTCAATTGTGCAACATGCGAATAATTACCGCCCAGTACCCGGGCTGCGCAGTCTGCTTTTAGGAGAACATGGATGGAAATGAATCAAACAAGTTTACTGGCCTCAAGGGCAGCTGGGGGATTTTCCACGACACTTTCTGCGCAACAGCGACACTTGGTGCAGGGGACACTGCAGCAATATGACTGCAACAACTTGAGCACTGAGCATGCAAAAAAGATTGTGCTTTTATTTCAACAACAGTCAATTCCACCCGGTCGGGAACTGGCACAGTTAATCTCCCTGTCAGGGTTCGACGCCGCCAAATTGTCCCATCTGGCAGGCATTGGCCAAAGATCCCTGGGCGCTATTGATGCTCTCCAGGTGCAGACAAGCTTTAGCAAAGGTGGCAGCTTGATAAACCGACTGGAGCAGCTTATCAACTATTTAGAGAGGCCCGATATATCTGAGCAACAGAGTGAACAAGCTTTTAGCCAAGTCCGCGGGCTGTTTCATCACTCTAAAACCCATGGCCTGAGCGACACTCAGGCGTAAGCATCCAGAGGTATGTATATGAACACTATTCAACAACTGCCCCGCCCGGCTAGAAAACTCTCCATTTTGCTATTGAGCGCATTATTTGTCTGCACTTTTAGCACAATCAGCACCTTCAGCAGTGCAGAGAATGCCGAGCACATCAGCCAGGCTGAGCTCAATAAGATGTCTGCCAAGCAGGCTTTCAAAACCGCTTTTGAGGTGGGAGATGAACTCTTTGAACATCCCTTTACCGCCGCAGAGGGCGTGGGCGCCAATGTAGGCCAGGGGATTCGATTCACTTTAATTCCCAGGGCAGATCTGGCGGGTGAACAGCAGTGGGCGCAACACTTACCCAAGCGAGTAACCGGTCCCAATGCCCAGAGCTGTGATGCCTGTCACAGCTTACCCTTTGGTGACGGCGCCGGCAAAGTGATGATGAATAACATCCGCGATCCGCTGCACAGCGGTGACCCAAGTAAATTTATCAGCCGTCAACCCCCGCATATTTTTGGCCTGGGAGCTCTGCAACTACTGGCAGAAGAGATGACTGACACCCTACAACAGCAGCTGCAACAGGCAAAATCACAAGCCACAGCCAGTGGTAAAACTGTGCAACTGGCACTGCGCGCCAAACAGATCGATTTTGGTAGCCTTAGTATCGCCGTCGATGGCAGTGTAGATAGCAGTCAGCTGCAGGGGATAAGTGCGGATCTATTGATAAAACCTATTGAGTGGAAAGGCATCACGTCTAACATCCGCGCCTTTGTCCGCGATGCAGGTCACAACGAACTGGGCATGCAGAGCACTGAAATCGTCGGTGATAATATCGATGGCGACGGCGATGGTGTAGTCAACGAATTCAGTGTTGGAGACATCACCGCGATGGTCATTTATCAGGCGGCACAGCCCAGACCTACCACTGTCCAGGAACTGGCCAGCTTAGGCCTGGCAGAACCTTTAACGACGCAGCAGCAACAGCAAATAAGCAGCGGGGAAACACTGTTCACCAGTAGCGGCTGCAGTAGCTGTCACACCCCACAACTGCTGATAGACAACCCGGTATACTCTGAGCCCAGTCGCAGTCAGCACTATCGGGACCAGCAGTTTCCGGCCGGCCAGGATCCCATTGAACAAGGCCTGTCGGTGCAACAGGCAATCGTTTTTGATCTGACCAAAGACATGCCCGACAACATAATCGAGCACGCCGATGGCACAAAGACACATTTGGGAAATTTTCAAACCAATCAGTCGGGCCAGGCTATCGTGCGTTTATTTGCCGATTTGAAGCGCCACGATATGGGCCAGGACCTGGCCGAGCCCATTGACGAGGCAGGCACTGGTGCCGCTAACTTCATCACTAAAGAGCTGTGGGGTGTCGGCTCGACAGCCCCATACTTACACGACGGTCGTGCCACTACTTTAGACGAAGCTATTTTATGGCACGGCGGTGAGGGGCTCTTAGCTAAACAACATTATCAAGGCTTAGCAGAAACGGACAAGCAAGCGCTGTTGGCTTTTCTCAATAACTTAGTGTTGTACAAGGCCGAAGAGGAGGAATAATGCACACTGCTTAGCACTACATTTGCCCGCGAGATGACGGCATAAGTTTACCCGACGCCTGATTCTCCCGACTGAGTTTACACCCTTGAACTCAGTCGGTCTCAGCTGCTGCTATCCAGAGGCTAGCCTGTTTGTACAACTGCAACTTGTGCCCTGTTAATGCATCTGGCTGAATCTGCTGCAATAGCACTTTGGCTCTAAAGACAGGATTATCGTAAGAATCTTGCAGCGCCGCCCGCAGCTTAGCAATGCGCAGATAAAAACTAACTTCTCGCTGTAGCGGCTTCGCCGATAGCTGCTCAGCTATTTGCCGGGCCTGACTGAGATAGCTAAGTGCCTGTGCATTTTGACTCACTAGCGCGTAATTTGCGCGCAGTGTCAGGATCAGCGCTAAATCGTAAGGCTGTTGTAATTGGCGCATAATCGCAACGGCTCTGGAGAGAGAACTGTCGCGTTCCACAAAACTCAGTGACCGCTGTGTCCCGTGCTCAACCAGCAAATTAAATAACGCCAGTTTATGGCCCCTGCTACGCAGCTGCTGATTTAACACTGCAAAATCTTGGTTTGAAACTCCCGGTTCAGTGCTAAACAGCGGTACTTCTAACCCCAGCTGTTGATCTGGCACTAAGCTCTCATCGCTCTTTCCCGCTTGCACTCTGTCGATTTTTTGTCTCAACTGGCTTATTTTTCCAACCAATTTTCCATGGATTCGCTGACCTGTGGCCTTTGAACTCATGTTTAACTGCTGTGTAGAGCGTTGCAATTGCCCGCGCCTGAAATTAAGCACCGCCAACCAGTAGTACGCCGTCCCCAACAGCTGGGTTTCATGCTGGTTTTTAGTTAAATGCAGCAGCGTTTCAGTCGCTGCATTCCAATTACCAAGATGCAGCTGGCAGACCCCCGCATACAGCTCAGACCAGATGTGCTGGTGATCAATTTGCAGTGACGCTGAGAAATAGTGTTGCGCTAAAATACAGCCCTCGCTCTGCAGCGCTTGAATACCACGGGCATAGTCGTGCATCGCACTGGCAGTAAAATCGTAGCCAGACAATGCAGGCTGATCGGTGTCAGGGCGAAGTTGCCGATAAATTTCTGTGGCGAGTTCGGGCATAGACACCGCCAAATCCTGACGTTTTAGCTCCCTGAAATCACTGCTTTTTTCGGCATAGATCAGCTGGTAATTTAATATTTGCTGCTGCAATTTTAACTTTATGCCAGCATTGATAATCACATCAACCGACTGCGCTTTTAACAGCGCCTGCAAACGGTTAACGCTGTATGGCCGCTCTAGCAAAGCGCTATTAATATCGCCGGGGGCCAGTACTTGCAGAGGTTTGAAGATTCCCAAGTCGTCGGCCAGCATATCACTGAGGCCATATTCGACCCAGTTCATTGAATTACTCCCTGTGCGGTTGGCAAAAGGCAGCACTAACACCCGATAGCTACCCTGAAGGTTTTGCTGGGTCAGCTTTTCCATCTTCGGCGCTTGAGTAGCAGAACGATTCACCAACCACCAGCCTATAATCAATAGTACAACCAGCAACCCAGTAGCCATGATAATAGCTTTGAGGCGCTTGTTAATGCCACTTGGGCTGTCACTGGACTGGCTTGCTGTTGGGCTTATCCACTGATATCCACGGTTGGGAACAGTGCGAATATAGTTTGGGGCTGAGGCAGAGTCCCCCAACGCTTTGCGCAATTCTAAAATACTTTGTGACAGCGAACTTTCCCGATACTGACCCTGTTCCCAAAGCTCATCCAGTAATTCTTGCTTAGTCACTACTCGATCTTGATGGCTAATTAAATACGCTAACAATTGGATCAGCTTATACCTTAAGCGCACGACCTCGCTATTAACGAGATTTGTCAATTGACCTGATTTAGGATCGAACTGAAAGCCTGAAAATTTGTGCATATCTACCTTATAAAGATAACCCGTGAGGTTTTATAAACTGTGGCTCACTATATAGCACAAGCCAGGCAATTCAATGAATTTGAGATCATTTGATCTAATTTTGAGGGCCTTTGTTAGTGATTTTGACAGCGATTTGAAGCGATTTTGTTTGTATCAAATGAGTTATAACAAGCATCCTCAATGGCGAGAATTAACTTACTTTAAAAAAGGAATCTAGATGAAAACGACAATCGCCAAACTCGCCCTGTTTACAGTAATTAGCGGTGTATTCGCAGCACCTGTGATGGCACAGCCAGGCAGCACTTTGGTATTTGTGCACGGTGCACATTTCAGTGCTAACTCTTGGGCAGCTGTCCAGGCTGAACTGTCTGGACAAGTATCGAGTATTGCCATAGATTTACCTGGCCGCTTCGACAGCATTACTGCCGCCAAAGTGTCTCTGGAAATCTCAGCCGCTGCGCTGTGCTCGTCGATGGCCAAAATTTCTGGCGAAAAGGTACTGGTTGCCCACAGTCAGGGCGGGGCCGTGGTCAACGCATCACTTAATATATGCCCTACTGAGTCGGTCACAAAAGTCGTCTATGTCACCTCCGTGTCACCGCTACAAGGTGAGAGCGCCTTTGAGCGATTGTCAGAGGAAGATGGCGAGAACTATTTTCGCGGCATTACTTACAACAAGGAGACTTCAGTATTAGAGATAACCAACACAGAGGGCTTCGTCGCCAGTTTTGCTCCTAAAGCTAATGTGCAGCAGCAGGCCTGGATGAAACAAAATGCGGTCAATGAACCCGCTGCGTTAAGTGATGCAAAAATGCAGTTACATCAGCAACGCTTCGAACAACTGGAAAAACATTATGTATTTGCCAGGCAAGACAAAGTTATTTCCCTGGCCACGCAGCAGAAAGTCGCAGCGAGCATGTCACTGACAGGTCGTTATGAAATAGACAGCGGTCATCTTCCTATGTTAACCCACAGTAGCGAGCTGGCAAAGATTTTGACTGAGATCACGGCAAAATAACCGCGGTAAAGTTTAGCAACTCAGAGCCCCAGTTGTGCATACAACTGAGGCTTTTTACAAGCAGAGGAAAAGCTTAAAACTAAAAAATCGAAGACTCCGTTTTACTGGTGAGCATCTCCAGTACTTTCATGCCCAGGTAGGAGTTGCCTTTTTTATTCAGCTTGGGGCTCCACACTGCTATCGAGTACTTGCCAGGATGCACAGCGACTATACCGCCGCCCACACCACTTTTCCCCGGTAGCCCTACCCTAAAGGAAAACTCCCCCGCTTCATCGTAAAACCCGCACAACTGCATAATAGTATTAATACGCTTGGCCTTGCTGGGACTGACAATCATATCCCCACCGAGTCGGTTTATACCATTGCTGGCCAGAAACGTAAAAGCGCCTGACAGTTCGCTGCAGCTCATTTCGATGGAACAGAGATAAAAGTACAAATCCAGTACATCTTCGACATCGTTGTGAATATTACCGAAGTCGCGCATCAGATGAATCAGCGCATAGTTTCTATGCCCTGAGAGAATTTCTGATACCGCGACCCGCTCGTTATAGTGAATCTCATCACTGCCGGCCACTTTACGGATAAAGGCTAGCAGCTCTTTTTTCGGGTCTTTCAGCAGGCTGATCAATACATCGCAGACCACTATAGCCCCGGCATTAATAAACGGATTGCGCGGTATTCCGCGCTCGTACTCCAGCTGCACCAGTGAGTTAAAAGCGCTACCGGAAGGTTCAACTCCTACCCTGCTCCATAATTTACTGCCGAGCAAACTAAAAGCTAAGGTCAGAGACAGTACTTTAGAGATACTTTGAATCGAAAATTTTTCCTGCGCATCCCCGGCTGAGAAATGGCTGTTATCTAAAGTTGTCAGGTGGATCCCTAACTTATTGGCATCTACATGTGCCAACTCCGGGATATACGAGGCAACCTCCCCGAGGTTGTCGGCATGCTGCAGTTCAGCGATGATTTCACTAAAAATTGCCTGGTAGTTTACTTGGCTCATAGTTTGGTATCTAAAATTAGCGGTTAATAATCGCAGACTTTAACACAAGGCGTGTCATTAACTTCATAGGCAAAAATTGTTTTTCTCCGTTTATTTCACAGCGAAAAACACAGCAGGTAGCAGTTCTTAGCTATGATGAATCCTTCAAAGCGAGAAATAAATGATAGGCAGCTCAAAAGTTATAGTATAACATAATAGACAAATCACTCCTAAGAGCCATCAATGCATAAACCTTTGCTGTCAAACAAGAGCCTTCACTGCGCCCTGGCATTGCTATTACTGCTGCTCAATTTTAGCGTGATTGCCCACCAAACGGATACCGATGCTGCGCACCACGCTGAGCATCACTGCAGTTTGTTTAGCGCCTGTGCCCATGCTATTGACGGCGATGTTATAAGCACTGTACTGAGCAAAAGCAAATTTTTCAAAACCTCTGAGCGTTTGTTACGCCTCGTCACAGTCAATGTCTATCAACTACAAGCGCGCGGCCCACCACTGCTTTCTTAGTATTTTCGGATGACATTTCCCATTTGACTCAATTTTGCCCGCACTTGCTGTGGCAATAGCTGTTAGCCCGAAAATTCCCTTTTTGCCAAAAACTACCAACATTTTTTGAAAGAACTCTTCGCTATTGTCGAGTTCGATCAACTGTGCTCAAGGTGCCGTTTTAAGTCGTTTTGACCCATAAATAGCAGGCATCGTTTTCGGCGGGTATTCGCCGCACAGTTTCCCAGTACACTTTATTAGGGGCCACTATGACTCTTCGCACTAAACCTACTGTAATTACTTATCCAGTAACCTTGTTAGCTCTCTTGATCAGCAGCACTAGTTTGCTGGTCAGTGCAGCCGGGGAGGACCACCCAAAACAATCATTTATTCAACATCAGAGCCACCAGCACGGGCTGGTGGAATTTAATATTGCCCAACAGGGCAAACAGTTACTGATCGAGGTACAAGCGCCGGGCTCTGATCTGCTGGGTTTCGAGCACGCACCTGAAACCGATCAACAGCAGCGTCAACTGCAAGCGGCACAGGACCAATTACAGCAACCACAACAACTATTTAGTTTGGCTTCTGCCGCTCAATGCAAACTGCTAAGTGTCGATGTACAACACAATTTAGCCCCGCCGGTTGACGGTGAGCATGCAACTAAGGACGAAGCTAAAGAGCATGAGGAGCATGAGGAGCATGAGGAGCATGCAGGTAAGGATGACGCTAAGGAACATGAAGAACACGAAGAGCACGAAGAACATGAAGAACATGAAGAATATGAAGAACATGAAGAACATGAAGAACATGAAGAACATGAAGAACATGAAGAACAGGGTGAGCATGGCGGTTTTAGCGCGCAATACCAGTACCGTTGCGACAATATTAAAGGATTAAAGCAAATTTCCAGCCGTTGGTTTGAGCACTTTCCCGCCAGTGAAAAAATTGATGTGCAATTGATCACTGATGCTGGTCAAAAATCCCTGTCACTGACTGCCAACCAGGCCGTTATTGGTTTTTAACTGTTACAGGTTAGCAAGTGGCAACACTTGCTAATATGACTATGAATATTCTTGAACTGGATAACTTGACTTACAGCTGGCCAAAGCGACAGCAACTGAGCATAGATATTGAGCACTTTGCTTTACAGCAAGGGCAAAAGCTCTTCATTAAAGGCCCCAGTGGCAGCGGTAAATCTACGCTGCTTAATTTACTGACAGGCATAATCCCCGCCAACTCGGGGAGCTCCATTAAAGTATTAGGTCAGCAGCTCTGTGAGATGAGCGGCGCCCGCCGGGACAAGTTCAGAGCCGATCACATAGGTTATATCTTTCAACAGTTTAACTTGATCCCCTACTTGTCAGTGATTGATAACGTGCTCTTGCCCTGTCGCTTTTCCAGCAGCCGTGCCGACAGAGTAGCCGCTGACCCCAAACAGCAGGCGCGTAAATTACTGAGCAAGTTAAAGCTCTCTGATATGGATATCTTGACGCCTGTCAGTGCCTTGAGCATTGGCCAGCAGCAGCGGGTGGCAGCAGCCAGAGCCCTGATTGGCAGCCCCGAGCTGATTATTGCCGACGAGCCCAGTTCGGCTTTGGATCACGACACCCGCAGTGCTTTTATCGAGCTGCTGATGCAAGAGTGCCAGAGCAGCGGGGCCACACTGATTTTTGTCAGCCACGACCCCAGTTTGGAATCGCTGTTTGATCGCAGTGTGCAATTGCAGGATATTAATTTGCAGGGGGTTACACAGTGAAAACTATTGCACTGCTCACTTGGAAAAGCATCAACAATCGTCGCTCCAGCGCCCTACTCACAGTATTTACTGTGGCTATTTCAATGCTGTTATTACTGGGGGTGGAGCGCATCAGAACTCAGGCCAAAGACAGCTTCGCCAACACTATTTCCAATACCGACTTGATCGTCGGGGCGCGCTCAGGAGAAGTCAATTTACTCTTATACTCAGTGTTTAGAATTGGCAACGCCACTAATAATATTGACTGGCAGAGCTACCAAAAGCTTGCCGGCCAGGCTGATGTTAAATGGTCTATCCCTATTTCACTGGGTGATTCACACCGCGGATTCAGGGTCATGGGTACCAACACTGACTACTTTAAATTCTACCAGTACGGCAACAGACAAGCGCTGCAGTTCGATAGCGGTCAGCCCTTTGCGCAGTTGTTTGATACTGTCATAGGGGCAGATGTAGCCCGAAAACTGGGCTATAGCGTAGGCTCGAAAATAATTATCGCCCACGGAATCAGTGATAAATCCTTCACTCGCCACGATAACTTACCTTTTAAAGTAGTAGGCATTTTGGCGCCAACAGGTACCCCTGTCGATAAAACAGTGCACTTGAGCTTAGCGGCCATCGAAGCCCTGCACTCCGGTTGGAACCCCGCTGGTAATGTCAGCGCCAGTAAGAACCAGCATCAGCCTACTTTTCAGCCAGAGCAAATTACTGCTTTTATGCTGGGCCTGAAATCGAAAATTAAAACCTTTTCCGTGCAGCGAAAAATCAACGATTACCCAACGGAGCCACTCACGGCCATTATGCCGGGGGTCGCTCTGCATCAATTGTGGTCGATGATGTCGATTGCAGAGCAGGCGCTGCTGGCGATATCCGGGTTTGTGGTTGTCGCAGGTCTACTGGGGATGCTCAGTTGTCTGCTGACCAGCTTACAAGAGCGACGCAGGGAGATGGCTATCCTGCGAGCCATGGGTGCCAGACCTGGGCACATTTTCGCGCTGTTAGTAGCAGAGGCAACGTTAATCACCGCTGCCGGGATAAGTCTAGGTGTTAGTTTTCTTTACCTGTTACTGGCAGCTATCGCACCACTGATCAATAGTCGTTTCGGCATCAGTATTGAGTCAGCGTCCATCAGTACACATGAACTCAAATTAATCGTCACTGTGCTACTCGGTGGGATGCTCATAGGCCTGATTCCCGCTTTTCGCGCCTACCGGCAATCACTCGCCGATGGCATGACCATTCGAATTTAACCCAGCTACGCCCGGAGTAACTATGCAACGCTTAATATTTATCCTTTTATGTTGTCTATCTTTTACTGTTAACGCCAGTGAGCCACTGAATTTGCAATGGCAAGATTTGATCCCTCAGAGCGAAAAAGATCTGTACGAGAAAATCGGCCTGGCGCAACTCAATGGTGAGGAGATAGACTTTAACGAGAGTCAGTTTGGCCAGACCCGCGCTGAATTAAATGGCAGCCAAGTGCGCATTCCCGGATTTGTAATCCCGCTGCAAAGCAATGCAAATACGGTCACTGAACTATTATTAGTCCCTTTCTATGGCGCCTGCCTGCATGTGCCGGCACCTGAACCAAACCAGATAATCTACGTAAAGTTTGCCCAGGGCGCACCACTTCCAGAAATGTGGGAAGTCGTCTATGTACAGGGACAGCTCAAAACTCAGAGCAATTCACATGAACTGGCTGAAACCGGTTATCTAATGCAGGCTACAAAAATAGAGAAATATCAGGAGTAGTAACAACGGCTCCCCGCCTTCCAAGCAGGGAGCGATTAGATTAGCTAAGCGTATAAATCAACTCGATAAAGTGTTTAAATAGAAGGTCTACTGCTACAAAAAATAAGCCTATATACATTATTGCTAAAGGATTAAGGTGATATGTTTAAAGCGCACGGTGAATATTCTATTCAAAGAAAAGGCCCACTATTACTGACCAACTGTAAGGGGCCATTTAATACAGAACTTGTCGAAAATCATAACAGCGATATCACAACGATCATTGATAGTATGCCCAGCGTCTGGGGCCAAGTGATAGTGATACACCAAGACAGTTTATGGACCCCTGATGCAGAACGGCGTATGTGCCAGACAGTCTCTGTACGCAAAAGTCGCGGCTTGCGGGTCTCTGCTGTAGTCCTGGAAAACCCTAACTCTAAAGCGATTCTTAAGGACCAGATTAGCAGGGTATACGATTTTGCCGAAGTCGAACATGGGTTTTTTGAGGACACTTTTAGTGCAGAGCTGTGGGCACTGACCAAAATAAAACCCAAAAACACCATACCGTAACCCCTGTAGATTCTACGAGAGGATGGCACTTTCCTGTCAGGTAAAACCTGCTTCGTTTACGACTATCCGGATTTCATTAGAATGAAAACAAAATTACTGATATCGGTAACTGGCATATTATTAGTCAGCTTTTTACTGTTGGGAATATGGGTCCACGATAAAAATGTCAGTGACAAACAGTTGTCGCTCATTGATAGCTACCAGCAACAGATGCACTTTGGCTCTGAGTACTGGCAACACAGCAGCAGCCAATGGCAGAGCTACCCAGAGGAGATACAAAGAAAATTTTTGGCGCGAAACATAGTCAATTCAATATTCGAGATGTTTGATCAAAAATGGCAGCAGTGCGGCACGCTTATGCTCTTTAACAAAAGACAAAACCAGATTGGTTACCAAAAAATGGTAAAGGAAAAATTACCGATCTGGGCGCTCATGTTATCAAAAACATAGTGCAAAAATATTCTCTAAGGACTGCCATGAAAATTATTGAGTACATCCCAGAACGTGCTGTTGAAATAGCAGATCTTTTTCACCACAGTATTCACAGCATTGATACATCTGTGTATTCCATTGAACAGCAAGAGGCATGGGCAGCCACACCCCCGGATTACGATCGCTGGACAGCTAGGCTACTGGTTAGAAAACCTTATTTAGCCATCATTGAAAATAAGGTTGCCGGTTTCATAGAGTTAGAATCTGATGGGCACATCGATTGTCTGTATACCTCTCCCAATTACCAGAGGCGAGGTGTAGCAAGAGCGCTGTTCAATCACATACTCAACTTGGCCAGAAACAGCGGTAATAAACGTTTATATGTTGAAGCATCGCTGGTAGCAAAGCCTCTGTTCGAAAAATTCGGCTTTACCGTTATACGAGAAAACAGCCTTGAGAGAAATCAACAAACTTTAACCAACTACAGCATGCAAAAATTACTGTAACTTTTACCTCTGCAATCTCTTCCCTAAGCCATTCCTAACAAGCGCACTAAGGCAGTCGCCAGCGCAGCACTGAGCACTGTGACTAAAAAAGGTAGCTTCTTGTAAGCGCAGTAGGCAGCTACACTGACACCGAAAACCCGGGCGTGACCCGCGTAGTGCTCGGCTTCGAAAAAAGTCGCTGAGATGGCCACTGCAAAGAGTAACACCGCCACCATTTCTGCCAGGAGCTGTTTAAATTCGCCGCTAAAATGATAGTGCCTACTTAGCAAAGGGCCTGCTAAGCGCAACAGATAAGTACCCGCGGCCAGCAGCAGGATCCCCACAAGTAGCAAAGTTGTATCATTTTGCATGTAATTTTTTTCCCAGGTAAACACCCGCTATGGATAGCACTGCGGGAAGGCCCGCCGCTAAAAAAGGCGTCGCCAACAATGTTAATGCCGCCCCACTAAAAGTTGCTGTTAATTGGCGCAACGATTTTAATCCTGGAACCACCAGCGCTAAAAGGATTGCCGGAAACAATGCATCTAAACCAAATACCGCGGTATCTTCAACCAGTGCGCCCAATACGCCCCCCAGATAAACTCCCAGCGGCCACATTAGCAAGATGCCCAGACCACAGAGCCAAAAAGCCGTTTTGCGCTGCGCTGGGGTAGACTGGCTGACAGCGAAAACCACGGATTCATCATTGAGCAGATGACAGCCAAAATAGCTCAATGGGCCCGACCCCAGCTGTTGTTGCACTGACAAACCAAAGGGAAGTAGCCGAATATTCACCAGTAATCCAGCCAGCGCCGCCATCAAAGGGCTGCCACCGGCGGCGAGGATCCCGACAAACAGGAATTCTGACGCCCCGGCTAATACCAGTATTGCCAGCGTTAGTGGCACCCACAGCTCCAGACCGGCTGTTACTGATACGGCGCCGTAAGAAACACCCACTAGACCATCCGCCAGGCAGACCAAGACAATGCTGGACAGCACTCTATTTTTCTTTAAGGCAAGCAAACCACTCAGCATTGCTGTATTCCATTTCGAACGATTGATCGATATAATGAACCACATAATCCAGACTGTCAAACCGAACAATCGTTTTATATAACGGAATCACTATGAAAAACCCTGACTCTGCCCCAATCGCTATCATATCAGCGGCACTACAGCGCGAACGTAAAAGAGCCGGTTGCTCGCTCAGCGAAATAGCCAAGCGCGCCAGCATAGCTAAATCAACCCTATCGCAGTTAGAATCGGGTGTGGGCAACCCCAGTTTAGAAACACTCTGGGCGCTGTGTGGCGCTCTGGCCATCCCCTTTTCCCGCTTAATAGAGCCGCCAAAGTCACAAGTACAGATCATTCGCCGTGGCGAGGGAGTCAGTGTTACATCAGAACAATCAAATTACAGCGCCATACTGCTGGCCACCTGCCCACCTTCTGCACGCCGTGATATTTATGCAATAAGCGCTCAACCTGGCAGCGACAAATTATCTACAGCGCACGGCGCAGGGGTTGTTGAACATTTAATTATCACCAGCGGTAAAGCCTTGGTAGGATTAGTTGATCAGCCGGTGGAACTCTGTGAAGGGGACTACATCAGCTACCCCGGCGATCAGCCACATATTTTTCGCGCCCTTGTAGCAGATACCACGGCGGTACTAGTACTAGAACAAAACTAGCAGTAGAAGAGAACTGTCGGCATTTAGATCGCCAGTAAGGTACGTTCAAGCAGTCAGCGTAATTCTCTACTCAGAACCTGCTCAGCATATTCTGCGCAGTTGAGCAGAGCCTGATCGCGACCATTGACGGCGCTGAGCATAACACCTATGTGGTCAGTGTCACTGCAAAAGGGCAGTGAAATGCTACAGCCATCCATCACATTGCTCAATGTCGGGTTCCTTAAGATCAGCAAATTCAGTCGGTCGTATTCGCTGTCCTGCTCGAACTCACTGAACTTAGGCGGCAACACAGGTACCGTCGGCAGCAGCAAAATATTATCGCCCAACTCGACCTGATACTGTTCAATCAGTGACTGCCTTAAGTTTAAAGTCTGACGATAGCTGATAGCATCGACTTCCTGCGCGCGCTGCAGGCGTTTCAACACCCGCGGATCAAACTGCTCTGGCACGCTTTGATAGTAATGCAAGTACTCGGCGCAACACTCCACTGAGGAAAAGTGCCAGACCGGCAGCTCTGAATAGCGATCTAACACTGCTAACGGCCGCTCTACAATGTTACAGCCGGCCGCCGATAGTTTGTCGACTGCCACTGCAAAAGCGCTCGCCACTGCTGGCGCTAGCTCGTCCATACCAAAATTGGTAGGGATGACAAACTCTCTGGGGTGCTGATTAGTTAACCCTGCAGGGCTGTTAGACATTAACTGGTAACTAGCTCTACAGGCCGCCACCGTTTTAGCCATAGGGCCAACGCTGTCCAGGCTTCTCGACAGCGCTTTGCAACCCACTCTAGAAACACTGTACTGGCTTGGCTTAAAACCTACGATGCCATTGAAGGCTGCGGGTATGCGCACTGAGCCTCCAGTGTCTGTACCTATAGCAATATCAACCAGATCTCTGGCCACAGACACGGCACCTCCAGAGCTGGAACCACCGGGTATACAGTCGGCATAGAGTACGTTTTCCGGGGTGCCGTAATGTGGATTTAACCCTAATCCTGAGTAGGCCAATTCAGTCATATTAGTGTGCCCGACCAATACCGCTCCCGCCTCGCGCAACCGCGCTATAGCCTCGGCATCAACAGTTGCCGCTGCGCTGCCCTCTAAGATACGACTACCCGCTTTTGTGACAAAACCTTTAACATCAAACAGGTCTTTCACAGAAATCAGCGCACCAAGCAGTTCATTGTCTAAGACAGTGGCAAGGTTTTCAACATCTTGCCCAGCAGTGCTATCAAAGGTTTGGGTAAAGACACTTTGCAATTGCTTTTCGCCCTCCGCAACACGCGCAAATGTCTCTTTCAGTCGCACTGCTGCATTTTCTTTTGACCAGGCTTTGTTTATTGTCATGATTATCATCTTTAAAGTTGTTGTCTATCACTTGATTCAGCTAAGAATAACGCTAATTGATTAAACACAATAGCCATTTTTTGATCCACTGAGTTAGATTGCTTTTTGAATATATTTCAACTGAGTTTTTGCATTCCTCAACAAAAATAATAATAAGTCACATTGTAAAGAACCGGTAATTACACCATTAATAGAAGCATAAAACTGAAGGGTTAGACACAAGCTAAATATGGACAAATCTCACGGTCAGAGCAGCATTGAGCGAAAAGGGAATTTATTAATCATCGATTCAAAGGGCCCGTTCAACTTGCCCTTTGTGCAAGCTTATAATAAAGAGATCGATACCTTCATAAGCCAAATGCCCACAGTTTGGGGGCAAATTGTAACAACTAATGAAAATTTTTTGCTCACTCCAGAGGCAGAAGAGGGGATCAAAGCCGCCTGTAAATCCAGAAAGGAGCGCGGCTGTTGTGTCTCCGCTATAATCTTCCCCGAGGGCACCTCCGGCTTTGTCACTATAACGCAAATGACCAGAGTCTATAGCTACGCAGGCATCGAATTTGAATTTTTTACCGATTACCAGCTCGCCGAGCAGTGGGTGATTGCCAAGTTATCAACTTATAACTAGTTAACTGCTTTCCCTATGAATTAACAACCAATTTTCCGATCAATAGATAGCCGATAGGCCTGATCCCCTTACAGCAGTATCCGTTAATAAAGGACACTGCGATGTTTCGTTACTAAACTGTCAGGCGGATAACTTAAACAACTGCACATTCTCGGCTAACTGCTCAGACAATGATTGTAGTACCAACCCCGAATCTGCGACTTGCTCGGTCAGGTCCGCTGTTTCACGGGCTATTGCAGCGACAGATTCAATATTTTGACTAACTTCATTACAAACTACTAATTGCTCATCAGCCGCCGCGGCTATCTGTACATTGATATTATTGACCGCTTCGCCAGATCCTTTAATGTGCTTAAGGGCTAAACTGACATTATCAGTGTTTTGTATGCTGTCATCTGCCTGCACTCCTCCTCTGGCCATGGCCGCCACTGCGCTGCCAGCCAACTGCTGTAACTTGCCAATGACCTCTTCTATATCTTGAGTAGATTGCGACGAGCGCATTGCCAGATTCCTTACTTCATCGGCAACCACTGCAAAACCACGGCCCTGCTCTCCGGCGCGGGCGGCTTCTATAGCAGCATTAAGCGCCAGTAAATTGGTTTGGTCTGCAATGCTACCTATATCTGCCAACATTGCGCCAATATTACTGCTCTGTTGATTCAACTCTTCAATAATCAGGCTGGAACTTTGTATCTCATCAACTAACTTTCTATAGCTGAGTACATTTTCCTGCACCCGTAGCTGTCCTTTTGCAGACATTTGTTGGGCCTTTTTTGACGCCGTTACAGCTTCTGCGCAATGCCCTGCCACATCATTGGCACAAACATTCACCTGCCCCATTGCCGCCGCCAGCTGCTCACTGTTGAGCAACTGCAAACTAACCCCGTGATGTGATTGCTCGCTCGATTTTTGTAGCGCACTTGCGGCTTTCGACAATTGCCTTGAAGATTGTCCTACTTGCTGCATCAATTCATCAAACTCTTGCATCATCCGATCAAAAACATTGGCCATAGCGGTAATTTCGTCGGCCCCTGACATCTTGATCCGACTACTGAGGTCTCTCTCCCTGGATGCTTTAGACATCATGCTTGCCAGTAGTGAAATGCGTTTAGTTATATTCTTCGACAACATAAAAATAGCGGCCATAGTCAATACTAGCAACAGCCCCGCAGCGGCTAAATTCAGTAATTTTTCCCGGCTAATAAGATTGACCGTCGCTTTAGTTATCTGTTGCCCCAGTTCATCTAATTGAGTCTCGCTCTGATGAATAACGTCACGCATCTCTGCCAAAATTCCCAGCTGACTATTTAAGCCACGCTTTTCCTCGGCGCTTGCCAACTGCAAAAATTGTTGATCATAGAGACTCAGTGCAGTGCTAGCACTTTCTTTGAAATTTTCCTGCAGAGACGCTGCCCCGACTTTTTGTTGCATCTGAACCATTCTCTGAGAGAATTTTACAACGTATTTAAGTTGTTTCCTGAGCATAAAATCTTTCTCGTGACGCCTCAGCATCAACATAGTGCGCATTAAACTGTGTAGCTCGGCACTCTCTCCATACTTCTGTTCGTATTCTTTTATCAGAGTCTCAACTTTATGCACTTGCGAACGCAGTGATCCATATAAACCATCGGTGGCGTCTATACCTATTAACTGTTGCTGTTCAGCCAACAGTAAAAATTGCTGTCGATAGTCACTAATGACACTGGCAAAGTTGTTGACCTGCTGTTTTTCTATATCTGCACTGTGCACTCGTGCTTGTAATTGGTCGACTCGCTGCATCAACTGCTGGTATGTCTGTTGAAATTTTTGCAGATACTGCAGATCTTTTCTGGCCAGAAAATCTTTTTCGTGGCGCCTTAACATCAACATATCAGCGCGCAACTGAGCAGAGAGTGAGGAGACATTGTGTAGCCGTTCTAAAGCGTCAATTGCCAGGGAGTTTAAACTGACCAGTGTAATGAACCCCATACAGGCTATCGCAGCCATCAATAACATTTTTTGCTTAATAGTCAATCTGTTCACCTTATCTATTTGCGGGCACACTACAGCTTATTTATGCTTCTTAGCATGCAACTTATGTTTCTTAAACGACTTTGTGACGATCAGATGACAAGCATATTTCACTTATATGACAATTTTGTTACACAGTAGCAACAAGTTCAAAAGGAGGCAGAGGTTGGAAAGAGGCTTCATTATTCAAGGGGTTTAATTACAGAAAAAGAGAGCCAAAATACCTTCTGCTGCAAGCAAAGTAGATCATCTATTACTTTGCTTCCAAGCAGCTAGAAGCTATTGGTAGCCTGACAGAACTACCGTGTTAGCATCTAAGAAAGCAGATAAGAGACTGGTACGCAGTAATTTACAGAGGCTTAGAGTGACAGCTACGCCTCTTGCATCTGATGTTTTGAGATCTGTAAAGTGGCTGTGATAAGTGAGTTTATTACCGCTAGTGATCCCTGCTATTCAAGGTTATCAACTCGGGCCTGCCTAGAAGCTTTACATCTCTTTACCTACCAGTGACCCCGCCGCTAAAAACATCGCGGTAGCTGCGCTGCGATGAATCACTTGTTGCGCATGCGCACCGGATAAACTGCGCCTGACTGCGACCGCCCCGAGAATAAAGACAGTACCTACGACAAATAATATGGCGATGGTCAATGGGATCAGCGCGCTGGCCCAGGTCTGTATAGTGATAGTTTCTAAATCAATAACAACCGGTAACAGTGCCAGGTAAAAGGCGATGGTTTTAGGGTTACCTAAAGTGATGGTCAACCCGGATAACCCGGCTGCCAGTATATCTTTGTGATCGAGCTTGTCAGCGCTGTGAATGGACTGTGTTTTTGCGTGCCAAAACTGCCAGGCTAAATAACACAAGTACAAGATAGAACCCCATTTAATTAACACAAAGAGAAAATTGAAACTTTGCGCCAACAGTGCCAGACCAAAAACTGCAAATGACAGATACAGCAAATCCCCTAAAACAATCCCGAATAACAGTGCAAATCCCGTCAATGCTCCAGTACTTAAACTGCGCGCCACTAAGGCAATCATCCCGGGGCCAGGGATGGCGGCGGCTATTCCCAACGCTATGATATATGCAATAACTTGTGTGTATTCGAGCATTTTAACCCCTGAGCTTTGAAATTTATTTATCGGCAATACTAACAATTTATATAGGCGCATTATTGAACAAAATTGCTACTACTAAAAGCTGAGAATTATGCTGCTAGTCTGTGAGTATAGATAGCATATTTGACTGAGTGAATATCGGGCGCTTGTGCATAGTACTCAAACCCCATGCCCTGATACATAGGCAGCGCAACTTCCATTATCTCTGATGTGTGCAGGGCAATTACCTGCACATCGTCTCGTCTTGCATGTGCCAGGCAGTTTTCTACGAGCCTGCGGCCTATACCCGAACCGCGATACTCAGGATTAACCACCAGCATACGTATCACCGCCCATTCAGGTTTGAAAAATTCCGCTTTGGCCTTGTAAGGTCCATTGTATGCAACAGCGCCAAGGATTTTTGACTCCTGTGCTGCGATCAGTATTTCACAGTGTTCGGTTAGTGATGACATTTGCGCTACTTTTTTACTGAATTCAGGCCAATCAGAGTAGAGATGAGAATACTGCTCAAAAGCTAAAACCGCCAACTGGTTAAGTTGATCTTTATCGGTCTCGCGGTATGCTCGGATGTGATATTGCATAGATCATTACCTCAGGCGATGGTATTCATTAGTGACTGATATTTATAGCCTAAACGCGGTTGATTTGTTGTTGTAGGGAAGCGACGCCCGATTATATGTTGTTACGTTGAGCAGTTGTTATAAAGCCTTAAAATTAACTGATTAACTTTAAGGCTTTATAAATCAAAGCGGGAAGTAATTTCGCCGATAACACTAGATTGCAAGGCTGTTGCTAGGTTAAAAAAGCGTTGCTTTTGGAGCCATAGCTGAATGCGCTTGCCATATTCCTCCCTGAATTTAATACCTTACTTATAGCGTTATATTCTGGAACATTGGAGTTTGTAAGTAATAGAAAAAACTGTTGCAATACGCTTTAATTGATTTATGCTTGACTGATCAAGTATATCACAAGGAATTATCATGCAAGAAAAATCATTAAGTGCCGAGTTTATTATTCATAATATGTTATTAGCATCAAAAATATCTAAGCGTATTGACGGCCAGTTAAGTTATCACGGTATTAGTTTTACCGAATACCTGATCATGTATCACCTTAATGGCAGTGTACTGAAAACGATGCGCCGGATTGAGCTGGCGGAGCGGGTTGGTATCAGTGCCTCTGGGGTGACGCGTTTGATCGCGCCGATGGAAAAAATAAAAATAGTCGAGAAGGAAGCCAATCCTCGCGATGCAAGGCAGAGTTTAGTGAAGCTTTCAGAGGCCGGTCAACAGTTATTTAAAGATGCCAGTGTCAGCTTTGAACACTGCACTGAGGAACTAATGGGAGACTTAACTGAGAATCAGATCGAAAAATTACTGAGCCTCACGACAAAGATTTTGTAGTTAATGTGCAGTAATTGATAGGAACCAGGGGCTAGTACTGCTTGTGTTAGCCAACGGCTTTTTCAATTCGCAAGTTTCGGATATTAACTGCATCGGCAATAGCTATAATTTGTGCTATCGATTTCTGAGGATAGCGAAATGCTCGAACTAACTATTGCTCTATTACTGTTTCTTTTCCCGCTGGCCTATAGCCCTGGCCCGGGTAATTTATTTTTTGCCGCCAATGGCGCGCGCTTTGGTTTTGTCAGTACCTTAAACGCGAACGCTGGCTACCACCTGGCTACTTGGCTGGTAACTTTAGCTATTGGCTTAGGTTTTGCCGCATTTACCCGATCATCAGAGATTTTACTGACAGTATTACGTTTTGCAGGCAGCGCCTATGTCTTGTACCTTGCCTGGTGTCTGGCAACAGCGGGGAGCTGCAAAAGTGACATTCAGGCATCGCGGGCGGGGTTTATAGATGGCGGTATATTATTACTGTTAAACCCCAAAGCCTATGTGATCATTGTCTTAATGTTCAGCCAGTTCAGCTTGCTAGAGGGGCAGAATATCTGGCTGCATGCACTGTGGATCAGCAGCATTTTTACCCTAAATAACTTCATCGCCTTTAGCATTTGGACATTAGCAGGAGAGCGCCTTGCCAAACTATTCACCAAAGATGTACAGGCCAGACGACAAAATGTGTTCTTTGCACTGCTATTAGCATCAGTCGCCATCTGGATGCTGCTGAAAGCATAACAGAAGCCGCTTTTGATTATTGCTCACGACTCGCTACTCGCGACTTATTAGTTATCCATTGGAAAAATTTCCAATATAGGAAATGGCCCCACCCCAACTACCAACTTAGTTAGCAGTAAATCTTTAGACGCATAAAACATCTGGTCCTGAGTCGCCAGATAATCAAAATCACGCTTAAGTTGTCGCATCGACTCTTGTATCTGAGCCACGCTGGTCTCGCTCATCAATCTGCTGGCCGCCGAAAATTCATACTCAGGGTCACTGTCGTGATCAATACAGTGACTGATGTACTTCATATTGGCGCTTTTGATCTGATCGCTGAGCGGGCCATCTAAACGCCAGCGAATCGGCAAGTTGACCAAGTATTTGATCTTATTATCAGGCTGCAATTCGATGATGCCAATCTTCTCCAGCTCGCGTAATAACAGGTAAATCTGCTGCTCACTCAACTGGCACTCTGCCCCGATACGCTTTAAATCCACCCAGGAAACTAACAGCAGTAAAAACGCAAAAGTCCTGGAACTCTTCGCCAGGGACTGTTCCACCGCTGCCGGTAAGAACTGCGCACTACTGCTGATACGCTCTTGCATAGTGACTAAATCACTCAGACTAAGCCCCGCTATTTCACAGACCTCCAACAGCCGGCTCATCTTACAGTCGCGATCTTTAAATAGCCTTTTTACCGTTAATTCAGTCACTCCCAATGCCTGTGCTATTGAGGCGTAAGTGAAGCCGCGGGTTTTCAATACTTGCTTCAAAACCGAAAATAAACTTTCGCGTTGTTGCCCATCATTCATCAGTTGTTACTCTATCAGCAGATAAGTATCATAATAAGATACCTTTATGTTTATTGATTTTCAAATAGTATCTTATATGCCAATCTTAGTCACCTGCAAAACACATTGACAACTTGAGAGAACAATACAATGAACAAACAATCACTATTCGCCGCCATCCTCGTCGCCAGCTTCAGCTGGAATAGTACCGCCATTGCAGAGCCCGCCATTGCCTGGTCACTGGAGGGCTTTGATCAGCCAGAGTCGGTACTGTTAGACCCGACAAGCCAGCAGTTACTGGTCAGTAATATTAACGGTGCTCCGCTAGAGCTAAACGGCCAAGGTTACATCAGTAAAGTCTCCATGGATGGCCAGCTTCTAAAAAAACACTGGGCGCAAGGATTTGACGCACCAAAAGGCATGGCAATCGCCGGGGACAAACTGTATGTCGCTGATATGCAGAACCTGCATTTGGTCGACAGTAACAATGGGAAGATTATCACCAGCTATTTCGTCTCTGGCAGTAAAATGCTCAATGATGTCAGCGTTGATAATGAGGGTAATGTGTATGTATCAGATCTAATCGCTGGCGGTGTCTATCGTCTACAGCAGGGAAAGTTTGAAAAGTGGCTGAGTTCTGAATTACTCCCGCATCCCAATGGCCTGTTTATTCAACAAGATCAACTGTACATAGCCACTTGGGGCAATGAAATGCAGGCAGATTTCAGTACTAAAACACCCGGCAAGGTTTACCAACTAGCATTGACAGACTCTGCTAAAAAGCTACGCAGTATCAGTGGCCCCATGGGTAACTTAGATGGCATTGCCTCTCACCGAGGTCAATTGTTCATCAATGACTGGATCAACGGTAACGTCTTTAGCTTAAAAGAGGGTCAGTCCAAACTGATATTCAACGCTGGCCCTGGCGCCGCCGATATCAGCTTATACGACGGCAAACTGATAGTGCCTATGATGTTAGATAACAAACTCGATGTTTACCAGATCGATCAGGATGATGTAAACAACTAGACAAGCTTTTAAAAGCGTAAACTGGGGTTGCTGAGGCCAGCATTGTCTGAAGCGCAGCATACCCCTGATAATTAACCGTCCATCGGACTAGTAGCACAGCCAGGTTGTGACACTAAACTAATTAACAGCGCAGTAGCTAGAACTCATGCCAAATGCGTCAGGCAAGCTTGAAAGTCAGCGGCAAAAGCTTGTGTCTGCTGTGCATCTAATTTTGAGATGGTGACCCGGATCGCCTGAGTCTGTTGTTGCACAGAAAAAGCAGTGCCCAGGCGTACCAACCAGCCTTTTTGCGCAAGTGCATAGGCGAGATCTTTGGCATCCACCTCGAGCGCTATCCATAGATTCAAACCCGAAGATGCAGCTACTGCAATGCCCTGATTGCGCAACGCCACACTTAACGCATTACTGCGACGGCTGTACTCAATACGCGCATCTGCCACTTGTCGGCATATAGCTGCAGAATTCAAGCAAGTACCCACCAGCGCCTGTAAAATATGGCTGACCCAGCTCATACCCGGTGCCAGCCGGGCACCCAGCCTATTGGCAGTCGTCGGGTCGCTGACAACAAAAGCCAGGCGTAGATCTGGTCCCAGCGCTTTTGATACTGAGCGCACTAAGGCCCAGTGCGTCGTGCTGGCAGCTATAACCGAGTAATAGGGGGTCTCGGCCAGCAGCGCAAAGTGATCATCGATAATCACCAGTACATTGGGATACGCCGCCAGCACTTGTTGCAGTGCCAGTGCTCGCCCTTTAGACAGACTACAGCCGGTGGGATTGTGCGCACGCGGGGTAATAACAACGGCCCGAACTCCAGCATCCAAAGCCAGTGCCAGCTGTTGCGGGCACATTCCCTGTGCATCGACGTCGACACCGACACTGTGCATGCCCGCCAGGCGCAGCGCGTTGATAGTGCCAAGAAAACAGGGGTCTTCAACCGCCACTTTATCACCGGCTGTCAGATGTGCAAACAACAGCCGCTCAACCGCGTCAACAGCGCCGTGGGTCAAGTGCAACTGGTTATCAGTCGGACAATCTTCTTTGAAGTTATCTGCTGCCCAGTGGCGAAGCTGGGGCAAGATAGTGTCATCGCCATAGAGAAAAGTCTCAGGCTGACACAAGGTCATCAGCATCTGTGGTTCTGGCAGCCACTGTGGGTTGGGGTTACCATCAGCCAACTCAACCAGTGCTGTAGAGTTACTTACCCCCTCCTGTTCGCCCGCTTGCACCGCTGCACAAATACTGGTGCCTAAGCGCCCCTGAGTAATTGCAATCCCCGCTTTCGCCAAACGCTGGTAAGCCGCCGCGACTGTATTGCGGTTAACACTTAACTGCTCAGCTAGCTCGCGCACCGGCGGAAGAGAATCACCGGCACTTAGCTGGCCACTTTGCACCTTTTCGCGGATACAATCTGAAATCTCGACAGCGGTTTTTCCAATGATTTTCATTTTTGTCCTATGACAATGTTTGTTTTTGTCTGTGACAATGTTAACATCATTACAGTTACAGCAATATAGCTGTTTTATCAGATTAACAGACATAAGGAGTATCAAGATGTTTTCAGGACTCAGCGCATTTCCCCTGACCCCCATGAACGAGAGCGGCGTAGACGAAGCGGCGTTTGTTAAACTGCTAGAACGCCTTGTCGCTTCATCTGTCGACTCTATCGGTGCCTTAGGCTCTACCGGCAACTATGCCTATCTGACACTGGCAGAACGCAGGCGCATCAGTCAACTGGCCGTACAACACGCCCAGAATATTCCAGTGATTATCGGTATCAGCGCACTGCGCACCCGCGACGTACTGACTCTGGCTGAAGATGCACAAAATGCCGGTGCCAGTGCCGTATTATTGGCCCCTATGTCCTACCAAAAGCTATCGGCCGATGAAGTTTTTAGCCTCTATGAAACCGTCGGCAACTCCCTGTCTGTCCCCCTGTGTGTATACGATAACCCGGGCACCACACATTTCGAATTCACCGATGAGCTACATGCCCGTATCGCCACCCTCGATAAAGTGCAGTCAATCAAGATTCCAGGAGTCCCAGCCGATCCAGTCGTCGCTCGGGCACGTGTGCAGCGCCTGCGCGCCATGATCCCGGCCGACGTAAGCATAGGCGTCAGCGGCGATGCCTTTGGTGCCACAGGTCTTAATGCCGGATGCGACCTCTGGTACTCCGTCATCGGCGGCCTGTTTCCCAAGACTATTCTGGCGATCACTCACGCTTCACAAGCCGGCAATGCCCAAGAAGCCAACCGTCTGTCCAACCGCCTGCAACCGATCTGGGACCTGTTCGGCCAGCATAACGGCAGCCTACGCGTAATCGCCAGCGCCGCTGAAATTTTAGATTTAACAGAACAACCTAGCCTGCCACTCCCGCTAAAAGCATTAGCGGGACAAGACCGCCAGCAATTGGCGAATTTAATAGATGAGTTGGTACTGGCCTGAGCACTGTGGAATACAGACAAGCTTTGCGGGAGCTTTCGGGAACTATTAGGGAATAGTGGCTGTACTTACTCTTAGGTTATCTTCTTCTCTACGCACCTGAAGAGAAAATCACTCGCCAACGGCAAAATTCTTTTCATTTAAAACCTTAAAAGAAAATGCGTAAAAATCTTTATAGTTAATAACTACTAACTAAATAGAAACAGCCACTAACCGACCACAAAAAAGGGATGCCAAATGCATCCCCTTTCATCAAAAAATGGCGCTATTCAACAGTCACAGACTTCGCCAAATTCCTCGGTTGATCCACATCAGTGCCCTTCAATACTGCCACGTGATATGAAAACAACTGCATCGGAATCGTATAGACAATGGGCTCGAGAATCTCTGGCATCGCCGGCATCCGCAACACATGATAGCCATTGTCAGTGGCGATCGCATCGCTGCCACAGAAGATAAACAACTCTCCACCGCGCGCCCGTACTTCCTGTAAATTAGCTTTCAGTTTCTCCAACATCTTGTTGTCCGGAGCCACTGTCACTACTGGCATATCCTTATCCACCAGCGCCAGCGGCCCGTGCTTTAGCTCTCCGGCGGGATAGGCCTCAGCGTGAATATAGGAGATCTCTTTGAGCTTCAGTGCCCCTTCCATAGCGATTGGATAGAGAGTGCCACGACCGAGAAACAACGAGTGATTCTTCTCGGCGAAATAGGCGGCCATTTTTTCGATATCATCATTCATCTGCAGCGCCTGATAAATAATCTCCGGCAACTGCTGCAACTGACTGACAAGCTTGCGCTCCAGCTCCTGGGTCAAGGTAAACTTTCGGCCTATCACCAAGGTTGTTAGCAACAGTGCAACCAACTGAGTAGTAAAAGCTTTAGTCGAGGCAACCCCAATCTCTGGCCCGGCGTTCGTCATCAAAAAGATATCCGATTCGCGCACCAGAGAGCTGCCCGGCACGTTACAGATAGAGAGGCTGGCCAAGATCTGATCTTTAACATCGCGCAGTGCTGCCAAAGTATCTGCTGTCTCCCCCGACTGGGAGATGGAGATAAACAGTGTGCCCTCACTAATCACTACTTTGCGATAGCGGTATTCGCTGGCCACTTCCACATGGGTGGGAATCCCGGCGAGTGATTCCATCCAGTATTTAGCAATCATCCCAGCGTGGTAGCTGGTACCGCAGGCAATGATTTGAATTTGTTTTACCTGTTCAAAAATTGCTGCGGATTTAGTACCAAAACAGTTAGCATCCACTAATCCATCTTTAATCCGCTGGTTATAAGCCGCCTCAGTGACTTGCGGCTGCTCGTATATTTCCTTGAGCATATAGTGCTTGTAACCGGCTTTATCGGTGGCAGTGGCGGCGTGCTCATACTTGCTGATGCCACGCTCGACGCTATGACCCTGTCCATCCCAAATATTGACGTTATTGCGATCGACAAAGGCTATGTCACCCTCTTCCAGAAACATAAACCTGTCAGTTACCGGCAGCAATGCCAACTGATCTGAGGCGATAAAGTTTTCACCAATCCCGACACCTACCACTAACGGACTGCCTTTGCGGGCGGCAATTAACTGACCCGGGTACTCTTTAAGCATGATTCCAAGCGCAAAAGCTCCCTTCATCATTGCGGTGCACTGCTGCACTGCTGCTAATAAACTAATCCCACTGTGTACAGCTCTGTCTAATAAGTGAGCAATCACTTCAGAATCTGTTTCCGACTCAAATTGGTAACCGTCCTCGATTAGTCCTGCGCGCAGGGCTTCGAAATTTTCGATGATGCCATTGTGTACTACCGCGATCCGCTCCCTTGACATATGCGGGTGCGCATTGCGCTCGGCGGGTACCCCGTGAGTAGCCCAACGGGTGTGAGCGATGCCGCTATTTCCATACAGTGGATGCTGCTGCTGAGCATCCGCTAACATTTGCACTTTGCCTTCACGGCGTAATCTATGCAGCTCACTGCCATCCCAAATCGCCATTCCGGCTGAATCGTAGCCGCGGTATTCCAGGCGTTTGAGTCCCTCTATTAATATCTGTGCTACTGAGCGCTCGGTTGTCGCTCCTACTATTCCACACATAACTCTTCCCTAATTAAGATGAGCGACAGAGGAATTCTGCCGCACATGTTCAATTTAAATACGCAATTTATTGATTATTATTTTTTTACTGGACGCTGCCAGTTATTCAGTTGCACTTGTTTGGCACGCGCAACTGCCAGTTGCTCAGCCGCCACTTCTTTAGTGACAGTAGATCCCGCCCCCACAGTGGCGCCGGCCCCTATTTTAAGGGGTGCAACCAGCGATGAGTTAGAGCCGATAAAGGCGCCGTCTCCAATCTCAGTTTTGAATTTGTTGACCCCGTCATAATTGCAGGTGATAGTACCCGCTCCGATATTGACGCCGCTGCCTATCATTGCATCGCCAAGGTAAGTGAGGTGACTCACTTTTGAGCCCTCCCCGATTTTGGCCTTCTTAGTCTCTACAAAATTACCTACTTTAGCTTTATCAGCCAGCTCAGTCCCTGGCCGCAACCGCGCAAAAGGCCCCACCTCACAATTTATGCCGATAATACTCTGCTCTATCATAGAGTTAGCTTTGATAATAGTGTCGGCGGCTATCACTGAATCCTTGATCATACAATTGGCCGCGATCTGCACCCCGTCTCCCAACACTACCTCTCCTTCAAACAGCACGTTGGCCTCTATCAGTACTTCGCCTTCAATAGTGACTGATCCTCTGATATCAACGCGATTCGGGTCGGTTAAAGTGGCGCCCGCTAACATCAGAGCATTGGCTTGCTGTAACTGATAGAAGCGCTCTAGTTGCGCTAATTGTATTTTGTCATTGACCCCTTGTACTTCCTGCTCCGCCATTGGTGAGCGGGTCTCTATTACGACTTTATCCGCTGCCGCCATCGCAATGATGTCAGTGAGGTAATATTCACCTTGCGCGTTTTCGTTATCTAATTGCGCTATCCATTTGCGTAAGAACTTATTTGGCACCGCCATGATGCCTGTATTAATTTCATTGACCTTGAGCTGAGCAGGACTTGCATCTTTTTGTTCTACTATAGCGCTCACTTCCCCTGATGCATTACGGATAATCCGGCCGTAGCCGCTGGGGTCGTCCAACTTGACAGTCAATAAACCCAGCTGCTCATTTTTTGCAATGTCAATCAGCTCTTGCATAGTCCCAGTTTGAGTCAGCGGCACATCGCCGTATAAAATTAGGCTGATACCGTTAGTGCTGATGTTATTAACCGCCTGAGCCACTGCATGACCCGTCCCCAACTGTTCGCCCTGCAGTGCATAAAGTATATTTTGGCCGGCCAGAGATGCTTCAACTAACGGTGCCTGGTGACCGACTACCACATGAGTTGTCATTATATTACTGCTAATTTCTAGATTATTTGCATGATCAATTACATGCTGCAGCATAAATTTTCCACCAATTTTATGAAGCACCTTTGGCAGTTGTGAACGCATTCTTGAGCCTTGCCCGGCCGCTAAAATAATGATGTCTATGTTCATATTTTCTTAAATCCCTAAGTGTCTTTTCCAATCTTTTAAATAAATAGCTTTCAATAACAGCTAATTTAAAGCAATAATAATAATTAACAACACCAATTGTCAGGAAAAAATTGACAAAATGCATAACAAAACTTTGGAAAAACTCGGACTCAGCCACAAAGAGGCGATAATCTATCAAGCACTATTATCCCTCGGCCCTAGCCCTATAAGAACTATAGCTGAAAAATCCGCCATCAACCGCGGCACCACTCACGAGTGTCTGAAAAACTTACTGCACAAAGGAGTTGTCAATTATCTGCCCAGGGGCAAGCGAAAACTCTTTGCGCCACGCGACCCTGAAGTTTTATTGCAACTAGCGGAAAAACAGCAGAGCGATTTAGAAGGCGCCATCAGTGCGCTAAAAACCAGTGTGATACCGGATTTACAACATTTGAAACCGGATTTTTCCAGCACCCAAGTACAATTTTATGAGGGCGATGAGGGGATTGAATTTGTACTTCGCGACATACTGAGCACAGTACAATACTCCGCCAATAAGGATTACGCGGTTTTTTCTTCCAAGCCGATTCGCTCACATCTATATCGTCCCTTCCCGAATTACACCAACTTGCGAATCAAAAAAGGCATTCAGGTAAGGGTAATTGCCATAGGTGATGGCGGTGAAGATGCGCAGTTATCCCAGCGCAAGTGGCTTAAAACAGCAGGTAAAGTCGACGCTGCTTACATTGCTATCTACCCGCCAAAAGTTGCAATTATTTCACTCGCTTCCAACAATTACCCCACTGCTGTAGTGATTGAAGCAAAAGAAGTAGCCGCCGCCCAGCAGATTATCTTCAATACTTTGTGGGAGCTGCTTTGATCTACAGATGAAGGGTTATTTTAGTTTGATACAAGACAGTGTCATCGCTCACAAAGTGTTATTGCTTGTTATTCTCTACACTTTTCAAGTAACTTTAATAACCACTTTTTGTATAAAATATAAACAGTTCAGATTCAGGCTATACATGCTATAGTGCCTTTCGATATTTTTTAAACATGCATACTATTTAGGTTGTAAATGGGATTTCATGGAATGAAATATAACAATAAAAATATTTGGACACTTTTTTTTCTCATTACCCTACTCACTTTTGCAGTGACAGCCTTTACTGGCTACAGCCACTGGCGGGTCTCCAAAAGTAACCTTGCTGAGTCTCAGCAAAACTTAACTCAAGTACTGGCAAACTCCAGCAACACTGTTATCCACCAGTATGAAAACCTGATCGATATGATTGGCCACAGTATGTTAGATCGCAGCGAGCCTTTTACTGCAGACTTCGCTCAGCAAACTTTCGATCGTTTCCTGGAATTTAACCTGAGTATTGCCGCTTTTAGCTTGTACGACCCACATGGCGGGCTACTGGCAACCAGTAGCAATTTGCAGCACTCTGATGAAAGTAACGGTAACTTTGAAGATAACATCACGGATAATTTACCTCCCTCTGCCACTAGCATGTATTTAGACCGTACCTACTTTAATCACAAGCTACAGAAATTGATTATTCCTGTGAAAAAAATCATTCGGGACCGCAGTGGTACCGCGGTGGCAATTATCAGTGCCAGCTTGAAAGAAGAATTAGTGTTTGATTTTCTGCAACAACAGAATATGGAAAATAGCGATCGGAAAATTTGGTTATACCGCGAACTAGATAGCTACTTGCAGCTGGTACCACGTTCTATCAACCGTAATTTGGAGCTGTATAAATCGCCGCTCAAACAACCGCTATTACCCAACCCGCAAGAGTTCGCCAACAGCAATTTAAGTGCTTCTTTTTCTGAGCTAAAAGACTCACAACAAGTTATCAGTTATGTGCATCACAGTTCAATTGACAGTATTGCCATGCTGACCACTAGTCAGTTTATTCCCCGGTACAATCTATGGGTAACACTGCAGACTCCTGCCAATTTAGCATTACAGATATCTCTGGCTGGCTTCCTCAACTGTAGCGTATTTCTTTTAGTGTTCCTTTCGCTACTCTATTGTCTGTTTCGCTCTTTCGCCAATCACTGCGCTAACACAGAGCAAAAAATACACTACCAGGCTGACCACGATCACTTGACTCAGCTTTATAACAAGATCTACTTGAGTAACAAAGAAAAAGAATTATTGAGCAATAAAGCCAAGGGCTTCAGCTATTTATTTATTGATTTTGATCATTTCAAAACGATCAATGAAAACTATAACTACCACATTGGTGACAGCACTCTGTATGAAATCGCCAGCAGGTTAAAGTTACTTTGTGCCAATAACGAACTAATAATACGTTATAGCGGCAACGAATTTATTATCATCAGCCAGGTATTAGAGGCGGACAGGCTCCAAGTACTAGCTGAGTACTTACTGCAGTGGATGGCCAAACCTTACCAGATAGAAGAGCAGAATATAGTTGTAGATCTGAATATAGGCATTGCCCAATACCCCAGAGATGCGGACAGTTTAGATCAATTGCGTGCCTGTGCGAAGCTGGCACTTAACGAAGCTAAATACAGGCGCAATAGTTACTGTGTCTACAACCCGGTCAGCCACAGTAAATACCGTCGCAGCAATGCCATCAGGCAACAGATCAAAACAGCCTTACACAACCGCGAATTTACGGTTCTCTACCAGCCGCAGATTAATAACTGCGGTGAGGTCTACGGTGTTGAAGCTCTGACCCGCTGGCACAATGATACGCTGGGTGAGATTGACTCCCAGCAATTCATCCGTATCGCCGAAGAAACTGGGCTAATATACGACTTGGGGCTGTTTGTACTCAGACAGAGTATGTCTGATCTGAAAAAAGTGCAGCAGACACTCGATAATCCGATTAGGTTGTCATTAAACATCTCATTGAATCAATTTACTCACCCAAACTTTTATCAGGACTTGATGAGCATCATTGAGCAGTGTCAGTTCAACCCTGCACAACTTACCCTAGAGTTAACCGAGCGTCTCAACGTAGATAATTTAACTGCTCTGGCCAGTGTGATGACAGCGCTTAAAGCCAGGGGTTTAGCGATATCTCTGGATAATTTTGGCTCTGGTTTTAGCAACTTGAAACTGCTCAACAGTTTACCTATAGACGAGCTCAAGCTGGATCGCACTTTTGTTGAAAAAATCATCGATCAAAAGCCTGTTTTAATTATCGATAACATGCTGAATTTTGGTAAGAAACTAGCATTCTCGATTGTCGCACAAGGCGTTGAAACATCGCTGCAAAAACAGAAGCTAAGCGACTGGGGCTGCGATTTGTTTCAGGGACATTTGTTTGCAGCGGCGATGGGCAAAGACGAATTAATCTGCTTTATTCGGATGGGCGAAGTTGAAGAGCAGCAGGAACCAATCGAGTTGTATTTTTAGCTGCTCGTCAGTGCTAAACACTACACACATTTTTAACCCCTTAGAGCCCTCTGCAGAGGTTTTCTACTGGAGCCTCTCCTACTTGCATTCTATAGCTAAACCTCTTCACAAGCTGCACAGCGACATTCAGGCCTATTATTGCGTATCTTTTGCTATTTACACTGATCAATTTACGGCAGACAAAAAAAAGCCCGCAAATAGCGGGCTTTTCTCAATGTCAGGCTTGCATTACTTAAGCTTTTTGCGAATCGCTTGAAGGGTACGGATTTGCGCCGTCGCTTCAGCTAATTGAGCCGCAGCAGCAGCGAATTCAAATTCACTGTTGTTGTCGCCAATCGCTTTTTCAGCATCTTGCTTCGCCTGTTCGGCCGCTGCTTCATCCAGATCCTGCGCACGTAGCGCTGTATCTGCCAAAACAATTACCTTAGTTGGCTGCACTTCGAAGAAGCCGCCAGAGACGTAGAAGATTTCATGCTCGCCGTCCTGCTTGCGCAGTTCGACAGGGACTGGTTTTAGTTCCGTTAAAAGCGGAGTATGACCCGGGTAGATACCCAGCTCACCCAGGCTACCTGTGACGGATACGAACTCAATCATGCCTGAGAAGATTTCTTCTTCGGCACTAACGATGTCGCATAGTACAGTTGTAGCCATTGCAATTACCTCTTTTTAAAACCCCGGTGCAAATAATCTGCGCCGAGGTTTCAGTTGGTCTAAAACCAGATTACATATTCTTCGCTTTTTCAACTGCTTCTTCGATTCCGCCTACCATGTAGAACGCCTGCTCTGGAAGAGCATCGAATTCGCCGTCAAGAATGCCTTTAAAGCCACGGATAGTATCTTTAAGAGATACGTACTTACCAGGTGCACCAGTGAAGATCTCTGCCACGAAGAAAGGCTGTGACAAGAAACGCTGAATCTTACGAGCACGTGTTACCACTTGCTTGTCTTCTTCAGATAACTCATCCATACCTAAGATCGCGATGATATCTTTCAGCTCTTTGTAGCGCTGTAAAACACCTTGTACAGAACGGGCAATGTCATAGTGCTCTTGACCGATTACTAATGGATCCAGCTGACGAGAAGTACTATCTAGCGGGTCAACCGCCGGATAGATACCTAGCTCTGCAATTTGACGAGACAGTACAACTGTTGCATCTAAGTGCGAGAAAGTAGTCGCTGGTGATGGGTCAGTCAAGTCATCTGCAGGTACGTAAACGGCCTGGATTGACGTGATAGAACCTGCCTTAGTAGAAGTGATACGCTCTTGCAGTACACCCATTTCTTCAGCCAGTGTAGGCTGGTAGCCTACCGCTGATGGCATACGCCCAAGCAGTGCAGATACTTCTGTTCCAGCAAGTGTGTAACGGTAGATGTTGTCGACAAACAACAGTACGTCATTACCTTCGTCACGGAACTTCTCAGCCATTGTTAGACCAGTCAGGGCAACACGTAAACGGTTTCCTGGAGGCTCATTCATCTGGCCGTATACTAGCGATACTTTGTCTAGTACGTTGGATTCTTTCATCTCGTAGTAGAAGTCGTTACCCTCACGAGTACGCTCACCAACACCTGCGAATACTGAGAAACCTGAGTGCTCAATCGCGATGTTACGGATAAGCTCCATCATGTTTAC
>MAAC01009897.1_pt1 | contig 50960 bp, 56 predicted proteins | sample 1115981 | NCBI WGS metagenome assembly MAAC01 (sample SAMN04961126, study PRJNA320927) | seawater metagenome | isolation source: sample BD02T64 sea water enriched with oil for 64 days | place: USA:Gulf of Mexico | collected 2013-07-27 | reverse complement strand
ACGGTCGAGTAAAGGCCCTGGCTGATGCCGCTCGTGCTGGCGGACTAGAATTTTAAAGGTATAGACATGGCAAAGAATAACCAGAGAAACACCGATCCGAACGAAGGGCTGATGGAAAAGTTAGTCGAAGTCAATCGTGTCGCCAAGACAGTTAAAGGCGGACGTATTTTTGGCTTTACAGCTTTGACGGTAGTTGGCGACGGCAATGGCCGCGTTGGTTTCGGTCGAGGTAAGGCCCGCGAAGTGCCTTTGGCTATTCAAAAGGCGATGGAAGCCGCGCGCCGCAACATGATTACTGTGGGTCTTGATGGCAACACCATTCAATATCCGATTAAAGCGAATCACGGCGCATCAAAAGTCTATTTGCAGCCTGCTTCAGAAGGTACCGGAATTATTGCCGGTGGCGCAATGCGTGCAGTACTAGAGCTGGCTGGTGTGCAGAATGTGCTGGCCAAGTGCTACGGCTCAACCAATCCGGTCAACGTTGTCCGCGCTACCTTTAAAGGCCTGCAGACCATGCGTTCACCTGAAGATGTCGCAGCCAAACGCGGTAAAACGGTAGAGCAGATCAGCGAGTAACACTCTATATCCGCACGAATATTTGGAAATTAGCATGGCTAAAATTAAAGTTACACAAACGCGCAGTACCATTGGCCGCCTGCCGAGCCATAAAAGCTGTATTAAAGGCCTGGGCTTGCGTCGTATTGGTCATACTGTAGAGCTAGAAGATACTCCCTCAGTACGCGGCATGGCGACTAAGGTCTTCTACATGGTTAAAGTCGAGGAAGTATAAGATGCGTCTTAATACATTGAGCCCTGCCCCCGGTCGTACTCACGCCGCAAAACGTGTGGGTCGTGGCATTGGTAGTGGTCTGGGTAAAACTTGTGGTCGTGGTCACAAGGGACAAAAGTCACGTTCCGGTGGTAGTGTTAAGCCCGGTTTCGAGGGTGGTCAAATGCCCTTGCAAAAGCGCTTGCCAAAATACGGTTTTACTTCACGTATTGCCCGTGTTAGTGCAGAGGTGCGTTTGTCTGAACTCAACCTTATTGGCGGCGATGTGGCCAATTTGGAATCACTACGTGCAGCGGGTTTGATTAATCACGGCATTACCCGCGCCAAGATTTTCTTGTCGGGTGAGCTAACTAAACCCATCGTTGTTCAGGGGCTGAGTATTACACAGGGCGCTAAATCTGCGCTGGAAGCTGCTGGCGGCAAGGTCGACGAATAAGCAAACGGACTGACCAGATATGGCTAAGGGTGTGAATTTGCCGCAGGGCAATCAGAAAGGACTGGGCGAGCTTTGGGCTCGCCTTCGCTTTTTGTTGCTGGCGATAGTTATCTACCGCATTGGTACCCACATACCGGTACCGGGTATTGACCCTGACCGTATGGCTGAGCTCTTTAATCAGAGCCAGGGCACCATACTCGGCATGTTTAATATGTTCTCCGGTGGCGCTCTTGAGCGTATGAGTATCCTTGCCCTGGGCATCATGCCGTATATTTCTGCCTCTATTATTATGCAGTTATTAACGGCAGTTACGCCCTCGCTCGAGCAGTTAAAGAAAGAAGGTGACGCGGGTCGTCGCAAGATTACTCAGTACACGCGCTATGCAACAGTCCTTCTCGCGTTGGTACAGGGCACCGGTATGGCCTACGGCCTCGCTGGGCAGGGTCTCGCCTATTACCCCGGTGCTAGCTTCTTTGTGGTGGCGATTACCTCACTCGTCACCGGCGCAGTCTTTATGATGTGGCTGGGCGAGCAGATTACCGAGCGCGGTATTGGCAACGGTATCTCGATGTTGATCTTCGCAGGTATTGTTGCGGGCCTACCCCGGGCATTGGGTCAGGCCTTTGAGTCGGCGCGCACCGGTGATCTGAATATTATTGTTTTGTTAATCGTCGGGATTTTGGCGGTGGCTGTTGTTTACTTCGTTGTCTTTATCGAGCGCGGTCAGCGACGTATCACGGTCAACTATGCCCAGCGACAGCAAGGGCGTGGTAAGGCCTATGGGCAGCAAAGTACCCACTTGCCTCTTAAAGTAAACATGGCCGGTGTTATCCCCGCTATTTTTGCCAGCAGTATCTTATTGTTTCCATCAACACTGGCGGCAATGTTTGGCCAGGGTGCTGGTGCGCCAGATTGGTTGCAGGATGTTTCTCTGTTTTTAGGTCCGGGCCAGCCTTTGCACATCATTCTGTTTACGGCATTGATTGTTTTCTTCTGTTTCTTTTACACAGCGCTGACATTTAATCCCAAGGAAGTAGCTGATAATTTGAAGAAGGGTGGAGCGTACCTACCGGGTATCCGCCCTGGACAGCAAACGGCGAAGTACATTGATGGTGTTGTTACCCGTCTCACCATGGTCGGTGGTGCTTATATCGCGGGTGTTTGCCTGTTACCACAGTTTTTGAATGTGTACTTCAATGTTCCGTTCTACCTCGGTGGCACTTCGCTGCTGATTGCCGTGGTGGTAACAATGGATTTCATGGCGCAAGTTCAGTCTCACCTTATGTCGAATCAATATGACTCGGTGATGAAAAAGGCCAATATGAAAGGTCAGGGCGACAACGGTCGCTAAATTTTACGATAGGGTTTCATCATGAAAGTACGAGCATCGGTAAAAAAGATTTGCCGCAACTGTAAAATTGTTAAACGTAAAGGCGTAGTGCGCGTTATCTGTGTGACAGATCCGCGCCACAAGCAGCGTCAAGGTTAAGTTTTTTCAAAAGAGATTGATTTTCGTTGCCTAAAGGGATATTGTTTCGCGCCCGTTTTTACTGGGTGCTGTTGATTAACAGTGAGCCAGGTTAGTTAGACGTTATCAGTTAATATTTAAGATTTACTGGGAGTAAAGTGGATGGCCCGTATTGCCGGAGTCAATATACCCGATCATAAGCATGCTGTTATATCGCTGACTTACGTATTCGGCATTGGTAGAACCAGTGCTAAGAAAATATGTTCTAGCGTTGGCATCGAAGAGTCGATCAAAATATCGGAGCTGTCAGAGACGCAACTTGACGCCATCCGAACTGCTGTTGGCGAAAATGTTGTCGAAGGTGATTTGCGACGTGAAGTCAGCATGAACATCAAACGTTTGATGGATCTCGGTTGTTTCCGAGGCATACGCCATCGTCGCAACTTGCCTCTGCGCGGGCAGCGAACTAAAACGAATGCTCGTACTCGCAAAGGCCCTCGCAAGCCTATTAAGCGTTAAGCGATAGTTAATTCAGGAATATTAGGTTATGGCAAAGAGTCCTTCTAAAGCAACGCGAAAGAAAGTGAACCGCACCGTTATTGACGGTATTGCGCACATTCACGCTTCGTTTAATAACACTATCGTCACCATTACTGACCGCCAGGGCAATGCTCTGAGCTGGGCAACCTCTGGTGGCTCTGGTTTTCGCGGTTCTAGAAAAAGCACACCATTTGCTGCCCAGGTGGCTGCCGAGCGCGCCGCTGTTGCAGCGCAGGAATACGGTCTGCAAAATTTAGATGTAGAAGTTAAAGGCCCCGGTCCCGGTAGAGAATCTGCCGTCCGTGCATTGAATAATGCAGGTCTTAAGATTACCAATATTACTGATGTGACGCCGATTCCGCACAATGGATGTCGGCCTCCCAAGAAACGACGCGTTTAATTTAGAGGATTATCATCGATGGCAAGATATCTCGGCCCAACCTGTAAACTCTCACGTCGCGAAGGCACAGATCTTTTCCTCAAGAGCGGCATTCGCCCTCTCGAGTCCAAGTGTCGTGCAGAAAGTATTCCCGGTCAGCACGGTGCGCGTCGTAGCCGCCTTTCTGATTACGGTGTACAGCTGCGTGAAAAGCAAAAAGTTCGTCGTATTTATGGCGTGCTGGAAAAGCAGTTCCGTAACTACTACAAAGAGTCTGCGCGCACTCCCGGTGCCACCGGCGAGAACCTGCTAAACCTGCTCGAAAGACGCCTCGATAATGTCGTCTACCGCATGGGTTTCGGTTCTACTCGTGCAGAAGCTCGTCAATTAGTCGCACATAATTCCGTGCTGGTTAATGGCCGTAAAGCTAATATTGCTTCTTTTCGCGTTGGCGAAGGCGATGTTATCAGTATTCGCGAGAGAGCCAAGAGCCAGCTGCGTATACAATCCTCCCTACAACTAGCTGCACAGCGCAGTGAAATTGAGTGGGTTGATGTTGATGTCAACAAGATGGAAGGCACTTTCAAGCGTGAGCCCGACCGCAATGATCTGCCAGCTGAAATCAACGAAAACCTCATTGTAGAACTTTACTCTAAGTAAGGTTCTAACATGAACTCAAGACGTTTTTACGCGGGATAAGAGACGAGTATGCAAAATACATTATCAGAACTTCTGACACCTCGAACGATTGACGTTACCGAGTATGATTCCACCCATGCCAAGATTGTCCTTGAGCCCCTGGAGCGTGGTTTTGGTCATACCTTGGGTAATGCACTGCGTCGCATATTGCTTTCATCAATGCCCGGTTGCGCCATTGTCGAAGTTGAGATCGACGGTGTGTTACACGAGTACTCTGCGATTGACGGTGTTCAGGAAGACGTTATTGAGATCCTGCTGAATCTTAAAGATGTCGCCATCATTATGCATGGCAAGAACGAAGCAGAATTGACCCTTTCAAAAACGGGTCCCGGCTATCTCACCGCTGGTGATATTCAGACCGATGCTAGTGTTGAAATCATGAATCCCGATTACGTGATCGCCAATATTTCTGGTGATGTCTCGCTGAATATGCGTCTGCGTGTCGCTCGTGGTCGCGGCTATCAACCCGCCGATGCCCGTGAGACCGATGAAGAAGAAACCCGCGCCATTGGCCGTCTGCAGCTCGATGCCTCCTACAGCCCAGTGCGCCGTGTGTCCTATGTGGTAGAGAGTGCGCGCGTTGAGCAGCGTACGGATTTGGATAAACTGATCCTCGATCTCGAGACCAACGGCACCATTGATCCCGAAGAAGCTATTCGCCGTGCAGCCACCATTCTGCAGCAGCAACTGGCCGTCTTTGTTGATCTTGAGCGCGAGAAGCAAGTTGAACCAGAGCAGCGTGAAGATGAAATCGATCCCATCCTCCTGCGCCCTGTGGATGATTTAGAATTGACTGTTCGCTCGGCCAATTGCCTCAAGGCTGAAACCATTTACTATATCGGTGACCTGATTCAACGCACCGAAGTTGAGCTCCTGAAAACCCCGAACCTGGGTAAGAAGTCGCTCACTGAGATCAAAGATGTACTTGCCTCTCGCGGCCTGTCATTAGGTATGCGTCTTGAGAACTGGCCACCCGCCAGCTTGAAACAAGAAAGCGAAAGTATTTAATTTAACCGGAACTGACTGCCAATAGTCAGTTCGCGTCAGGATAGGAAGTAAGTCTTATGCGTCATCGTCACAGTGGCCGTCAGCTCAACCGTAACAGCTCGCACCGCAAAGCCATGTTTCGCAATATGGCAGCATCCTTACTTGAGCACGAAGTGATAAAAACCACTCTGCCCAAGGCTAAAGAATTGCGCCGTGTCGCCGAGCCTCTCATCACACTTTCTAAAACTGACAGTGTCGCCAATCGCCGTTTGGCCTTTGACCGCCTGCGTAGCAAGGAAGCAGTCGGCAAATTATTTGGTGAGCTTGGCCCCCGTTTTGAAGGGCGGCCCGGTGGCTACACACGCATCATGAAGTGCGGTTTTCGCACCGGTGACAAAGCGCCAATGGCTTATATCGAGCTAGTTGATCGCGCTGTTGAGCCCGAAGAAGAGTTTGAAGCTGTCGAGGAATAAACCCTCCGCACGCACAAAACAGCCGGACATGTTCCGGCTTTTTTGTGCCTGAGATTTACTCGAATCATTCGATGTCAAAATCCCCTGTGATTAAGAGCACTCGCAATGAGTGTAAGTGGCGGTGCTTAAGTTCATTAGCCGCAGGCGCCCACCCCAGACACAGCCGGTGTCGAGGGGATATACGTTCTTTCCTATGAGTTTGCCATCGAGAGCCGCCCAGTGACCAAAGAGTAATTTTTCCTTGCGCGTCTTGCGTTGCAGGTGTGAGTACCAGGGTGCAAAGCCTGCAGGTGCCTGCTCAGGTTCCTTTTTAGCGGTCAACTCAAGTTCCCCGCTCGCATTACAAAAGCGCATACGGGTGAAGTAGTTGGTGACGGTGCGCAACTGTACGGCTTCACTTTGTACTGCTTGCCAGCTGCTCGGCTCATTACCGTACATGTTATCGAAAAAAACATCGGGCGTATCGCTGTGTAGAGCGGCCTCTACTTTCTTTGCCATTGATTGCGCCACATTCAGATCCCAGTGGGGGGGGATACCAGCGTGAACCATGGTGTAACCGTGTTCGCTGATCAGTAATGGTTGTTGTCGCAACCAGCTCAACAGCTCCTCCCTATCGCTCGCGTCGAGGATTTGTTGCAAGGTATCTTTGGGATTAAGGCGCTTTACCCCGCGCGCGGCTGCTAGCAGGTGGAGGTCGTGATTGCCGAGTACCATTCTAAAGGCGGGGCCCAGCGCTTTAACAAAGCGCAGTGTTTCGAGGGACTGGGGGCCGCGATTGACGACATCGCCTGCGGCCCAGAGCTGATCTCTGTCGGGATCAAAGCTGACCTGTTTCAGTAGGCAGAGCAGGGGTTCTAGGCAGCCCTGTAGATCGCCGACGGCGTAAACAGTCACGATAAATATCAGTTTACGGCGTTGGGCAGAGCCAGGCTGAACACCGGTATGTCCAGGTCAAAGCTAGTGCCATTTTCACTGAGCATTTGATAGCTTCCCTGCATCGTGCCGACCACAGTCTCGAGTACAGAGCCGCTACTGTACTGATAGCTTTCACCGGGGCCTATCAGTGGCTGCTCGCCGATGACGCCCATACCCTTCACTTCGCTGCGTACGCCGTTGCCGTCAATAATAATCCAGTGGCGACTAATCAGCTGCGCGCCTACGTCCCCCGTGTTGCTGATGGTGATGTGATAGGCGAAGGCATACTGCTGTTTTTCTGGGCTGGATTGATAGGGCAGATATTCCGTTCTGACCACAACCTGAAGATTTCCCTTATTCATAGTGACTTACTCGTGATTAATGACTTAGCGCAGGGCGCTCAATTGATTGGCCAGGGCGATAAACTCCTCGACCGAGAAAGTCTCTGGACGGCGGCCTAAATCGATGCCGCTGAGACAGTCATCAGGCATCTCCTTTAATAACAGTTTGAGTCCATTGCGCAGGGTTTTACGCCGCTGCTGGAAACAGGCATTGACCATCTGTGCAAAAAACTTGGGGTCGGCAACCGGTATCGTTCGTGTCCGCGGGCGTAGTCGCACGATGGCTGATTCAACCTTGGGCGCTGGCTTGAAAGCAGAGGGCGGCACCACAAAAAGGGGTTCGACGTGGCAGTGGTACTGCACCATGACGCTCAGTCGGCCATAGGTTTTTTTGCCCTCACTCGAGCCGAGGCGGTCGACCACTTCCCTTTGCAGCATAAAGTGCATGTCGTGGATGCGGTCTTTGTAGGACAGTAGGTGAAACAGCAGGGGTGTCGAGATGTTGTAGGGTAGATTGCCGATCACACGCAGCGGCTGATCATTGTCGGCAAGGGCGCCAAAGTCCGCTTTTAAAGCATCCATCAGGTGCAGTTTAAAGCGCGGGGAGCCGGCGTATTGATCTTCTAACTTCGCGGCGAGGTCGCGATCAATCTCCACTACATCAAGCCGGCAGTCTTTCTCGGCGAGATGGCTCGTTAACGCTCCCAGCCCCGGGCCAATCTCCACCAGGTGTTCGTCGGGCAGTGGATTAACGGCGCGAATAATACGGTTGATAATGTTGCCGTCGACCAAAAAGTTTTGGCCGAAGCGTTTCTTTGCCTGATGATTGCTGTTCGTCATGGTTAATTTAGCCATTGCCAGATGTGTCATGGGAGGTGTTGCGGGCACTGGCAAGCCTGGCCGCACAGTCAATGGCATAAGCAAGGCTGCCGGTGCTGGCCTTGCCGCTGCCCGCCAGTTCTAATGCCGTGCCGTGGTCAACGGAGGTGCGTATAAAGGGCAGCCCCAGGGTGATATTCACCGCTTTGCCAAAGCCCTGGTACTTGAGCACCGGCAGCCCCTGGTCGTGATACATGGCCAACACGGCATCGGCATTATTCAGGTACTTGGCAGTGAAGAGTGTGTCTGCCGGCAGGGGCCCGATCAAGTTGAAACCCTCGGCATTCAATTTTTGCAGCTGGGGTGTGATGATGGTGATTTCCTCGCGCCCCAGATGGCCGTTTTCGCCGGCGTGGGGGTTGAGGCCACAGACCAGGATGCGGGGTCGGGCTATGGCAAACTTTTCAATCAGTTCACGCTGCAAAATACGCAGGCAGGTTTCGAGCAGCTCTGGGGTGATGGCCCCTGCAACTTCGCTCAAGGGCAGGTGCGTCGTGGCCAGGGCAACCCGCAAGTCCTCTGTGGCGAGCATCATCACCACTTGCTCGGTATGACTATGCTCGGCCAAATATTCAGTGTGGCCGCTAAAGGGAATGCCGGCATCGTTAATCACGGCTTTGTTAATCGGACCGGTGATGAGGGCGCTATAGGTCTTATCCAGACAACCGGCAATCGCCAGGTCGAGGCTTTGAATAATGGCGGGGGCATTTTGCTTGTCGACTTGCCCAGGTTTGACCGTGACGGGGAGCGGACAGGGTGCAATGGCGAGTTCACCGGGGGCCAGTGGTCGCGGTGAATTCTCGAGCGGCCGCAGTGTGAGGTCTAGCCCCAATTGCCGTGCCCGCTCTTGCAGCATCTGCGGATCGGCGATGGCAACCAGCTCGTGGGGGCTGCCTGTTTGAATCACTTGCAGCAGCAGATCGGAACCAATACCTGCGGGTTCCCCCGGCGTGACGGCCAGGCGTAGTGTCACAGTTTAATTTCTACGAAGGCCTCGCTGCGAATTTCCTGCAGCCAGATGGGCAGCTCCTCTGCATACTTGCGTTGGCCGAGGGCGTTGCGCGCCTGGTTGGTGATGAGGGTTTCGCTGAAGTCCTGACTGCGTCGCCCGGTGACCTGAATAATATGCCAGCCAAATTGACTGAAGACGGGCTCACTCATTTCATCGACTTCGAGTTCTGCCGCCGTGCTTTCAAAGATGGGTACGAACTGGCCGGACGTCGACCAGCCAAGTTCACCGCCTTTTAGTGCGGTGCCGGGGTCTTCGGAATACTCTCTGGCGATATCGCCAAAGTCTTCACCGGCAACAATGCGTGCCTGTAATTCGGCAATTTTTTCCAGGGCAGCTTCTTTAGTGAGAATTTCATTGGGCTTGACCAGAATGTGGCGGATCTCCGTTTGTTGCCTCAGCTGTTCGCCGCCACCGCGTCGCTCGTAGAGCTTCAATAGATGGATGCCGGCATCACTTTGCAGGGGCTGCGAGATCTCACCGGGCGCGAGCGTGCCCAGTGCCGCGCTGAATAGGGGGGGTAGTTGTATCGCTTTGCGCCAGCCTAAATCGCCGCCCTTCAGGGCATTGGGGCCACGGGAATTAAGAATTGCAACATTGCGAAAGTCATCGCTGTCGATGGCTTGCTGGCGCAGTTGGGCGGCCCGTTGCAGGGTGGCGTCGAGCACCGTAGAGCTTGCCGAGGAGGGGAGTGTCAGCAGGATATGTCCGACATTGAGATCGGGGGAGGTCATCAGCTGCCCCTCTTCCGAATTGAGAAAGTTGGTCACTTCCTGATCGCTAATTTCGATGCGCCGCTTCACCATGCCCTGCTGTACGCGGCCAATAATCATGTCCTGACTGAACTGGGTACGTAGTTGGGCCAGGGTCAGGCCATCGCTGTGGGCCATGGCGACAAATTCATCGAAGCTCATATTCTGCTGTTTCGCCGAGCGGTTCAGGGCGTCATTGAGTTCTTTATCGCCAATTTTGATGCCGGCGCGTTCCGCCATGGCCAGTTGCAGGCGGTCGAGTATCAGCTTGTCGAGCACCTGAGAGACCAGGGCCTCTTTGGGGGGTACTTGCTGGCGTTGCTGCTGTGCAGCGGCCTGGCGTTGCATCTGCAGATAATACTGATCGGTGTGGGCACTCAACTCGCTCTTCATCACCACGTCTTCGTTGACAATGGCGGCGATACCGTCGAGAGGCACCAGCTCGGCCCAGCAGGTTGTTGCCCCGAGCAATAGGCCCAGGCTCAGTGTTCGCCAGCCTCTGGCGAGAGGGTGTTTTTTCCGGCTTGCCTGGGGGTTTGTTTTATCTTGCTTCATAGCCATAAATGCCGTCACTCAGAATGCTGTCAAGGGCGCCGCCGGTACCGGCAAGGCCTTTCAATTGAATTTGGAAGAAAATGCCGTCGTCATACTCGAGCTCTTCTTCGGGGATTAGCTCGTCATCGTCTCGGTCCAGCCAGTGGCGGGCGATGATGGCAGCGCGCCAGCAGCAGCTGTTGTATTCGATGCCGCCGAAAACTTCGAGTTCCCGGCTGTTGGTTAAATCCTGGTTCCAGCGGCCAATGAGGCTCCAGCGGCGACTGATGGGCAGGAAGGCAGACAGGTCGGCCTGCTCAATATCGGCGTCGAACTCCTCGCCGCCAACTAGGCGGGGGTCTTCGCGGGTGTAGCGATAAGTGGCATTAAATCGCGCCTTCTCAGTGCCGCTATAGCGCAGGCTAAAGCTACCCTTGTTGACCCGATCGCTGCTGTCGTTGTAGAGAATGTCGGACTGGAAGCGCCAGCGGTTATTGAGTTGGGCGCCAAACTCGGCGGCGAGATCGGAATCGTCGCGGCGCAGCTCCTCGTTGTTGGCGCCATAGTCGAGGGCGACCTCTCTATCATCCAGATAAAACACCTGGCCGATACTGGCGTGCATGCGTTCGATGCCGCTGTTGGCGTCGATCAGGCGAGTGGTCAGCGCCACAGTCAGTTGTTCGGCGTCGCTGATGCGGTCGCCGCCAGAAAAGCGTTCATCGCGGAACAGTTGCTGATAGCTGAAGGTCAGCTCGTCGGTGTCAAAGTCGGGGTTGTCGCTCTGATCTTCTGTTTTGGCGTTGAGGTAGTAAAGGCGCGGTTCGAGGGTTTGGGTGTTATTGCCAAACAGGGTGGAGCTGCGCTCGAAGAACAGGCCAGCATCGATAATGCCCACGGGTACCGTTGTTGAGGGGGCGTCGTCACCGCCGGGTGTGAGTGGCTCGTCGAGATCGTAGCTCAGGTGCTTGAGTTTGAAGGTCGGGCGAAAATAGCCCCACAACCACTGTTTGTCGAGAGTGACGGAGTAGTCCGAGCGCAAACGGTCGCCGGTAACGCGATTATTGTCGTCGTGATCGAAGACGGTAAACTGATTCTTCAGCCGGAAGATAAGGTCCTGAGCACCGGCCTGAATACGATAATTTCCGTTGGCGTGGACGCGGGGTAATTGCTGGTACTGGTCGTCGGTGTTGTTGATCAAGGTTTGATATTCGGTGCCGCTGATGCCCAGGTTCCAGTGGCTAGTATTGTAATTGAAGCCGGCAAATTGCTTGAGGTGGGTCTGGCTGCGGGCCTCGAGTGTGGCGTTGCCGATATCGCGGAAATAGTCTTCGTCACTAACCTTGGTGTAGTCGATGGTGGTGCCCCAGCGCTCACCGATGCCGCCACGGTGGTCGAGCATGGCGAGCCAGCGGTCTTCACCCTCGAAGGGTTTTAGTTCGGTGACGGGGTCGACGCTGACATCGCCTCCGTCGTCATCGCCGAGCCAACCGCCGCCCAGTGTTGTCTCTGTGACCCTCGACAGGTGGCGCAATTCCAGCTCCAGCATTTCCCCGCGCTCCTGTATATAGCGCGGTGTAATGGTGGCGTCGTAATTGGGTGCCAGGTTGAGGTAGATAGGCTGGGCGTAGTCGAAGCCGTTTTTGTCGCTGACGCTGATTTCTGGAAATAAGAGACCGCTGGCGCGGCGGCCATCGACAGGGTAGCGAATCCAGGGCAGGTAAATGATGGGCACATCTTTGACTTTAATACGCACGTGTTTGGCGGTGGCCATGCCCGTTTGCGGGTCGATGGCGATATTGGCCGCGGCCATGGTCCAGGTGTTATTGCCCGGTTCACAGCTGGTATAGGTGGCATTGTCGATGAAAATCAAGCCGTCTTCCTGGCGTGCCACTGTGCCCGCCGTGCCGCGTATCGCCGACTCGTGAAAGACCCAGGTGGCGTCATCGACGGCGAGTTCGCCAGAGTCGAGGTTGAAATGGGCTTTGCTACCGAGCATCAGCAGCCCCGGTTCGCGCAGTTGTACCTTGCCCTCAAGGGTGGCGGTTCTCTCCTCCTGATTGAGGATGGCGGTATCACTGCGAACCTGGCGATAGCCCTGGGATATTTGCACATCGCCCTTCATGGTGGCGACCTTGTCCTGGGCTTCGGTGCTGGTTGAACTGGCGTTCAGGGGGGCGTCGTCGGGGTTCAGCTCGGCGTCGGGATAGTCGCGGGCCGGCTCGACATAGCTGCCACAGCAGCCATCGGCCAGGCCTTGTTGTTGCTCGTCGCTAAGCGCGGTTTCGTCGACCCAGTCGAGATTGCGCGGCGCGTTAATGCGTCGTTCATCGGTTTTTAATGGGGCTTTTGCCGCAGCTGCTCGACGTTTCAGGTTTCTATGGGGCGGTTTGGCAAAGGCCGGGCCGGGTACGGTGTATTCCTTGCAAGACCAGCTGCCGTCGGGTGTGGTGTCGCAGCGCCATTCAATATGGCTGGTGGCTACCGGTTCAGCTTCGACGTCATTGTCGTCGCCGAGGGCGGTGCCGGTGCAAAGTAATCCGCAGCTGAGGCCAAATAAACGCAAGGCTGTCGTTCGAAGGGGCATGGCGTGTCGATGGTAGAACCTGGCGAAAAAGGTCGGTGGCATTCTTGTTATCCGGTTGCGGCCTTGAGCGGGCTGTCAGTACTAAAAACGGTAATCCGCCATTTTACCTAAAGTAAACGAGGGTGCGAGTACCGCGAGGGGCTTTAGGCTAAAATAAGTGCTTTCTCGCGCTTTGTTCTGGGTTTTTATGGCTGATTTAAATGCTCTGCAAAACTGGTTTGGCAAATTCCAGCCGGGTCAGTCGCCCACTGGGGGTTTGCAGTTGAGGCCGGTCACCGGTGATGCCGGCTTTCGGGCCTATTTTAGAAGCAATACCCGCCCGCCCTTTATTGCCGCGCTGGCGCCACCGGAGCACGAGGACAATCCGGCCTTTGTGCGTATTGCCATCGCCATGGCCAGGGGTGGTGTGCATGTGCCAAAAATTGTTGCCGTGGACTACGAACACGGTTTTCTGCTGCAGGAGGATTTGGGTGAAACCCTGTTTCTCGATGTGCTAAACAGTGACACCCAGGGTCAGCTTTATGACCGCGCCGAGGCGACGTTGCTGCAAATACAAAAGTTGCCGGCCGCTAGCGCGCTCTTCCCCGCCTACGATGCCGCGCTACTGGGGCGTGAACTTGAGCTTTTCCCCGAATGGTTTGTCGGCGGGTTGCTCGGCGTCAAGCTCGATGCCCCCGCTCGGCGTCTACTCGATGAGCTGTTTGCCGTATTGCTTGGCAGCGCGGCGGGGCAGTCACAGGTGGTGGTGCATCGTGATTATCACTCGCGCAATTTGCTGGTACTGGATGATGGCGGTGTCGGCGTTATCGACTTTCAGGATGCCGTCACGGGCCCGCTGACGTATGACCTGGTGTCCTTGCTGCGCGACTGTTACATCCGTTGGCCCCAGACTTTGGTTGAACAGCGGGTTGAAGGCTTTCGACACAAGCTAATGGCTCAGATAGCGGCCGGCGAGCAGGTAGTGACGGTGCCCGATAGCGAAACCTTTCTACGTTGCTTTGATTTGATGGGCTTGCAGCGGCATTTAAAAGTGCTGGGTATTTTTGCCCGGCTGTCGCTGCGCGATGGCAAAGCGAATTATTTGCATGACCTGCCGCTAGTGATGCGCTACGTGTTAGAAGTCGCACAAAAATATCCCGAGACGGAGAAGTTTTATCGCTGGTTTATGGATCAGCTCGAGCCGCAGTTTCTCGCCCAGGACTGGTACCGGCCCTGGCAAACCGCCGGCGAGTCTGTAGCAGCTGAGCCTGTATGAAGGCGATGATATTGGCGGCCGGTTTTGGCAAGCGCCTGCGTCCCTTGACTGAACATACCCCAAAGCCTCTGCTTGACGTTCGCGGTAAACCCTTGATCGTCTACCACCTGCAAGCGCTGGCGCGAGCGGGTATCAAGGAGGTGGTGATTAACACCGCCTGGCTGGGTGAAAAGCTCGAGGCCTATTTGGGCGATGGTGGTGCCTATGGCGTTAGTATTCAGTGGTCGCGCGAGACCGAGCCGCTGGAGACGGGGGGCGGTATTTGTTTGGCCCTGCCACTATTGGGTACGCAGCCTTTTCTACTGCTCAATGGTGATGTCTGGACGGACTACCCCTTCGCGCAGTTACTGTCGACACCGCTTGAAAAAGGCTGCCGCGCGCATTTGGTCTTGGTGCCCAATCCCGTGCACAACTTGCCGGGTGATTATTGTTTCGCCAGTCAGCAGGCGAATAAAGGGGAGGTATTGAAGGGTGTTTTGGCCGGGCCAGTGCCGGTCGATCAGCGCGAGGGCCAACAAAGCTATACCTTCAGTGGCCTGAGTCTTATTGATCCACAATTGTTTGTTGGCTCGACCCCCGGTCAGGCTTTTCCCCTGCGCGATGTCTTTGCGCCCGCTTTTTACGCGGGTCATATTAGCGGCGAGCTCTACCGGGGTGAGTGGTGCGATGTCGGTACGGTGGAGCGCCTGGATGCCCTAAACAGCTAATCAGTGTCCGGGTGCTTATTTTGGGGGCTGGGATGAGTAAAGCCTTCTCAGTTAGCATGCTTTATCGATACAATAGGGCCACTTGGTTCAGTTTCCGCTGGCCGCTCCTCCATTCATGGATATTTCCTGAGGCCGCTATGTTCTCGTCGCTCAACGCACTTGCCCCCGATCCGATTCTTGGTCTGATTGCCCTGGCAAATAATGACCATAATCCCCATAAAATCGACCTCGGTGTCGGTGTTTATAAAGATGAGTCGGGTGTGACACCGATTATGGCCGCCGTTAAAATTGCCGAGAAAAACTGCGCTGAAAAAGAGTTGACCAAGGCCTATATTGGCCCCGCCGGTCCGGTGGATTTTAATACGGGAATTCGCGATTTAATCTTTGGTGCAGAGCATTCAGCCCTGCAGGCCGAGCGAGTGCGCACGGTATTGACCCCCGGTGGCTGTGGTGCCTTGCGCGTCGGTGCCGAATTCCTTAAGCGTTGCTCTGAAAATGCCACCATTTGGGTCAGCGATCCGACCTGGGCCAATCATCTTCCCCTGTTGGGTAATGCTGGCCTAAAACTGGCCGAATACCCCTATTACACGGCGGGTAGTGAGGGCATTAAGTTCGATGAAATGATGTCCGCGCTGGCCAATGTGGGTCGTGGCGATATTGTTTTACTGCACGGCTGTTGCCACAACCCCTGTGGTGCCGATCTCAGCGAAGCGCAGTGGCGCGAGTTGACAGCGCTGGCAGAAAAGAATGGTTTCTTACCCTTTATCGATCTCGCCTATCAGGGCTTCGGCCGCGGCCTCGAGGAGGATGCTTATGGCGTGCGCTATATGGCCGAACACCTGCCCGAGTTATTAGTGGCCAGTTCCTGTTCGAAAAACTTCGGACTCTATCGTGAGCGCGTGGGCAGCCTCTCGGTACTTGGCGACAACGCGATTCAGGCCGATGCCTCGCTCACCCATATTAATAATGTCGTGCGCGGTAATTACTCCATGCCCCCCTCCCACGGTGGTGCCATTGTTGGTGACATTCTGGGTGATGCGGCCCTGCGCCAAAACTGGCAGCTTGAGTTGAGCGCTATGCGCGACCGTATTAATCAGCTGCGTGTGTTGCTGGTTGAAAAGCTCAGTGCCGAGGGTGTCGATCGGGATTTTTCCTTCATCGCCAAGCAGCACGGTATGTTTTCCTTTCTCGGCCTCAGCGTGGCGCAGGTTGATCAGCTGCGTGAGCAGTTCAGCATTTATATGGTCGGTTCGAGCCGCGTCAATATCGCCGGCATCTCGCAAGCGAATATTGACTATCTGGCGCAGTCGGTTGCCGCCGTTTTAACGAGTTAAGCTCTACGGCAAGTATGGCGACACCCTCTGACGTACTATTCGTTGGCGTGCTTTGCCGCTTCTGACTAAGCTGTTTAAGTAAGCTGGCGTGGTCAATCATTTCGAGCGAGCCACGCTGGTCAGAATCGTGAGGAGGAGAGTGGCATCTCAACGAATAATAAAAAGGCCGTGAAGCCCTCATGCTTTGCTGCCAGGTTTTTTCTTTCCTGCCCCCTGGGGATTCTGCTGCTTTTAGGTCTACTGCCGACTGCGGTGCTGGCTGAAAATGCTGAGGCTCAGTTCAAGCCGCTTAAAAGTGCGGGTGCCTGGGTGTATTCCGTTGACGCTGACTTTGATGATGTCAAAGAGTCTCTGGTAGAAGCCATCGAATCTCGGGGTATGGTGATTAGCTATGTCTCCCACGCCGAGTCCATGCTCGCGCGCACCGCTTCAACCATTGGCGGCAAAGTGGTCTACAGTGATGCGGAGGTCCTGCTGTTTTGCAAATCGAATTTGGCCCACCGCCTGGTGGAGGCGAATCCCCATAATTTGGTTTTGTGCCCTTATGCCATGTCGGTTTACGCCTTGTTTGATCAGCCTGCGCGGATTTACGTCGGTATTCGCGCGCCACAAACTCAGCTTGCGGAGTATCGAGCGGTCCACGAATTACTACTTGGGGTGATTGCCGAAGCCCTGGCTGAACAGTAGGCGTGTTTTGTCAATGTGGTGCCTGGCTTTGGAGGGCCGCTTCTTAAAAGCTCATATATTAGAATAAAATAATATAGTACAAGCATTGATTGTGCGGCCTCTATATACGATTATAGAATTAACATATAATCAAATCTAATATGGGGTTAAGGTTTTGTTGAATTGCTCAAATGTCTTTCACGGGAAAGGCCTGACAGTAAAAACAAGGCGAGGACAGTAGATGTCGGATACGGACAACAAAAGCATGGCTGAGGGTAGCGCTGGCGGAGCCAGGAATAAGGCGATGCCGGCCTTGAGTACCCTGGCCGCTGAGGCTGAACCCTTAAAGGGTGGTGATCGACGGGGCTTTTTAAAAGGGCTGCTGGCAATGACCGGGGCTGCGGCGACGGGACAGGTTGCCGCAGCGGCATCCTCGAGCAATTTACCGCCCCAGGTGCCGAGCTGGACGAAGTCCCTCGGTCGCGGTGTGGTGAGTAAGCCTTATGGCGCGCCCTCTATTTACGAAAAAGACGTGGTGCGACGCACCGTGCCCTGGCTGACCGCGGAATCAATTTCCTCCATTAGCATGACGCCGCTGCACGAATTGAAGGGCCTGATTACGCCCAATGGCCTGGTCTTTGAGCGCTATCACGCCGGTGTGCCCGAGATTGACCCCGAGCAGCACCGTCTCATCATTCACGGCCTGGTCGAGCGGCCGCTAATATTCACCATGGACGAGTTACAGCGCTTCCCCAGTGTCTCCGAAATAAAGTTTATTGAATGTCCCGCCAATGGCGGCATGGAGTGGAAGGGCCCGCAAATGGAGGGCCTGCAATTTACCCACGGGATGTTGTCCTGTTGTGAGTGGACGGGGGTGCGCCTGTCCACTTTGTTGGCCGAAGTCGGCCTTAAGCCCGAGGGCAAATGGCTGTTGGCAGAGGGTGCGGATGGTGCCGCGATGGCGCGCAGTATTCCCATCGAAAAAGCCCTCGACGATACTCTCGTGGTTTACGCCCAGAATGGCGAGGCATTGCGGCCGGAGCAGGGTTATCCCGTGCGTCTGCTCAATCCCGGCTGGGAAGGCAATACCAGTGTGAAGTGGCTGCGTCGCCTCGAAATCGGTGATCAGCCCTGGCATATGCGCGAAGAGACATCAAAGTACACCGATTTAATGGCCGATGGCCGGGCGCGAAAGTTCACCTTTGTGCAGGAATGTAATTCGGTCATCACCTCGCCCTGCCCGGAGAAGCCCTGGAAAAAAACCGGTTGGTATGAAATAGAAGGCCTGGCCTGGTCGGGCCGGGGCACGATTAAAGCGGTGGATATCTCCTTTGACGGCGGTGTGAATTGGGTGAGTGCGCCACTGAAGGGCATGGTGAGTTCGAAATCGCTAACCCGCTTTGGTTATCGCTTTAAGTGGCAGGGTGGGCCGCTGTTGCTGCAAAGCCGTGCCGTTGATGAAACCGGCTATGTGCAACCAACCTTGCGCCAATTGCGCGAACAACGCGGGCTTAATTCTATCTATCACAAGAATGCCATTCACACCTGGCGTGTTGAAGCTGACGGGAGCGTACGCAATGTCCAGATTCCCTGATTCTATAAGTATAAAGCGCCTGGCGGGTGTTGTGATGTCAGTGGCAATAATGATGCTAACGGCTTGTGGCGATAGCATGCCCAGTGCGGGGCAAAAACAATCGGCAGCCAATGTGGAGAAAAATACAGGGCAGTCGAACCAAGGACTCTTCGGTATTGGTCAGGCCGCAACGAAAGAACAAATTGCCGGCTGGGATATTGATGTGCGCCCCGATGGTCAGGGTCTTCCCGAGGGTGAAGGCACGGTGGAAGACGGCGAGTTGCTCTACGAAGACAAGTGTGAAACTGGCTGGGGGTGTGGGCACCTTGAGTCAGGAGCGTCCCGATAAAACTGTGGGTAGCTACTGGCCCTATGCATCAACATTGTGGGATTACATTCGCCGCGCCATGCCCTTCCCCGCGCCACAGTCCTTAACGGTTGACGAGGTTTATGCCATTACCGCCTACGTACTCAATCTCAATGATCTGGTTGACGATGACTTCGTACTCAGTCGTAATAATTTTTCAACGATAGAAATGCCCAATAAAGAGGGCTTTTTTGTCGACGATCGGCCCGATGTAAAAAACCCCCGTTGTTTGAGTGATTGCCTGGATCCAGCAACAATAAAAATTGTTGAAACCATCGCCGGTATAACACCCACTGCCCACATTAAAGAGGGCGGTACGGATGCCCGTGCCTATAGCGAAGAAGAAATGGCTGGTGCAGAGGCCGGTGGCGATTCTGCAGGTAAAAGCTTGCACGACAGCGCCTGCAAAATTTGCCACGGCAGTGGTGTTGCCGGTGCGCCGGTTACGGGCAATAGCGACGATTGGCAAGAGAGAATAAAGCAGGATAGGGCGATTATTTATCAGCATGCCCTGGAAGGTTATCAAGGCGATAGCGGTGTCATGCCGGCGAAGGGTGGGCAGACCCAGCTGGATGATGAGGCAGTGAAAGCTGCCGTGGATTATATGCTTGAAAAGAGTCGTTAAGACTCAATGTTGAGAATGGTTGTATAACCATCAAGAGAGGAATGGAATGCTGTTTTTGCAAAAAAAAGTGATGAAAACAGCGGTCTTACTCGGGGGCTTACTGGCATTGATGGCGGCAGGGCAGAGCTGGGCAGATGCTGGCACGATTGAAAAAGGCAAGGCATTAAGCTTCGACCGTAAAAAAGGCAACTGTCTTTCCTGTCATGTGATTGCCGGCGGAACCCTGATGGGTACCACCGCACCGCCGCTAATGCTGATGCAGATGCGCTTCCCTGATAAAAATAAACTCTATGACCAGGTGTGGGATGCCAGAACACGCAATCCAGATACCATAATGCCGCCCTTCGGCAGACATGGAATTCTAACGAGTGAAGAGGTTAAGGCTGTGGTCGATTATTTATACACACTATAAAGGCCTTGTTTTATAGGCTGTTGAAGATGCTGGTAGGTGACGATATGAACTTGAGTGAAAAAAACATGAAGATCGATAGAAGAGGTTTTTTAAGCAATTTGTTGCAAGGTGCCGCCTGTATTGTGACGGTGGCGAGTCTGCCACGTTTGGCATTGGCCGCCTGGAATGAAAAAGCCTTTAAAGCCGAAACCCTGGAAGGGGCGTTGAGCAGTAAATACCCGGGGCTGGAGTTTGTCGATAGCTCCGCGATTAAATTAAAGGCGCCGGCGATTGCTGAAAATGGTGCAGTAGTGCCGGTCAGTGTGAAAACAGACTTGCCCGATGTGAAAACCATTAGCTTATTTGTTGAAAAAAACCCCTCGCCACTGGCGGCGACATTCCATTTAACGCCGATTAATGTGGCCGATGTGTCAATTCGTATTCGCATGGGCGAGACCTCAAATCTGATTGCGGTCGTTGAATCGGGCGGCAAGCTGCATCGTGTGCAGCAGGAAGTGAAGGTCACCATCGGTGGTTGTGGCGGCTAGCCGGAAACTTCAATCCGTTGTTTTAGCTTGCCCATAATAGACAGGTACTAAGTCATGAAAATTAAAGCAAAAGTTAAAAAAGATATTACAAAAGTGAAAATGTTAATTAAGCATGATATGGAAACCGGCCGCCGTAAAGATCAGGACGGCAATATAATCCCCGGTCTTTATATTACGGAGGTTTCAGCCAGACATAATGACCAGCCCGTTTTTTATGCGGAAGTGGGGCAGGCAGTTTCCAAAGACCCTTACATGGCCTTTAGTTTTAAAGGCGGAGCCTCTGGCGATAAAATTTCTATTACCTGGAAAGATAGCTCGGGTGCGACGGAAACAGGCGAAGCCGCTATTAAGTAATATCATCGTAAACAGATAAGGGTTTGAGTGATGGCGCTTGTAAAACGAAGATTAAAAATAAAAGAGGGGGCTATTTTTTTTAGCCTGCTAGTTTTATGTGCTTTGGCAAGTGCGGATGCGGCGAGTGATTCCTCACCTGATTTCAAGGCCATGGTGCAGCAGGATGTTGATGCCTTTCGGGCTTATTTTAAGGTGCGTTTTTCAAAAGTAGCGTTTGCAGAATATAAAAATGGTGTTTACGCCATCGATTCGGCCTCTCGTGAGCAGTGGCTTGAAATGGAAGATTTCCCACCTTACGAATTTGCCGTCGATGAGGGCGAAGTATTATTTGAGATGCCTTTTGCCAACGGCAAAACCTATGCCGACTGTTTTGCTAATGGGGGTGAGGGTATTCGACAAAATTACCCCTACTTTGACAGTCAACAAGGCGAAGTCATCACCCTTGAGCTGGCGATAAATAAGTGCCGAGAGGTGAATGGTGAAAATCCGCTAGCCTATAAAAAAGGGCCTTTAGTGGCCATATCGGCCTACATGGCTAGCACCTCGGAGGGTAATAAGTTTGCAGTAGAGATGCCGGATGAGGCTGCATACCAGGCCTATGTAGAGGGTAAGAAATTCTTTTATTCAAAGCGGGGGCAGCTAAATTTCTCTTGCGCCGATTGCCACCTGCTTGTGGCGGGTCAAAAATTACGTGCAGATATCACCAGTCCAGCGCTAGGGCACCCAACGGGCTTTCCCGTGTATCGCGCTAAATGGGAGGAGTTGGGTACCCTGCATCGCCGCTATGCGGGCTGCAATAAAAATATTCGCGCTAAACCCTTACCGGCTCAGGGCCGTGCCTATCGTAATCTTGAGTATTTCCAGTCAGTGATGAGCCAGGGCCTTGAAATTAATGGCCCCTCTTCGCGCAAATAAATTCAGTGTGCCATCCGAAAAATGAAGGGTGATAAATTATGAACAAGTTTAAATGGCTCCTTTATATTGTGCTCAGTATGACTCTGATTTCCTCGGGTAGGCTTTATGCCGATATAGTTGTTAAGCCAATACTGGAGGAGGCTCGAGCAACACTGAGTAAAGCTACTGCCAGGGGCTTTGAATGGACGACGACGCGCAAGCTAATTAAAGAGGCTGAAACAGCGATGGCTGCCGGTGACGAAGATAAAAGCCTTAAACTGGCAAAGGCGGCTCTCAATGAGGCTGAGAAATCTCTTATCCAGGCGGATTATGCCGAGAGCCATTGGCAGGCTGGTATTCCTCTTTAAGCTTAAAATGTTAAGCCAAAAGTACCCGACGATAAATAACAGATTAATTCTGCGGAGCCCCTTATGAATATTGATCGCAGAGAGTTTTTGCGTTTACTCGGTTTCGCCAGTGCAGCGGGTCTGTTGCCATTGAATGGCAGGGCCGCTAGCGCTGATATCTATAAATTGCCGGCAATAGGCGATGTCCGTCTGTTGCATATTACCGACACCCATGCACAACTAAAGCCTATTTATTTCCGCGAGCCCAGTGTTAATCTCGGCTTCCACGATGCGCTGGGTAAGCCTCCTCATCTCACGGGGACTCGCTTGCTCGAGCATTTTAAAATCGCACCAGGGAGTGAACTCGCCTATGCCTTTACCTCGTTAAACTTTAGCGAAGCGGCGGGTAAGTATGGCAAGGTGGGTGGCTTCGCCTACTTGAAAACCCTACTTGATCTCTTGCGCGATAGCTTTGGTGGCAATAAAACGCTACTGCTCGATGGCGGTGATACCTGGCAGGGTTCGGGTACCGCGCTGTGGACGCGGGGTAAAGATATGGTCGAAGCCTGTAACTTGCTCGGTGTTGATGTAATGACAGGGCACTGGGAGTTCACCTATCACGATAGTGAAGTACTAGAAAATATTGCGGCTTTTAACGGTGATTTTGTCGCCCAGAATGTCAAAGTCAAAGAGGATGCTTTATTCGATGGCTCCCCCGCCTACGATGAAGATTCCGGGCATGCGCTGAAGCCCTATGTCATAAAAAAGCTTGGCGCCCACCGTGTCGCCGTCATCGGGCAGGCCTTCCCCTACACCCCTGTGGCGAACCCCTCGCGCTTTATTCCCGACTGGACCTTCGGTATTAACGATGGGGATCTGCAGGAGCTGGTCGACGAAATCCGCAGTACAGAAAAACCCGATGCGGTGATTGTGCTGTCACACAATGGTATGGACGTCGATTTGAAGTTGGCCTCCCGGGTGACTGGTGTTGATGCCATTCTCGGCGGCCATACCCACGATGGTATCCCCGCGCCGATAGAAGTGAAAAACTCAAAAGGCATTACGCTGGTGACTAATGCGGGTTCCAATGGCAAGTTTGTTGGCGTGCTCGATTTGAAGTTTGGTGCGCAGGGGGTGAGCGGTTATCAATATAAATTGTTGCCGGTGTTTGCCAACTTCCTCGTAGCCGATCCAGCAATGGCTGGCTATATAGAAACAATGCGCAAGCCCTGGCAGAGCAAACTTGAAGAACCACTGGCCGTTGCGGGCGAGTTGCTTTATCGCCGAGGCAATTTTAATGGCACCTTTGATCAGGTGATTTGCGATGCACTGCGCACGGTGAATGATGCGCAGATTTCCCTTTCCCCCGGTTTCCGCTGGGGTACGTCGGTACTGCCGGGCCAGACCATCACTATGGAGCATGTGCTCGATCAAACCTGTATCACCTACCCTGAAACCTATGTGCGGGAAATGTCGGGCACTGATTTAAAAGCAATTCTCGAAGATGTTGGCGATAACTTATTTAACCCCGACCCTTACTACCAGCAAGGCGGTGACATGGTGCGCCTTGGCGGGCTGGATTATCGTTTTGACCCGCTGCAAACCATGGGTAAGCGGGTTAGTGAAATGACACTGGATAATGGCGAGAAAATTGAAGCGAGTAAAAATTATAAAGTGGCGGGTTGGGCGACCGTCGGCAGCCAGTCACCGGGCGAGCCTATCTGGGACACAGTGGCGACCTATCTGCGCGATGTTAAAACGGTGAAAATTAAAAAGCTCAATACCCCGGTCTTGCTCAATACCGCCAACAATCCGGGTATCACCAATGGCTAGGCTGGGCACCTGGGGTCACCTTGGTGGGTTGATAGTAATTATGTATAGTTTATGGTCGATGCCCGCCTTCGCAGAAGCTGTCGGCAATAAAGAAAGCTATCCCATTACATTGATCAAAGTGGCGGAGAATGTTTATTCCGCTATCGGTGAAACTAAGCCGCCGACCTACGAAAATGGCGGCCACAATAATAATCTGACGTTTATCATCGGCAGTGAGGGTGTGCTCGTCGTCAACGGTGGCGATAGCTATTTGCTGGCAAAAGCCTTTCATCAGGCAATAACAACAAAAACCGATCAGCCAGTTCGCTGGGTGGTCAGTGAAAATGGCCAGGGCCATGCTTTTCTCGGTAATAGTTACTGGTCTAATCAGGGGGTGGAAATCCTGGCCCATGAGGATGCGGCCCATGAAATTGAGCAGCACGGTCGTGCAGTACTGGATAGAATGCTGGCGCGAAACAAGGATAAAGGCGAAGGCACTTTCGTCGCACAACCGACGGAAACCTTTAAAGATCGCCGTCAAATTTCTTTGGGTGATGTCGATGTTGAAGTCATTAGCTTTGGTGCCGCTCACTCGCCGGGTGATATTTCTGTGTGGCTGCCAAGGCAGTCCATTCTGATTGTCGGGGATATGGCCTTTCACCAGCGTATGCTCGGTGTCTTCCCCGATACCAATACTGCGGGCTGGATAATCTCTTTTGAGAAAATGGCTGCCTTGCAGCCGCGTATTGTTATACCCGGACACGGTGGGCCAACGACCTTGGCAGAGATAAGTATCTGGACTCTGGATTACCTGAAATTCCTGCGCGCAGAAGTGGCTCAAATCTTAGAGGATGACGGTGAGTTAGACGAGGCCTATGAAATTGATCAGTCGGCCTATTCTCATCTTGATGTCTTCGATGAGCTAGCCGCAAAAAATGCGGGCCGTGTTTTTCAGGAAATGGAGGCGGAGTTTTTCTAATGAAATGCTTTAGGCTCTGGCAAAGCTTTGTACTTTGTTTTGTTAGCGCCTTGTTTTTAAGCGTGCCTGTTTTAGCTGATCCCGTACAAATAAAATGGGCTGGGCTGAATCTCAATGGCAACTTAGTTAATGCAGAGGAGAAACAAAAAACCGTTTTTCTTATTGTTCACGGTACCTGGGCTCACGGCGCGATGGAATTGCCAGCGACACTACAAGGTCTGCTGGAAGACGAAGACTATGCCAGTCTTGCCATCACACTAAGTCTTGGTGTTGATAATCGGCAGGGCTTTTTCGACTGCAAGTCCCCGGTTGTTCATGGTCACGAAGAGGCTATTGAAGAAATTCACGCCTGGTATTTATTCTTGCGTGATCAGGGGTATTCTAAGGTGGCCCTAATTGCCCACTCTCGCGGTGGCGCGCAGGCTGCACTTTATCAACAGCGTTACCCGCAAGATCAGCTTGCTGCACTGGCTCTTATCGCGCCAATGACCTGGCAGAAAGAATTTGTACTTGCGGCCTACAAAGAAAAGTTCGGCGTCGACCTCAATGCCTTATTGGTACAGGCGGCACAAAATGGTAACTCTCTTTTTAGCCCTCCCGGTATCTTGTATTGTGAAAATACGCCGGTCAGCCCCCAGGCGTTTATCAGCTATTATTCTGTCGCACCGGAAAAGAACACACCGCGACTATTGGCGAGTGGGGCTATTTCGGCTTTCGTTTATCTGGGTTCGACAGATCCGTTGAGTGAGCGGTTTGCGAAGCAGCAGGTCTTGTTTGAAGAAGAAGAGAATATTTCTGTCGTGACCATCGAGGGGGCAGGTCATTTCTTCCGTGACTTGTATACCGATGAGCTGATCGACGACCTTCTGTCGCGCCTGCCATGAATCCATTGCCGCTTGTTAGTGCTGTCATAGGTGTTGCAAATCTGTATTTGAAGCGCGCCATCGTTGTTTTTTTACGCAGGTTTTTGCTCATTCTTGGTTTGTTTTATATCGCCGCTGGTTCGGTGTTGGCTGCAGAAGTGAGCGTGCCCTTGGCAATGGATTTTGAGGCCGACGCCAGGGCAGTGCTGAGTTCGAAGGCGGTTATCCTGCTGTATTTTTCCGCGCCCGATTGCGGCTATTGCTTGAAGCTTGAAGAGGCTGTGCTCAAGCCAATGCTGAAAAGTGGGGATTATGATGCTCAGGTCTTACTGCGAAAAATAAATTGGCGAAGTTCGGCAATGGTAACGGATTTTTCCGGCCAGCCCGTTTCTTTACATCTATTGGCCGAGCACTACGCTGTGAAAGTAACACCAACGTTAGTGTTTGTCGGCACGAGTGGTCGGGAGATCGCCCCGCGGATCCTTGGCTTCCTATCAGCAGATTTTTTCTGGTTTTATCTGGATCAACGTATTGCACAATCGCAGTTAGAAATTTTGAATAAGCCCTGACGTTTTATCGCCTGCTATGTTTTTTTAATAAAGGCCCTTTCGAGCCTTTGTTGTCAGTAATAGGTAGACTTTTAAAAAAGAAGTGGCTCTTTACGCTCGATTGGTGAGGGTAAAGTGGTCGCGGGTGCAATTAACATGAGGTGAATCATATAGCTGGCCCATGCTAGCGTGGTGATTGCGAAAGCGATGGCGCTATTCTGTTCTTTGCTGAGATATAAGAGTATGGCGAGAGAGGGAATGTACAGCGTGAAGCTAACTACAAATAGTTGTTTCCAGGAATTTATCTGTGTAAATAAAGGCATTATTAACACTCCTTGTAATTTAGACGTGACTCCATATTTCCACGTCGGTAGCATGATTGCTGGATCACAAGGTATTGCCCAAATGATTCCTTGTCTATATTTCTGGTTTGAAAATGAAGAGCTTGTCACATATAAAAGACCACTGATACCGTGTGTCTATTGATTGTTTTCTGAGTGTTTCTTAAATTTTGGCTATAAAAAAACCCGCAATATGCGGGTTTTTTTATAGCAAATTAAAAGCTTACACTTTTATTTTGCGGCGACAGTAATACCACCAAACATTTTTCTCAGTTCAGTTTTGAGAATTTTACCCGCGCCCGATTTTGGAAGCTCGTCAATAAAGTGAGCGGTTTTCGGTACTTTAAAGCGCGCCAGTCGCTCGCTACAGAAGGCGATTAACTCTTCTTCTGTCATGCTTGCGCCTTCTTTTAAGACGATGCAGGCAGCGGGTACTTCCTGCCACTTCTCGTGGGGGATGCCGATAACCGCAACCTCGGCGACAGCCTCATGTAGGTAAATGGCCTGCTCGAGCTCGGCGGGGTAGACGTTCTCGCCACCACTGATGATCATGTCTTTCTTGCGATCGACCACGTAAAGGTAGCCTTCGTCATCGAGATAACCCAGATCGCCACTGTGGTACCAGCCGCCAGCCAGCGCTTCTGACGTGGCTTCGGGTTTATTCCAGTAGCCTTTCAGCATATTGGGTCCACGGCAGAGGATTTCACCGACCTGCGTGGCGGGCAAGTTGTTGCCGTTGTCGTCGATGATGCGAATGTCGACGTGAAAGGCCGGGTAGCCAACGGAGCCATTTTTGCGCTCGCAGTCCCATTTGTCGAGAATGGCTACCAGGGGTGCCATTTCGGTCATGCCGAAACCTTCGTAAATCGACAGGTTGCGGGCCTGGAAGTACTTGAGGATGTTCATCGGTGTCGGTGCGGCACCGGTCATCAAGAACTCGACAGAACTTAAGTCGTAGTCTTTCTTCTCCAGCTCTTCAACGATCATTTGCCACATAGAGGGCACGCAGAAGAGGCCGGTGAGCTTCTCTTTCTCGGTCAGCTCCAGTACTTCAATGGGGTCAAAGGCGGGCAGAGTGACAACACAGCCGCCCTGATACAGGGTCGGTAATACGGTGACGCTGGTGCCACCGATATGGAACATCGGGGTAACGCCCAGGGCAACGGTGTCGGCGTGTATCGGTAGGCGCTGAGTGGTGTGGTGGACGTTGGCCATGTGGTTGGCGTGAGTCAGCATCGCGCCTTTGGGGCGACCGGTGGTGCCGGAGGTGTACATCAACAGGGCGACATCGTCGGCGTTGACGGTGGCATTAATTTCTTCTTCCGAGGCGGCGTCGAGAAAGGCTTCGTACTCGGCCTCGTCATCGCAGGTGGTGCTGCGGCCACAGTAGACGGTCTTGTTGAAATTAACGACTTTGGCCAGGCCTTCGGCCAGATTGGCAAATTCATCGTGATAGAAGAAAGTGCTGGAACCGGAATCTTCGACGATATATTCAATTTCTGGCACGGTCAGGCGGAAGTTGATCGGCAGGTAGATAGCACCGAGCTTGGCAACGGCGAAAATTAATTCCAGCTGTTCGTGGCCATTTTGCAGCAGCGAGCAAACGCGGTCGCCGGGGCGCACGCCACTATCGCGCAGAGCATTGGCTAATCGGTTGCAGCGGCGGTTGAGTTCTTTGTAGGTAAAGCGCTTGTGGCGATCAACTACAGCCAGGCGTTGGCCCGAAATCATTTCGCGCTTCGTTAACCAGTATCCCAAACCTTGATCCATAACAACCTCTCTTTCTATAGTTTTAATGTAATGATAAGTGCGTAACTATGGGTGCACTGCGTTTAACTGACTGATCGGTCAGTTAAAAGGCGGCCAAGGCTATCAAGAGCCGGTCGTCTTGGCAAGTATGACAAGAGCTTTACAATTGCCTGCTGAAGCGAACTGAGTTTGGCTCGGCCTGTTCTGTGTGCGGCAAGCCGTTATATACTTTGCACTACACCCTTCTTCAGGCAGAGAATAGCAAGTGCAGCACATATTTGAAAAGCCGCTTTATAAAATAGCCCGCGTCGGGCTGGTATTTTTGTTGTTGTCGGTCGCCTGGGGCTGCCTGCAGGCCCCAGGGCCTGATGATGGCCCATGGTTTTGGGGTGCCGATAAAATTATTCACCTCAGCACTTATGCGCTGCTTTATATCTGCGCCTGGCTGGCTTTCCCCGGCGCCCTGTTGAGCTGGATACTGCACGGCAGCTTGCTGGCCTACGGTTTGTTGATTGAAGGCTTACAATCACTCACCAGCTATCGCTCCGCTGAGTTCGGCGACATGCTGGCCAATGCCACAGGCCTGGGGCTGGGGTGTTTATTGCTGTCTCTTTTGGCCGGGCGCCTGGTACTGATCCATCAATACCGAGCGGCCTATGAGCGACAGACCTCATGAGTATTGACTGGAATTCGACACAGGCTGCCATTTGGCGACCCGCCAGCGCACGCTTGCGCGCCGTGAGGCGACTCGACAAGGTGGGCTTTGATGATCTGCTGGGCATCGAGCGCCAGAGCAGGGCTTTCAGGGATAATATCGAGTGCTTCCTGCGTGGCGATAGCGCCAATAATATGCTGCTGTGGGGCAGCCGGGGCACCGGTAAGTCCTCACTGATTAAGGCGGCGCTCAATCACTACGGCCCTCAGGGCCTGCGGGTGATTGAAATCGACAAGGACGACCTCGCCAACCTTTGCGAAGTGGTCGATGGGCTTCACGACCTGCCCCAGCGTTTTATTATCTTTTGCGACGATCTGTCCTTCGATGAGGGCGAAACGGCCTACAAGCATCTAAAAAGCGTGCTCGAGGGTTCGATTGAGCTACCGCCCGAGAACGTGCTGGTCTGTGCGACCTCGAATCGCCGGCACATTATTACCGAGCACAAGAAGGACAATACGGGTGTGGAGTTGCTCGAGGGTGAGCTGCACTACGGCGACACGGTGGAGGAAAAGCTGTCACTGGCCGATCGTTTTGGCCTGTGGTTGTCGTTCTATCCCAATAACACCCGGCAGTACCTGACGATTGTCGATAGCCTGTTTTCGGGCTTTAGTGGCGACAGAGAGGCTCTGCATTTGTCGGCCAAGCAGTTCGCCATGACCCGCGCCTCAAAAAGTGGCCGCACCGCCCGCCAGTTCTATTTGCAGTGGCGGAAGTAAAACGTTTGTTTAATGTTGCTTAAGGGCCTTTAATAAATTTTCTGTTCACCCTCGGGCCGGGTTTTAAAGCGCTTGTGTAGCCAGAAATAATCTTCCGGCTGCTTGCGAATACTGTTCTCCAGCCAGTCGCTCCAGCGTTGTGTATCGGCGACATCATCTCCCGATGGGTAGTTATTTAGCGCGGCTTCGATTTCTATGCGATAGCGCCCGCCCTCTTCGCGATACATGTTGTAGGGCAGTACATTGGCACCGGCGAACTCGGCATACCGGGGGACGGCGGTGATGGTGGCCGCCTGTATGCCAAAGAAGGGGATAAACGCACCCGATTTTTTGCCTAAATCCTGATCGGGCACAATCGACACGACGCCCTGGCTTTTCAGCTGTTTGAGGATGCGGGGGATTCTGCGGCGCGAAATAATGGTGATGGGGAACTTGCTGGCTGCTTTTTGATAAAACCGGGATTCAAAAACGGGATTATCCATCGGGCGGTAAACAGCATGGAAGGGCTGACTTTGAGAGAGTCGGGCAAAGGCGAGTGGGAAGGCGGTCGAATGCCCGGATAGTAGTATTAAAGGTTTGCCGCTAGCCAGTGCCTGCTTTAAGTGGGCCTCGCCAATGACCTCGCCGCGTTTATTGATGGCTTCGGGGGAGGCCCAGACAGTATCTAAAAAATCGAAAATTAATAAAATACTCGAGGCGAGATTTCTTTCTGCCAGTGCCGTTTGCTGCTGGCTTGATAAGTCGGGAAAGCACAGCTCGATATTGCGACGGATAGTCCTGACACGTGAGGTTTTGGTTTTCATTAACAGCCTGGCCAGTCCCCTCGACAAGCTGCGCTGCAAGGAACCGGGTAGCATTGCCAATGACCAGGCAAAGGCGACGACCAGCCAGGAAAACCAGTAGCGCGGGGCATAGAGTGAACCCGGTGCGCGCTGATTGCGTTTGCGTTTACCCATTGACAGCCTCCCTTGCAATTTGGGTCTACGAGGTCTGGACTGAGCATTTAGTTCTCCGCTCAGCACCCCCCTTATCCCGTTACCTTATTAACGCAGACCTGATGATAGGCGAGCGCTATAAGTGGCTACTGTATACCATGAACCGGCGATGTGGCGTCTTAATAGAGTTTCGCTTCGCCCTCGGGTCGGGTTTTAAAACGCTTGTGTAGCCAGAAATAATCTTCCGGCTGGCGGCGAACACTGTCTTCCAGCCACTCACTCCAACGCAGGGTGTCGGCGAGGTCATCCCCCGATGGGAAGTTCTCCAGTACGGGTTCGATTTCAACCCGGTAGCGCCCACCCTCCTGGCGATAGGTATTCATGGTCAGTACATTGGCGCCGGTTATTGCGGCATATTGGGGTATCGCGGTAATGGTTGCCGTCTGGATGCCAAAGAAGGGAATAAACACACTGCGTTTTTTGCCGAAATCCTGATCTGGGACAATCACCACCACGCCACTATCTTTCAGCTGGCTCAGCATGTGGGAAATTTCTTTGCGGTGAATGGTGGTAATGGGGTATTTGCGCGTTGCTCGCTGATACAGCTGGGCTTCGAGCACCGGATCATTCATGCGCCGGTAAACGACGTTATAGGGCAGTAATTGGGCGAGTCGGGCAAAGCCCAGCACAAAGCCATTGAAATGCCCGGCGAGGATGATCAGGGGTTTGCCGCTGTCGATAGCTTGTCGTAAATGCTCTTCACCGCTCAGCTCGCCGCGCTCTTCAAGGCTGGTGGGGGAGCTCCAGATAAGATCGAGTAAATCGAAGAGTAGTAGTACGGTGGAGGCGAGATTTTTTTCTGCCAGTGCACGTTGTTGCTGGGCTGATAGTTCTGGAAAACACAGCTCGATATTGCGGCGGATGGTTTTTGCGCGAGAGGAGCGGGTCACCAGCAGCAGGCGGGCTAAGCCGCGTGACAAACTGCGTTGCAAGGCGCCCGGTAGTTTTGCCAGCAGCCAGGAAAAGCCCACCACCAGCCACGAAAGCCAATAGCGTGGGGCGTAGTGTGAGTCATGGACCCGGCTGCTGAGGTTGCGTTTTCCCATCTAGACTGCGTTCCTGTACCTGGTGTTGATGTTGTCGGGCCTTAATGTTGGGTATTAGCTGTCGGCCAGTTTGACCAGCATCTTGCCCAAATTGGCACCGCTAAAGAGTCCGAGGAAGGCCTCGGGTGCACTGTCTATGCCCTCGAGCACGGTTTCCTGCCAGACGATTTTGCCCTCTTCGCGCCAGACGGCCATGTCGTCGATAAAGGCTTTATGGTATTCGGCCATATAATCGAGCACCACAAAGCCCTTAACGGTGACGCCAAGAGTTACGACTTTAAACATATTGGTGATGCCGTGGCGTTTTTCCGGGGCCTCGTTGTAATCTTCGATAGTGCCGCAGAGAATCGCCCGGCCATTTTTACGCATGCTCAACAGCGCGCCGTCGAGTTGTGAGCCGCCGACATTGTCAAAAAATAGATGGATGCCTTTGGGGCAAAGTTCGGCGAGTTTGCCCGCGAAGTCGTCTGTCGTTTTGTAATTAAAGGCGGCATCGATTTTTGCGGTGTTTAATAGCCAGTCGACTTTTTCATCGGAACCGGCGCTGCCCACCACGGTGCAGCCCAGCGCTTTGGCTATTTGGCAGACCAGTGAGCCCACCGCGCCGCCGGCGCCAGAGACATACACCGTTTCACCCGCTTTCGCTGCGCCGAGTACTTTGGTGCCGACATAGGCAGTAATACCCGGCATGCCGAGAATGCCAATGTAGTCCTGTGGGGCAATGCTCGAGGTGTCGCGAATCCCCAGGCCCTTGCCGTTAGAGATGAAGTACTCGCGCCAGCCATGCATGCTTTCGACGTGAGTGCCGACGGGGAGCTTGGGGTTTTTTGATTGCACGATCAGGCCAATAGCGCCGCCTTCGAGAACCTGATCGATTTGAAACGGCGGGATGTAGCTTTTCACATCATTCATGCGCGGGCGCATATAGGGGTCGACCGACATCCACAGATTTTTGACCAGTACCTGCCCGTCTTCCAATTCTTCGTTTAACTCATTCTCTACCAGTTTGAAGCAGTCGAGAGTGGGTTGCAGGGAGGGCCGTTGGGCGAAATGGATTTCTCGATTAATCATGGCGGAGTCTCTTCTTAGTGTGTTGGTTTGGCGGTGGATAGGCCGCCAGTGCAGTATTCGATGCGGGTTAGTGAGTGCTGTTTATTCGCGGAGGGCCAGACGCAGATTGCTCGGGTGCACCGGGTTGGCGCCGCTCATGCTCAATACCATGCTGGTCAATTCGTCCCAGGGCAGGGCGTCGCGCATGCCTTTGACGGCGCGGTCGACACCGCCGGCCTGGCGCAGCAGCATGGTGAGCTGGGCGGGGCGGGTACGACGCAGGGCCTTGCGTACCAGGGGTTGATGTTTGTCCCACACGCGCAACTTGCGCAGGGCGCTGTCGATGGACTCGCCATTGGCCGCTTGCTCGCTGGCTTTAATCAGTATGCGCAATTCTCGTGTTAGCGCCCAGAGGATGGCCGTGGGCTCGGTACCCTCGTCGCGTAGGCCGCGCAGGGTGCGTATCGCGCCGACGCTGTCGCCGTCGAGAATGCGGTCAACCATGGTGAAAACATTGAAGCGGGCGCTATCGGTGACCACGGAGGACATGGTTTCGCTATCAATTTCGCCCTCGGGGGCAAGCAATTTGAGCTTCTCAATTTCCTGAATCGCGGCTAGCAGATTGCCTTCGACGCGCTCGGCCAGCACTTCAACCGCCTGCTGGTTGGCGCTGATGCCCGCGCGCTCCAGGCGGTGTTTAATCCACTGGGGCATTTGTGCGGCGCTAACCGGCCACACTTGCACAATGGCGCCGTGTGCATCGAGGACTTTAAACCACTTACTGTTTTGCGACGCCTTGTCGACTTTGGAGAGGATGACTAGCAGTAAATTGTCGGCATTAATGTTGCTGCAATAGTCCTGGAAAAACTGTCCACCCTCACGCCCCGGTTTGCCGGAGGGAATGCGCAACTCGAGTATTTTCTTATCGGCAAACAGCGACAGGCTATTGGCTTCGGTCAGCACCTGCTGCCAGTCGAAGCGCGCTTCGGCATTAAACAGCTCGCGCTCGGTAAAGCCCTTGGCGCGTGCCTGGCTGCGAATGGCGTCGGCCGCCTCCTGAATCAGCAGGGGCTCGTCGCCCGTGAGGACATAAATCGGTTCGAGGCCCTGTTGCAGCTGCCTGGCGAGTTTATCGGGGTGCAGGCGCATGGCTTATTAGGGCGCGCTGGGTGCTGGGGCCTTGCTCGCAGCGCCGCTGTTGAGATACCGCAAGCGGTTGGCAACTTGGCGCGCCAGATCGTTGTGCATCTCTCGCTTTAGCAGCTGTGCCTCATCTTCAGTGGCGAGCACATTGTCTTCGTTGTATTCATAAATACGTTCGACAGAGGCGGTTGAACGCTCGATGGCCATGCTGCCGTCGGCACGGGTGACCAAGTATTCAAGCTGTTCTTCCAGCAGGCGCTCGGAGATACGGGCGCTGGCGCTCACGGTGGCGGTGCGGCGTTTTGATTTTTCTTTGATAATTTTGAGGGTGTACTCGGCGTCGGTCGCACTGTCGACCAGTTCGGTGCCGCTGCTGCGCAAATAGCGTGTAAATATTCGTGTAAATTCGCTATTCGGTGTGTTGGTGCTGAGGTAGAGGCGATCAATAGTGGCGTCACCGCTGGCGCCGCGTAGCTGCCAGCCGCAGGCAGACAGCGTTAGCAATAAGAAAATAGCGCTCAGTTTTAATGGCTTGTTCATAAAGTCGAGTGATCCCGTATTCAGTGATCGATAATGATTAATTGGCAACAATATTAACCAGTCTGCCCGGCACCACAATGACTTTACGGATCGTCTTGCCTTCCGTAAAGCGTTGGGCATTGGGTTCGGCTAGCGCGGCGCTTTCGATGCTGTCTTTATCGGCATCGGCAGGCACGGTGATGTCCCCACGTACTTTACCATTGACCTGCACCATTAATTTTATACTGCTTTCGACCAGGGCGTCGTCGTCAACTTCGGGCCATTTTGCGTTCAGTACGGCTTCGTCGTGGCCGAGTTCATGCCACAATGTGTGGCAGATATGAGGGGCGATGGGGGCCAGTAATAACACGGCGGCTTCCAGTGCTTCCCTTTCAATAGCCATCAACTGCGGCGCATCGTCGGACAGACGGGTCAGCTCGTTGAGCAGCTCCATGACGGCGGCAATGGCGGTGTTGAAGGTTTGGCGGCGGCCGTAGTCGTCGCTAACTTTGGCGATAGTTTGGTGGGTTTTGCGACGCACCCTGGCTTCATCGTCGCTGAGGCTCGCTGTGTCAAGCGCAGGCACCTCGCCTTTGGCGAGATGGGCGTGGAGCAGTTTCCACACGCGACGCAGAAAGCGGTTGGCACCGGCAACGCCTTCGTCGGACCATTCGAGGGATTGCTCGGGTGGCGCGGCGAACATGGTGAACAGACGCACGGTGTCGGCACCGTACTGGTCGATCAGCGGTTGGGGGTCGACGGTATTGCCCTTGGATTTGGACATCTTGCTGCCGTCTTTCAAAACCATACCCTGGCACAGCAGTTTGGTGAAGGGCTCGTCGCACTCGACCAGGCCCTCGTCGCGCATCAGCTTGTGGTAGAACCGGGCATAGAGCAGGTGGAGAATGGCATGTTCAATACCGCCGACATATTGGTCAACGGGCAGCCAGTAATTGGCCTGTTCGGGGTTGAGCATGCCCTCGTTGTAGTCGGGGCAGGTGAAGCGGGCGTAATACCAGGAGGACTCCATAAAGGTGTCGAAGGTGTCGGTTTCTTTTTCGACGGCCTGGCCATCGAGGCTGGTTTTTTTCCATTCGAGGTCGGCTTTGATGGGCGAGTGTACGCCGTCCATCTCGACATCTTCGGGCAGCAGTACGGGCAGTTTGTCCAGCGGCACGGGAATTTCGATGCCGTCCGCATTGTAGGCCATGGGAATTGGCGAGCCCCAGTAGCGCTGGCGGGAAACACCCCAGTCGCGCAGACGGTAGTTGGTGGTGACGCGGCCGCTATTGCATTCAACCAGGGCTTGAGCGATGGCGTCGAAGGCCTGCTCGAAGTCCATGTCGTTAAAGCGCCCCGAGTTAACGAGCTTACCTCTGAGGGTGAAGGCTGCGCTGCCAATATCACAGGGGCTGTCGTCACTCGGTGCAATCACTTGCGCAATGGGCAGGCTGTACTTGGTGGCAAATTCCCAGTCACGTTGATCGTGAGCGGGCACGGCCATGACCGCGCCGGAACCGTAATCCATCAACACATAATTGGCGATCCACACCGGCACGATGTCGCCAGTGAGGGGGTGGATGGCTTTAATACCCGTGTCGATGCCGGCCTTTTCCATGGTCGCCATATCGGCTTCGGCCATCGACTGGCGTTTGCACTCGGCGATAAAGTCGGCGACTTCGGTGTTGTCTTTAGCCAATGCGAGGGAAATAGGATGCTCGGCGGCGAGGCTGAGATAGGTCACGCCCATCAGGGTGTCGGGGCGGGTGGTGTAGACATCGAAGCTCTTTATATCAGCAATGTCGCTTTCTAAAGCAAAGGTCATTTCTACGCCCTGACTCTTGCCGATCCAGTTGCGCTGCATGGTGCGCACTTGCTCCGGCCAGGCCTCGAGTTTGTCGAGGCCGTCGAGTAATTCTTCTGCGTAGGCGGTGATTTTAATAAACCACTGGGGAATCTCTTTGCGTTCGACCGCGGTGTCGCAGCGCCAGCAGCAGCCATCGATGACCTGTTCATTGGCCAGCACCGTTTGGTCGACCGGACACCAGTTAACGGCACTGGTTTTTTTATAGACCAGTTTTTTCTCGTAGAGGCGAGTGAAAAACCACTGCTCCCACTTGTAGTAGTCGGGCTTGCAGGTGGTGAGTTCGCGCTGCCAGTCGTAGGCATAACCCAGGGAATTGAGCTGGGTTTTCATGTAATCGATATTTTCGTAGGTCCAGGGTGCCGGCGCGGTATTGTTTTTAATCGCGGCATTTTCGGCCGGCAAACCGAAGGCGTCCCAACCCATGGGCTGCAGCACATTTTTACCGAGCATGCGCTGGTAGCGGCTAATCACATCGCTAATGGTGTAGTTGCGCACATGGCCCATGTGCAGCTTGCCACTGGGGTAGGGGAACATTGCCAGGCAATAGTATTTTTCCTGCCCGGGCTTTTCGCTCACGCTGAAAGACTGGTTATCGCGCCAGAAGGCCTGTGTTGCTTGCTCGATGGCTTTGGGGTGGTAATGTTCTTCCATTGCGGGGGTCCAGAGTTGCCGATGCTTGGTGAAGATAGGGGTGAAAACGGGTGGTAAATTTGTGAGGGCGAAATTATAGGGGAAAGACGCCCAGAAAGGCAGGTGGCAACTGTCGTCGCGGCTGTTTTCTTATGGCTTAATAGCGGTCGAAATTTGCAGACCCTGGGTCGCTGGTCTTTTCTTGGTGCATGAAAGGTGAAATCAGCATTTATAAAGCGATAAAAGTTTGGGAAACAAGACTATGAAATCAATAAAAATTGTTGTGCTGCCATTGTTTTTAGCACTGTTATTAAGTGCTTGCGGTGGGGGTGAGCAAAGTGCCGAGCCCGGGGTGGTCGCCGCCGATTTCTGGCAGGCGATGGAAATGGGCGATCGCGCCCGGGCTGAGGAACTGGCCGTGCCCGGTAGTCTGGAGGGCAGTACGATGAATTTCGAGGCCGAGGGCAATCGCATCGATAGCATTACCTTTGCCGAGGCCATGGCGTCTTCCGATATGGCGGCAGTACCGACCACCATGGCGGGTGAGTTTAACGGCAGGCCGGTGAAGTTCAGTTTTGACACCCGGCTGGTGCCGGTTGATGGTGTCTGGAAGGTGGATTTTAATACCACCAGCACCGGCATGATGGGGGCGATGTTAAAAGAGGCGATGAATACCTTTGGCGAAGTGATGGCCGAGGGTGTGGAACAGGCCATGACGGATATGGGTGCCGCCTTGTCAGAGGGTGCCGATGTGCTGAGTGAAAGTTTGCGCGAGGGTTTTGAGCAGGGGGCTGCTGGCTTGTCGCAGGGGCTGGATTCGGCGTCCGATGCGATGCGTGCCAGCAGTGAAAATGTGGCCCCGGTGACGCTGCTTGCGCGAGTCAGTGGTGAGATTGTTGGTACACCGGTCGAGCTGGTCGCCTCTGAATGGGGCAATACCCTGGCGATTTATCAGGGTGATGGCTGGGGCTTTAACCCGAGTATTTTGTTGTTTCTCTTTCTAGCCGATGGCGAGTTGCCCGCTGATCGCAGCATTGAGGTGGCCAGTGATGACGCGTCTTTTGGCCATCCCCATGTGCACTATCGCTGGCGCGATGCCGAGGGCGAACTGCAAACCACGGTATTGACCAGCGGCTATAATTTGCAGCTGCAATTTGGCGAGGCGGTCGCTGGTCGTGTCGATGGCGACATCAGCTTTGAGGTGCCGGGTGAAGACACCCGCTTGCAAGGCGAATTTAGTATTCGCATCGACTAGCGGGCACTTGAACGCGGCTGTTTGCGTCGAGCTTAGCGAAAGCGCGGAAACAGGCGCAGCACAATAAGAATGGCAAAGCAGAGACCGACAATGGGCAGCGAGCCATAGTGGCTGAAAGGGCTGGCGCCGTTATAGGGTGCCACCTGGGTTTTTAAGATGCCGGACTGAAAGCGAGGTAGTTCTTCGAGCACCTTGCCGCGGGGGCTAATGATGGCGGTGATGCCGTCATTGGTGACGCGCAGCAGGGGCTTGGCATTTTCCAGCGCGCGCATACGGGCGATTTGCAAGTGCTGGTGGGGGCCGATGGATTTGCCGAACCAGGTGTCATTGCTGATGGTGAGCAGAATATTGGCATCGCGGGCATCGCGGGCGAGCAAATCGCCATAGGCAATTTCATAGCAAATGGCGGTGGCAATTTGCACCGTGCCGAGGTGAATGGGCCGCTGTTGGGCGGCACCGGCACTAAAGGCCGACATCGGCAGGTCAAAAAAGCCAATGGCACCTCGCAGCCAGCGTTCCAGTGGCACGTATTCGCCGAAGGGCACCAGCCGTCGTTTCTGATAGGAGCCACTCGCCCTGCCGAGGCCGATCACCGAGTTGTAGTAGTGATGGGCGTCGGTATTACTGGGGATGCCGACCAGTAGCCCGACGTGCTCTTGTTTCAAGTCGCTGTCGATATCACCGAGAAAACCGCTGATATTACTTTGCAGGGTAGGCAGGGCTGACTCCGGCCAGATAATCAGGTCCTGGTCGAGTAGAGCTTCGTTGCGCTGTTTGAAGTTCAGCAGGATTTGTTTTAATTCTTCGTCATTCCACTTTTCCAATAAGGGCAGGTTGGCCTGCACCAGCGCGACGTCCAGCCTTTTTCCCGTGGGATAAGTCCAGGGCTTTATTTTTAGATAGACGCCAGCGGCACAGAGCAGGACCAGCATCAGTAGACCGGTGCTGATCATACTTTTGTGCTGTTTGCGCTCGCCAATCAGGCTTAGCAAGGTGCCGCCAAACGCGGCGATGCCGCTCAGTGCCAGCGCGCCAAAAATCGGCGCCCAGCCGGCTAGCCAGGTATCGATCAGCCCGTAGCCGACATTGAGCCAGGGGAAGCCGGTGAGAAACCAGCCCCTGAACCATTCGCCCAATACCCAGATTGCAGGAAAGGCGAAAAGGAGGGTGGGCGGCGGGGCATGGCGAAACAGGCCGAACAGGGCGAGGGGCAGGGCGAAAACAATGGCCATGGCAAGGGCAAAAAGCCCGGTAAGCAGGCTCGCCATGGCGACGGAGGCGTGGCCGTAATCGTGAATGCTGACATAGATCCAGCTGGCGCCGACCCCGTACAGGCCGAAGCCGAAGACCAGGGATAGCGCGAAAACGCCCCGCATGCCCTGGCCTCGGCATAAAAAGCACAGTGCGCAGAGACTGAATATCGCCGTTGGCCACCAGGCGAAGGGGGCTAGCGCCAGCGGTAAAAGGGCGCCACTAAAGAGCGCCAGTAAATAAGACGAAAAACTGGATTTGCGTTTCGGCATGGTAAGATTTTTCGCCTTTCAGGTTCTTATTGTTGGCTGGCTTGTTGTGGAACCGCGTCGTGGCAGTTTAATGCCAATTGATGGATTTGTCGTTCATCCCCGGCGATGACGGTAAAGTTGTAGGTGTCGAGGGAGACTTCCTCTCCTACTTTTGGCAGGTGGCCGAAGGCCTGCGTGACCAGCCCGCCAATGGTGTCGAAGTCGTCCTCATTAAAGCCGGTGTTGAAAAACTCGTTGAACTCTTCAATGGTGGTCAGCGCCGGGAGCTGGTAACTCGCGTCCTCCTGACGCTGAATGGGGTGTTGTTCTTCGAGATCGGTTTCGTCTTCGATCTCGCCGACAATTTCTTCCAGAATATCTTCAATGGTCACCAGGCCGGCAACGCTGGCGTATTCATCCATGACGATGGCCATGTGGTAGCGCTGTTCGCGAAATTCTTTGAGCAGGACATTGAGGCGCTTGCTCTCAGGGATGATATTGGCCGGGCGGATGACGTCGGCAATGGCAAAGTTCTCCTTACCTGTCAGCAATAGAGGCAGCAGCTCTTTGGCGAGCAGGATGCCTTTTATGTCATCGATGGACTCGCCAATGACCGGGAAGCGCGAGTGCTTGGACTCTGTCACCAGTGCCAGTATTTCTTCGATATCGGCGGTTTCGGGGATCACCGTCATGCGCGAGCGCGGCACCATGATTTCTCGCACCTGCTGGTCGGCAACGCTCAGCGCGCCCTCCATAATTTCCAGTGCTTCACTGTCAATCACCTTGTCGTCATAGGCGCTGCGCAGTATTTCGGTGATGTCGTCGCGAGTCGCCGGTGTCGACGAAAAAATGTGGGCAAGTCGTCCCAGCCAGGAGCGGGCTTGCCCGTTGGTACTGTCTTCGGTCATGGTGCTAAGGTCTCTTCTCTTGATGAACGGGGCGTCGGTAAATAGGGGGGAGGGAAATCGAGTTTGCCTAAAATGCGGGTTTCCAGGGCTTCCATTGTTTCGGCTTCTGCCTCTTCAATGTGGTCATGGCCGAGTAAATGCAGGGTGCCGTGCACCAGCATGTGGGCCCAGTGCGCCTCGATGGCCTTGCCTTGCTCGGCGGCTTCACTGCGCACGACGGCGGCGCAAATAACAATATCGCCGAGCAGGCTTGATTCGACAAAGTCGGGAATATCAGACGGAAAGGAGAGCACATTGGTCGGCCCCTCTTTGCCGCGATAGCGCATATTCAGTGCGGCGCTCTCCGTGGCGCTAACGATACGCACGCAAATTTCAGCCTCGGGCTGTTGATCGCCCAGGGCGCTACAAATCCAGTGGCGTATCGACGGAGGTTCGGGTGCCTCTTCACCGCTGGCATTGTCGACGTCGATGTTGGTCTTGCTGTGCATTAATCGTCGTCCGTGGTTTTGCTTTCGTAGTCGTCGTAGGCATCGACGATTTTTTGTACCAGGGGGTGACGCACCACATCTTTCGATTGAAAGTGGGTAAAGGTAATGCCTTCTACCCCGTCGAGCACCTGACAGGCGTGAACCAGACCGGAGCGCGTGCCCCGTGGTAAATCGATTTGTGTGGTGTCACCGGTGATCACCGCCGTGGCACCGAAGCCGATGCGAGTGAGGAACATTTTCATCTGTTCGCGGGTGGTGTTCTGGCTCTCGTCGAGAATAATAAAGGCGCTGTTGAGGGTGCGGCCCCGCATATAGGCCAGGGGTGCGACTTCAATAACGCTTTTTTCAATCAGCTTGTCGACCTTTTCAACGCCGAACATTTCGTACAGGGCATCGTAGAGGGGGCGCAGGTAGGGATCGACCTTCTGGGAGAGATCACCGGGCAGGAAGCCGAGCTTTTCCCCGGCTTCAACGGCGGGGCGTACCAGTAGAATACGTTCCACTTCATTGCGCAAATAGGCTTCCACCGCGCAGGCAACGGCGAGATAAGTCTTGCCCGTACCCGCCGGGCCAACACCAAAGTTGATGTCGTGGGTTTGTATGGCCCGCACATAATTTTGCTGGTTAACCCCCCGGGGGATGATCTTGCCTTTTTTGGTCTGAATCTCGCTGAAATTTTTAATATTGCTGGCAGCCGGGTGCTCGGTGCTGTCTTCCATTGTGGTTTCCAGGTTCGATTGTTGCAGGTAAAGGTGCACCGCTTCCGGCGTCAGGTTTTGCTGGTCGCGGGTCTCTCTGTAGAGTTCGTGGAGCAGGTAGGCCGCAGTGTGCGCCCGTTGCGGATCGCCGTGGATGGCGAAGACATTGCCGCGATTGCGAATCTCGACATCGAGGCGTCGTTCTATTTGGTGCAGGTGCTCATCGAGCTGGCCACAAAGGTTGGCCAGACGGCGGGGGTCGTTGGGTTCGAGAGTGATGGTGTCAGCGGCGGGTAGGGTATTCAAAGTGTGCGATTGAGCGCCTGTTTTAGCAAGGGGTTGAGGTTAAGCATAGCGATTTTATCACGGGATGAAAACCGTACGTCGGGAGAATGTATAGACCGATAATGTTGCTGGCATCGGCTCGCTTAGCCGATGTTGTTATGTTTGGCCTCTCTCTTTGCAGGGACTTTTAATTGATGAGGGTGCCACGCAGTGAATTGGGCAGCGCTTCGCTAATCTCCACATCGACAAACTGGCCGATGACTTGCTGGTCGCTGCAGGTGAAATTGACCACGCGATTATTCTCGGTGCGACCCTGCAGCTGGCCGGGATCTTTGCGGGAAATGCCCGACACTAATACGCGCTGCGTGGTGCCGACCATGCGCCGGCTAATCGCCATGGCCTGCTGAATGATGCGATCTTGCAGGATCTTCAGGCGCTGCTTCTTGGTGGCTTCGGGGGTGGTGTCGGCAAAATCAGCCGCCGGTGTGCCGGGGCGGGCACTGTAGACGAAGCTGAAGGAGTGATCGAAGCCGATGCCTTCGATCAGTTTCATGGTGTCGGCAAAGTCGGCCTCTGTCTCGCCGGGAAAGCCAATAATAAAGTCGGACGACAGACTGATATCGGGGCGTATTGCGCGAATTTTACGGATGATCGACTTATATTCTAGCCAGGTATGGCCGCGCTTCATGGCGCTGAGGATGCGGTCGGAGCCGCTTTGCACGGGCAGATGGAGATGATTCACCAGCTCGGGCACTTCCCCATAGACGTCGATTAAAGACTGGGAAAACTCCATCGGATGGGAGGTGGTAAAGCGAATGCGGTCAATGCCATCGATTTGCGCGACATAGGTGATTAACTCGGCGAGATCGCAGAGGCTGTCGCGACCGGGCATTTCACCGCGAAAGGCATTGACGTTTTGGCCCAGCAGATTGACCTCGCGCACACCCTGGCTCGCCAGGTGGGCAACCTCGCCAAGAATATCGGCGCTGGGGCGACTGACTTCTTCGCCACGGGTATAGGGCACCACGCAGAAGCTGCAGTATTTTGAGCAGCCTTCCATAATCGATACGTAGGCCGATACACCATCGGCTTCGGGCAGGGGTAATTGGTCGAACTTTTCGATTTCGGGAAAACTGACATCGATCACCGCGCTATTGCCCTGTTGGCGCTGTTGCATCATATCGGGCAGGCGGTGCAGGGTTTGTGGCCCAAAAATCAGGTCGACGTGGGGGGCGCGGCGGGCAATGGTCTCGCCCTCCTGGCTGGCGACGCAACCGCCGACACCAATAATCAGCTCGGGCTTGGCTTCTTTGAGTTTCTTCCAGCGGCCCAGCTGGTGGAATACTTTGTCCTCCGCTTTTTCGCGAATGGAGCAGGTATTGAGGAGTAATACATCGGCCTCTTTGGGGTCGTCAGTCTGTACCATCTGATGACTGTCGCCGAGCAGGTCGCCCATGCGTGATGAGTCGTACTCATTCATCTGGCAGCCGTGAGTGACGATGTGAAGTTTTTTGATCGGAGTATCTGCCATGGGGGCTCGGGCGTGGTTGGCAAGGGCGGCGATTATAGGGCTTCTACCTTACTTAGCCTAGGGCGCTTGGTCGCAATGAAGGGTAAGTGGCGAGGGGCTGTGGTAGAATATCGCGCCATTTCTCCCGCTAAGCCTCAAAACACTATGTCCAATGAGCCAATCTATAAAGTCATCTTCTTCAATCAGGGCCAGGTCTACGAACTGTATGTGCGCTCGGTCTATCAGAGTGAGCTGATGGGTTTTCTGGAGGTCGAGGAGTTTGTGTTTGACGAGCGCTCGAAGATGATCGTCGATCCGGGCGAGGAGAAGCTGAAGAATGAATTTTCCAGCGTCAAACGCAGCTATATTCCCCTGCATGCGGTAGTGCGCATCGACGAGGTTGAAAAGGAAGGCGTCTGTAAAGTCACCGATGTCAAAGGTGGCAATGTCACGTCCCTGCCCTTTCCCTCGATGGCACCCGGTCCGAAAAAAACCGATTAATCATTCGAGCCCTGTTTTCGGCTAATCGCGACTCACCCATAAACCCGATAAGCCGAGCTGTGTTTGTAATGCCAGGGCTTCACGCTCGGCTTGGGCCAATGAACGGTAGCTTTCTGCCCTGACCCGGTACACCGTTTTACCGTTGATGGTCATCGGCTTGACCGAGGCCTTGTCGACTATCTTCAAGACTTTTTCATAGCTTCCATTGGCGGCCCTGGGGTCGGAAAAGCTAGCGATATTGATAAGCCAGCTACCTGTTGCCGGCCCCTCTGTACTTTCGATACCTTTTGAGCTGTTGCTCGTTTCGTTATTCGTCGTCGCTACGGTTGCTGCGGTGCGACTTTCGTTATTTATACTTTGTGCTTCCGGCGGCTTATTTCCTGACTTCTTAATGGCTGCCTTATGTGCCTGGCTAATTAACTCTTCGAGATTAGTCTCCAGCGTCTCCAGGCGTGAGCCCGTTTGCTCCGCGTCTGCAGCGAGCTCACTTTGAAGCGTACTTATGGTGGTGTTTAGCTGGCCCTGGGTTTCTTTCAGTGTGAATAGTTGCTGCTCAGTTTTGGCAAAGCTGTCGTTACTCTCCTGCAGACCGAGAGCCGGGAGTGTCGCTGTTTGCGCTTCAAGCTGATCCAGGCGCAGGTTCAAGGCTTCGACCTGCTGCTGGGTATGCCAGGCGTAATTGCCACTAAACAGCGCCAGGGTGAGGGTGATGCTGGCAATTAGCCAGGGTGTTATTCCTGTCGAGGCAGGGACTGAACTGGGCTGTTTGGCTATGGGTGGCGGTGGTTGCAGGATTTTTCTGCTGTTGCCTGTTTGCTCGGTGGCTAGGTGCTGAGCCCCTCCGGGGCTGGGTCTTGCCTGATCTGTCTTGTCAGGGGCAGCCTTATGAACGCTTTCGCCAGTGGCCGCTTGGCTATTGGGTGGCGAAACCTTGGCTGCCAGTGCTTGAATGCGAGCCAGGGAAGGACTCAAATTTCTATTGATCCTTTTTTCTATGGCGGTCTGCGTACTGGCGTCTTGATGGAGGTGTAGGGGCTTATTCATGGGCAATGAGTTAATGCGTATTTTAGTGAGTATGTATCCATGAATGCAGTAATTATGCCGTTGCGCTTTTCTCTAAAAACCGTGCACTTGCTCACAAAATTTTTGTTAAACTGGACGAGAGGTAGGATTTTGGCTTGAACGGTGACGTTTTTTTGACGCCTGCGCCACCCGAGTGGCACTCGGTGGGGTGGCGACAATAATAAATAGACAGCTGCGACGAGATGAGTTGAGGGCGGAATGCAGAATAAAGCGATGGCTTCTGATGCCTTAAATGGCAATGGCAATGGCAATGGCAAGACGGTATTGTTAATGCGCCTGGCGGTTGAGTTGACGCGGCTTGCCCAGGGGCGGGATCCGCAGCTCGATTATTTACTGGAGCAGCTCAGGGTTTCCCTCCATGAAAGTACCCCCTCCGCAGATTTTAAAGACAGTGCCGCCCGTTTTCTAAAATATATTGTCTCTGGGCGTGTCGAATTCGCCAGTAGCTTTGAGCGTTCCATCCAGCAAACCGCTATCGACTTATTGACGGCGATAGAAAACTGTTTCCCCAGCGTGGTGCAGATTTCAGCCTTAAAAGCAGAGTTGATGCTCGCCTCCTCTCTGCAGGAAACCGTGGCGCAGGTTGAGAAGGTCATTCCGCTACTGGTTGATCTGGGTTTGAGTGCCGTTGGCTCTACTCCGGGTATTGAACCCCATGGCGAGGCGGGGGGCTTGTCGGGGTCGGCGCCATCATTTCGGGGTGAGTTTACCCTGGCTCAGGTGCTGGATGTTATTGCCCCTGCTCTGACCAAGTTGCTTGATCAAATCAATTTGCTCGAGCCCGATGATGGCCGGGTTGATAGTGTCAGGGGCGATCTCAATCGCATCGCCAGTATGGCCGAGCTGGAGACGGTGCTCGGCGAAGCTTTGGGCCTGGTTATCGATGTCGCGCGGCAGATTGATCAGGAGAGGGAGTACACCGAGCAGTTTCTGGCCCAGCTGCGCTTGCACCTGAAGACTCTGGAAGAGGGTTTAAGTGCGGCCATTGATATCGATGTTTCACTGCAAAACGTCGATAAAATTAAGGCGGAGGTAGGCAGTGAAGTTTCGGGTATTGAATCCGCCGTCCATGAAAATGATGACCTGAATTTACTCAAGCAAATTGTCCGTACTCGCGTCGAGCGCCTGTCCACTTCTGTCGCGAATTATGTTGAGAGTGAAAAACAACAACTCGAGGCGGCGAAAGAGAAAATTGATGATCTGACCCGTCAGACCCAGGCGATGAACAAAGAGGTCGAAGGTCTGCGCCATCAGCTGATTGAGAAGCAGCAGGTACTGACGATGGACCCCCTCACCGGCGTCGCCAATCGCGGTGGCTTTGACAAGCGTGTCGAAGAGGAGCTGGCGCGCAGCCAGCGCATCGGCTTTCCGCTGTCATTATTGATGGTTGATATTGATAAGTTTAAATTCGTTAACGACACCTTTGGGCATAAAGCCGGTGACCGAGTGCTGCAGACGATTGCCAAGCTGATGTCCGGCCGCTTGCGGGATACGGATTATATCGCCCGCTTCGGTGGTGATGAGTTTGTGATTTTACTACCGGGCACGTCTGCTGACGATGCCAGGGCGGTGGGCCAGGGGTTTTGTGATGCGGTGAAGCGCTGCGGTTTTCACAGTCGTGGGCAGTCAGTGGATGTCACGCTCTCCATCGGTATTGCCCAGCTGCAGGAGGGCGATAACAGTGAGGCGTTGTTTGAAAGAGCCGATGTTGCGATGTATGAAGTCAAAGACGGGGGGCGCGACGGCTGTGCCGTAGCTCGCTGATAGTGCTCGGGGCAATGCTGATACAGCAAGCACGTTTTTGCGCGCTAGCCTGTTCGGTGGTGTGAATCAGCGGCGCCGCGCGTTTTGTCTTTCGACGGCGGCGGCGTAGTGTTGAATTTCCTGTGCCGTCGCGACATCGACATTGATAAAGCGGCACCCGAGTCGGGCTCGGGAGCTACTTTCGATTTCAACCTGTCTTTTTATCTCCGCCTCGACAATGATCATTGTGCCATCGAGGGCTTTAAAAATGCACTGCGCAATTTTGTCCCCGGCACCCAGAGGGCTGCCGACGGGTACTCTCAACAGGGCGCCGCTGGTCGATATGTCGCTAATTTCGGCTTTGACCACCTGGTTGTCAGCGAGAATCAGGTGAACCTCGGGTGAGGACATGATGCTGACGGGGGTGCGATAGCCGGCGCGGCGCTGACGTTGATAGATGGTGTCGGGCAGGCTAGAGCGATAGCGTGTCAGGCCCGCATTTTGTTGATGACTAATAATGCTTGCCGTGAAATTAATATTAACGCCTTTTAGCCAGCCGCTGACGCGATATTTTTTATTGCCAAGGAGTGCGGTATGGGCTTCGCTATCGACCAGTTCGTCCAAATCGAGCCAGTTATTTTCGGCATCGATGGCCAGAATAATACTCACGAAGGTGCCGTCCATGCCTTCAATTGACAGGCTCAGTTGGCAGCGGCTTTCTTGCAGGTCGTTGAGGATTAAAAGCTTGTGGGCTTTTATCTTAATGCCGTCTGGATGGTTTTTGGCGCGGACGCTCGCGGTATTTTCTGTAGCAGCTTCTTCTCTAGGCATGGCTTGTATTGGCTGGGTGTCGATAAAACTATTTTAGCCTGTTGGCTGCCGCTTTGCAGTCACGATTAAAGCCCGGCGACAGATTCTCCTGTCGCGAGCTGTTTCAGGCTTTGCCGAGGGGTGAGGATTTGGATTGCTGAGGGGTCGTGCCGTTGGCGCCATAGGTCTGCACGGTTTCTATGCTGCCCTGGCGGAGAACCTGGAGGGCCTGGTCGGTCACCAGCTTGTTTTTTCTGATCATGGTGCCGGCCAGCAGGTTGTCTTCCTTACAGCGCCGACTCGCTTCGCAAAGCGCCTGCCAACTAGAGTGGAGTTGCTGCTCGGAGTGGGCTGCCAGCAGGGCTTCCATGCCCGCCAGGCCGGTCGCGGCGCCGAGTGCCCGCAGGGCATTGTCGCGTTGCTGGTCGATAGCCTGCAGGGCCTGGGCGATACCCAGCTTCTTTTCGATGATGTTTTCGAGGGTGGCAATATTTTCTCGCGACAGGGCAGCCCTCTCTTCGTCCAGTACGTCGAGAAGTTCGAGGGTGAGAGCGGTGGTTTTGTCGAGTAGAGCAACGAGGTTTTTCAAGAGTCTATACCGGCTTGATGAATAGAGCTTGCAGAGCTTTGTGCTCAGATTACTTTGGTCTAGGGTAGATCCTGGTCAAAGCTAATCAGTTTCGCGGCGATGCGATCCGCATTGATCGTGTAGGAGCCGTCGCTCAGAGCCTGTTTGATGCTCTCTACTTTTTCCGCATCAAAGCTAGGCATTTGCGCGAGACTTTCCTCTATTTTCAGCATTTTGAGGGCGGAGTCGGTAACGGTAACGGTGCTCGACTCGGGCGCATGTTGGGAGGCGCTGGCTTTTTCGGGGGCGACGTTATGCGCGGTATCAGCTTTATTGCCGGAACCGGCGCTGAGCCCGGTATTGCCATTTGTTGTGTGTTTAATGTCCATGGTGTCTTTCCTTCCCGTTTTACAGTGTCGAAACACTGACAATTAGCTTATCGGCATGTTTGTGAAAAACTTTAATCGTTGCGGCCAAATTAATTAAAGTTTGTTGGCGGCTTTTGTCAATCAGCTCGAACGGCGCCGGAGGCGAGTATGGTGCCTTCGACTATTTTGCTGGATGACAGGTTTTTCACGCGAATCTTGTCTCCCACGGCACCGCTGCTTAAGGCGATGCCGGTGACGCTGACGTTCAGGCCGGCACTACCAGCCTGCAGGTCAACGTGCTGGCCCTTGTCGATGATGTGGGGTGCGGTCAATACGGCGCTGGTGAACAGGGCTTTGCGGGCCAGGTTTTTCTTTAAAACCTTGCCAATCACTTGTTCTGGGTCACTTAAGTAGGCCCTGTTAAGTCGGCTAGAATCCCTTGATTGCAGCGATACATCCCCTGCGCTGATGACATGGCCGCGCCGTAGAGGCGAGTTTGTCACCAGTACCTGGCTGTAAGAGGCGACCTTTGCCGGCACGTACAGGGTCCAGGGGCGCGGGGTCTGGCAGCGCACGCCAATGGTGGTTTTGCCCTGCACCTTGGCGCCCGGGGGTAAAAAAGCTTCCAGCGGCGCGCCGCAGGTGGGCAGTGTCAAGCGGGTATCAATATTGCCAATGCTCACCGTTGTGTTGGCTTGATCCTGAATCTCGCTGTGATTTGAAAGGAAGGTTTGCGCTGCGGCTTTGATGTGGTCGATTGACTCAAACTTCCCGCTTTCTGCAAAAACAGACGGTGCAGCGCTGAGCAGCAGGCTTGTCAGGGCAAGCGCCATTGCGGCTATTGCTAGCGGCGAGCTTGCAAAGCGATGTTTAACAGCGGTTTTAGTGAAAATGGTCAATTTTTTGGCATCTTTTAGTTTGAAAGTCGTTGTTTGTTGAACTCTGTTAATAACTAGCAATATTTGGGCCTCTTTCCAGTGGCTCGTCTTCTTGCTTTCTTTTCTAAAAACATTCGTAGCCGGGTGTTGGCTTTGCCGTCGAGCGGCAGAGCCTTGCCGCCAGAGGGTATTTTAAGTCTCGTTTGTTTTATAAGTTATTGAAAAATAAGTGTTAAATTAATTGGCACAGGGGTTGCAATGTGTATCGCATAGCAGTCTTTGATGATCAACAGGAAAAAGTCTATGTCCGCTCAATTGGGTTCCATTCTCGGCAAGCAAGCTCAGGGCCTTTATTTTCACGCCCAAAGGGCCGAATTGCTGGCGGCCAATATCGCCAATGCCGAAACCCCCGGCTACAAGGCGCGGGATGTGGATTTTCGCTCCGCACTGCGCATGGCGAGTGCCGACCGTCTGGCGCAGAGCCACGAGCAGCATCTGCCGTCGAACAATCGTTTCAATACCAGTGTGTTTTATCGCAAGCCGGCGCAGTCGTCTATTAATGGTAATACGGTTGATATGTCGAAAGAGCAAACGGCCTACGCCGAAAATGCCCTGCGCTATCAGGTCAATCTGCGTTTTCTGGATGGCAAGATTAAAAGCCTGATGCTGGCCCTGAGAGGAGATTAAGTCATGAGTCTAGAAGGTGTGATGAGAGTTTCGGGTTCGGCCCTGGCGGCAAATACCGTGTGGCTCGATACCGTCGCCAGTAATTTGGCGAATTCAGAGGTGGTCAGCGGCAGTGCCGGCGATGTCTATCGCTCGCGCCAGCCAATTTTTGCCACCATGACCCAACCCTTTGGTGACCCCAGGGGTGCTGTGGGTGTCACCGTGGAGGGCGTGGTTGAGATGGGGCCTCCGGGTCGCAAAGAGTACGCGCCGAGCCATGCCCTCGCCGACGGCGATGGCTATATTCACCACAGCAACGTCAATACCGTCGAGGAAATGGCCAATATGATTGCCGCCTCTCGAGCTTACCAAAATAGCGTTGAAGCGATGAATACGGCCAAACAATTACTGGTTCAGACCTTGAGTCTGGGTCGTTAGGGAGAGGGGCAATGACGGAAAGTATAGCGAGCATAATTGGGGCCGAACAAAGTGATGTACTGGGCTCCACGGTCAAGAAGAAGGAAGAGCTGGGCCAGGCCGAGTTTATGCGTCTGCTGGTGGCGCAGTTGAACAATCAGGACCCCACCAAGCCGATGGACAACTTCGAGTTTCTCTCGCAAATTGCCCAGTTCAGTACGGTCTCGGGTATTCAGGATATGCAAACCTCATTATCGGGTCTGGGTGAGTCAATGGTCTCCACTCGCGCCATTCAGGCGTCATCACTGGTGGGTCGCGAAGTGATTAGTGCCTCCAATCAGGCGCTCTATGTGCCGGGTGATGAAATTTCGGGTGTGGTGGCCATGCCGGTCGCTGCGTCGGCCGTTCAGATACAGGTGTCGGATAGTGCTGGACAGCTGGTCAAGGTTCTTGATAT